>Ga0209871_1000084_pt1 | contig 28797 bp, 26 predicted proteins | sample OrgsoiDNA2013045_FD_185795 | JGI IMG/M metagenome (GOLD analysis project Ga0209871, IMG submission 185795) | Permafrost soil microbial communities from the Arctic, to analyse light accelerated degradation of dissolved organic matter (DOM) -... | ecosystem: Environmental > Terrestrial > Soil >... | reverse complement strand
TCATTCCCACCGTGCCGAGGCTGGTTTGGGGCAGGAGGGCAAAGAGCGCGATCACCAGCGTGTTGACGAGCGCCGAGAAGGCCGCTCCCGCCCTGACCTGGTGGTCGACACTGGCGCTTCACCCGTCAGTTTCTCGGGCGAGACAGCCGGAACCGATCGCGGGCTGGCACGGGCCGCAGGCGGGGCCGGGCCGCAGGCGGGGCCGGGCAGGCGGTGACCCATGATGGAGCTGTGGAGACTGGCGACCTGACGGCAGGCGGACAAGACGCGGGGCCCGCCGGTTCGTGCCCGTTCACGGTGGACAGGCCGGTTATGCGCCAGCGCTGGGAACGACTGACGTTCCTGCACTGGCCCTTCGAGCCGGCGGTGGTGCAGGCCCTGCTGCCCGAGGGCCTGCGCGTCGACACGTTCGGCGGGACCGCGTGGGTAGGCCTGGTGCCATTTTTCATGCGCGTCTCGACGGGCGGCGGCGGCCGGGCACCGTGGATATCGGACTTCTGCGAGACCAACGTGCGGACCTACGTACGCGACGGCGACGGGCGCGCCGGGATCTGGTTCTTCTCGCTCGACGCCGCGCGCCTGGGCGCCGTCATTGTCGCGCGGGCGACCTACAACCTTCCTTACTACTGGTCCTCGATGCAGGTTGCCGAGCACGGCGGGGAGATCTCCTACGCCTGCCGGCGCCTGCTGCCGGGCCCGCGAGCCGCTACCAGCCGGGCGAGGATCAGGATCGGCGACCGGATCAGTGCCGGCGAGCTCGACCAGCGCGACCACTTCCTGACCGCCCGGTGGATCTTGTTCAGTGCGCTCGGCACCCGGCACCGGCTGGCCCGGGCATGCCACCAGCCATGGCCTCTGCACCGGGCCCGGGTCCTGGCCTGCGACGACCACCTGATCGCGGCCGCCGGCCTGCCGCAGCCGACCGGCGAACCGCTCGTGCACTACTCGCCCGGCGTCGACGTCCGCATCGGACGGCCGGAAAAGATCGCGAGGTCACTGCAGGCTGGCTCCCCTGATCAGGGATGATCCACCACTGATCAGGGATGATCCACCACTCGACGTTCAGGGCGGCGTGCCGCGCTGCCTCGGCTTGCGGCGCCGGATGCTGCCGAGGAAGGTGCCCGCGGCGGCCCGGCAGAGCCGGTTACGCGGCGCCGTCCTGCGGTTCGATGCCGTGCTGGCGCAGAAGGCTACGAAGGCGCTCGACCTCGTCGTTCAGGGACGGAAGATCCAGGTGCGCGGCTGCCCACTCCTTCTGACGGGAGTCCTTCTCGGCGAGCAACTGCTTCTCCCGGTCGCGCAGCAGTGCGGCATTCTCGAAGTCCTGGATGTTGATGGCGGCCTCCTTGTCGCCGCGGACCTGCGCGATCTTCTGATCGAGCTCGCGCATGTCCGGTCCGGTACCTACGCGATGCTCGATGGCTGACAGTCGCAACTCGATCGAGTTGACGCGACCGGGGAGCTGAGACAGCAGCTTGCGCTCCCTGCGGGCCGCCTTGCCCGAGTGCCGTGCAGCGCGGCCGGTGCCCGGCTCATCCTCGCCCTGGTATCCGTCCAGGAGCTCGATCACCTTCAGGCGGACCGTGTCCAGCTCCGCGCCCAGGCGCACCAGCACCTGGGCGGCGACGCCCTCGCCCTCCCGGATCAGGCCCAGCAGGATGTGCTCGGTGCCGATGTAGTTGTGGCCCAGCTGGAGCGCCTCGCGCAGCGAGAGCTCCAGCACCCTCTTCGCCCGCGGCGTGAACGGTATATGCCCGCCCCGTGAGGCCTGCTGGCCCCGGCCGATGATCTCCTGGACCTGCTGGCGCACCGCCTCCTGGCTGATGCCCAGCGACTCCAGCGCCTTGGCCGCTACCCCGTTGCCCTCATGGATGAGGCCCAGCAGGATGTGCTCGGTACCGATGTAGTCGTGGCTGAGCATCCTGGCCTCTTCCTGCGCCAGGACCACAACTCGCCGCGCCCGGTCGGTAAACCTCTCGAACATGCTCCGCGCCGCCCTTCTCAGCCTCGTCTCGGCTGTACCCGCGGATATCAAGATACATCGCGTTCGCCGAGCTGGGTGGAGCTGCGTTCCGGAAATTGTGAGATCTTCCGCGGGCCGGCCGAGCCGGAGCCGGCCTTCTTTGATAATGGCTAGATGGCTGATATCAGGAATGGGCACGGCCGGGTCGGCGACGGGTTGTCGACCGCTGAGGAAGTCATCGACAAAGACACCGTGGTCGAGGAGATCGGGGGGCATGAGGTCACGGTGGTCACCGGCCGGGTGCTGCTGCACGCGCTGGCGCCGGACGGTCGGGCGCTGTGCGGCCAGGACAGCGATCAGCTGGTGCCCAACGGGCAAGCGTGGGATACCGGCTACCTGCCGCATATTCCACGGTGCGATACCTGCGTGACAGGAGCCCGCTCCGACGCGCCGGCACCGGGACCCGGGGCGACCGGGATGGATATCCGGCTCGCTCACGACAGCGCCGAGGAGGCAGCGGCCGCTGCTCTCCTGCGCGACGTCATGGCCGAGCACGATCTGCGCCGCTGGATGTTCACCGATCTAGTCACGGTGGATGCCGATCTTCGCGGCGGCCACAGCCACCCGCTGACGATCAGCGCCAAGATGCTGCTCCGCGATCCCGGTAGCACGCTAGCCGTCTTCCTGCATGAGCAGCTGCACTGGATCGATGGCCCCGGCGTCAACGATGCGATCGCCGAGGCCAGGACGCGCTGGCCGGATCCCCCGCCGTCTCCCGCCGGCTGTCACGACGCCGAGTCCACCTGGGGGCACCTGGTCGTGTGCGCGCTCGAATATCAGGCTCTGAGCGATGTCCTCGGCCCGGCCGCCGCGACCGACGTGCTGGCCCAGCACAAGCACTACACCTGGGTCTACGAGCAGATTCTCGGCGACCCCGGCTGGTTCGCCGGACTCCTGGACCGGCACGGCGTGCACATGCCCGAGCAGCCGCCGGTGCCCCGCCGGTACTTCGGCGGCGACTGGTGGACAGCCCTCCCGCCCTCAACTGCCGAAGGTTAACCAGAGCCGATCGTCCCTGATCCAGGAGAAGGAGGCGACCCGCGCGCTTGACGCGCTCGCCGCCAGGCGGCGCAGGCTGCCGATGGTGCGCATCGACAAGGACTATGTCTTCGAGGGCGCCGACGGCAAGGCAAGCCCATCTGCATGCCCGCGACACCTCGTTCGTCCTGATGTCCCGTGCGCCAACCGGGGAGTCGACCGGCTCAGGATGGATTTCAACCTGCTGGACCTGACGCCGCTGAGCCGCCAGGAGGAGCGGGAGGACTCCCCCGACGGGTGGCCGCAGACCCGCCGTACCTGTGGTGGCGCCTGCACGACGAGTACGAGGAGTCCCGATGACCGCGCTCTGGCCACACTGGGCGCAGAGTTCTCCCTGCCGCCGTATCAGTGGTGGCGCCTGCGCGAGGAGCCCGAGGAATCGCCCTGACCGGGCCCGAGATCGAGGTCAGACCACAGCACGGCGCCCAGTTTGTGGAATCTCCAGTTGTTCTTGGCGCCCACGCTGAAGAGCCGGATGGCGACCGCGACCTGGTGCTCCGGGTCCCCGAACGCGTGCACGACACGATGCCGGCCGACCTGCCCCGCGTGTCCGAAGCTGCGAGCGCTCCAGTTGCCGCCGGTAACGTTCTTGCTCATGTCCGCGAAGAAGCCGAGTCCGTAGTGGCACTCCCCGAGCCCGAGTCCGAGGTCGAGGTCGCTGTGCTCACGGGTCATCTCGCGGATGCTGGCTTCCCCGAGCAGCGACCCGGTACCCGCCGCGCAGCGGATCAACTCCGCGTACAGCAGGCCGAGGTCACGAGCGGAGCCGAAACCGCCGTGGGCCGGGTTGAGGGTGCGGAAAAGAGTCGCGTTGCCCGGTCCGGGAACGACGGCGAAGGAGCCGCCCCGCACCCGGTGGCAGGGAACGTACCGGGCTGGGTCGGGCGACGTCATGCGCAAACCGGGCACTCCGGCGGGTATCGAGATCACCTCGGTCACGATGTCTGCGAACTCCAGGCCGTAGATGCGCTCGGCAACGGCGGCCAGGATGCTCCAGGCATAGGTCAGGTTGTAGGCCGGCTCGCGATACCAGGAGGCAAGGGGCAGGGGGCGCGTGCATGCCACTGTGACCAGGTCAGAAAATTCGTGCTCGTAGGGGTCGACGATCGGGGAGTTCGGTAGGCCGCTGGTATGGCTGAGCAACTGCCGCAGGGTAATCGCGGCCCGCGGACCGGCGCTGAATTCGGGCAGGAACCGGCGGACCGGGTCATCGAAGCTGGCCTCGCCTGCCTCTACCGCCTTGGCGAGGCAGCACGCGGTGATCGGCTTGACCGCGCAGTAAAGCCGTCCGAGGTCATCGGTCGACGAGCCTCGCCCAGGGCCGCTGCTGCCCATGGCCACGTCGGCGACAGCGCGCCCGTCCCGCGACACGAATATCTGCCCGCCCATGCACTCGCCCGCGTCCACCCATTGGCGCATCAGCGCCAGCGTCCCGGCAATACCCGTGGCGTGACTCAGCGGCTGCTCGCTGCTGGCCCGCATCAGCTCGACTGGTCCCTGACCGCTTGCTGCCGGGTCAGGTACCGCAGCATCCGCCCCGGCGGATTGTCCCGCAGCCCCCCGATAAATCGACCGAATCGCGGCGGCAGGGTGGCCCCTGGGATCTGGGTCGTTTCCGCCGCCGCCTGCGTCATAGGTCATCCTTCGATCGAGGTGCTCCCGACAGACCAGGCTGCGGCCGTCCGGTCAAGGCCCGCTCAAGTCTCACTCGACCCGCTCCCGCGGCCACGCCGGTCGGCCCGCTTCGGGACGCCGATGCTCGCAGCGGTTGGTGCTGTCAGCTTCCTTCTGCTAGCAACGAGGCGAGCAGCCTGGTCACGGCTAGCTCAGAAGCGGTGATCGGGTCCGTGCCACCCGTGATCCGGATCATCTTCGCCCCGAGCGCGCCTTCCAGCGGCAGACCGCGCTGCAGCAGGGCCAGCATTACTTCGGCCCGCATGGTCACCTGCGCGCGCGCCCCGCTCGCGTCAGTACCAGCGTCGCCGCCCGCCAAAGTGACCGTCTTGAGACTTGCGTCAACTGTCCAGCGCTGCCGCACGTTCGCCCCGTGAGTGATGAGAAGGTCAACGGGCGGCAGCGAATCCGGACGCTGAGCGTCGAGACGCGGCTGGACTAGCTCGCGCATGAGCCGGGACACTACCGGTGCAGTGTCTTGCTGAGCGAGAAGGCCGACGTCGGCGGCGGTGTCTATGCCGCCGGAGACGTTCCAGTCCTCGGTGACCACGGCATAACCAAGACCTTGCAGCAACGAGTTCAGCATGGCGCGCCTGCGGGGGTGGATCAGCGCCGCGGGAACGGCTCGGCCGCGGCCGACCGAGTCTCCGGCGACCCTCGTGGTCAGGCCAAGCTTCTGATCGCCCCATCCCGGGCCGTGGTCGGCGTCGAACACTTCGCCGACCATCCCTGCTACGACATCCTTGTCTCGCCTGGCGTCAAGGAATTCAAGCAAGTCGCTGAGTGTGCCGTGCGGATCGCGTACAAGCTGCTCATAATGAACTCGGTAAGTAGCCGTATCCGCCATCTCCTCGAAGGAGACAATCTTGGCTGTGCGGTCCGTCCAGTATTCGGCAAGTCCATCGACAAAGTTGTCTGTAGAGCGCTGAATATAAGGACCGAACCCGTAGTGGCGATAGCCCCATCTGCACGCATCGAGACTCGATGCGATCACGTCCATCGCATGCCGGTGCAGGCACACATAGCGAGCGTCTGGAAATACCTGAAGAACCTGATCGATAAAGTCAACGGTGAACAGTGACTTGTCGCACCATACGGTTTTTCCGCGCTGCACCATATACGGTGACATTATTCCAGTGATAACGTCACCGACCTTCTGCTCAAGATCGGAAGCTACCGGAACTCCAGCGCCGATGACGGCCGGCCGGCGAGATCCGCCGGCGAGTTGTGTGTGTAATTCGAGAAAATGCGAAATGAGCTGCGCCAGCCGCGTCTCACCTGGGCAGGCGATTTCTGGATGGCAATCCAGGAGACAGCGCAGGAGCGTGGAGCCTGAACGGGCATTGCATACGATGAATATCGGCTGCTCGGGCATGTTTGCGGGATCCTCGGCGGTTGTGATGGCAGGCGGGCCGCAGACGGGTCCTCCAGATGTTCAGGATCGCACCAATCCCGGCAAACCGCCAGGCTGGAGATGATCTTACCCGGGTCATGAACAGACCGCCGGCCTGGGCCAGGACCCCCCAGCTCGGCAGCGGAAGCCATGATCTTGGGATCTGGGCAGGTAGACACCGGACCCGGCATGCCGTACCGTGAGAGTGTTGCTCTGGACCTCGGCAGCGGCACTCGCTCGACATGTGGCGGCCGCACCGCAGGATCTGGAGTTTTTCTTTCCCGGACCGAGATAATCGGCTGCGTCAGAATCGTCGCGCTGCTGAGCGCTCATACGGCGGTCGGCCGCCGTGTGAGAATTCGCGCCCTGTTTACACACCGAGTCTACTAACGTGCCGTGCTCGTTTAAATGCTGTGCCCTTTTGCCGTTAACGGGACGATATTTCTTTTATCTGATGACACACTCCGGAATGGCACAAATGTGCTAAGGTGGTTTTAAGCTCAAACCATCAGGTTCGCAGCGGAGGGAACATGACACTACCCCAGATGACTGCCAATAAATTAGGTTGTGCAGAGTCGGGGGCGAGAGACATGGTGCGCTACAAGCTGCTCGGCGCCTTCGAAGTAGTCGGGAGCCGTAACTGCACGCCTATGGCGCCAAAATTGCGCAGCGTTCTCGCCCTCCTGCTGCTGCAAGCGAACCGGGTCGTTCATCTGGACACGCTGATCGATGAGCTGTGGGGACCCGACCCTCCGAAGAGCGCGGTCACCACGGTGCAGACGTACATTTATCACCTGCGCAAGTCTTTCGTGGCAGAGCAGCTCGACCCGCCAGGCCGTCGGCTTATCGCGACCAAGCAGCCTGGTTACCTTTTCCATACTGAGCCTGAGCAGGTCGACGCCGAGGTCTTCGAACGTCTCGTCCGGCAGGGTCGCGACTCGATGGAGGAGGGCTGCCCGCGACCGGCAGCCGCGTTCCTCGGCCAGGCGCTCGACATGTGGACTGGACCGGCGCTGGCGGACGTGCCGCAGGGGGACCTGCTGCACGCGCACGCGGTTCATCTCGAAGAGCGGCGCATCAACGCGCTGGAATTGCGGATCCAGGTCGACATCAGCCTGGGGAGGCAGCACCAGCTGATTCCCGAGCTGAGCTCCCTCGTCTGCGCCCATCCGCTCAACGAGTGGTTTCACGGGCAGCTCATCGCGGCGCTCAACCATGCGGGCCGACGCAGCGAGGCGCTGCTCGCCTACCAGACTCTTCGCAGCCTGCTGAGCGAAGAACTTGGAGTCGATCCAAGCACAGCGCTGCAACTGCTTCAGCGGCAGGTCCTCGCGCCCGGCAAGCCTGAGCAGTCTTCCCCTAGCCGGCCTGACAAAGACCTGGTCTGGCTCGCCTCGTAGCAGTTCAGCTCGCCGCACCGGACACGACATCCTCCACGCGCCCCTTACGAGCCGACATTGGACGAGCTTAGGCGGCACCGATGAACAATACGCCGAACGCTGGATCACGGACCAGAAGCACGGTGGGCGCGGCTGACATGGCTGACTATCACGCCACGAGCAGGGTCGCTGACTCTCGGGTAGATCAGGCACGCCAGATTGTGGCCGACTTCCACTCAGCGAGTCCGGTGCCGGGTGTTTCGGTCGCTGTCTTCGACAGCTCGCACATCCTTTTCGAGCAGTCGAACGGCGCTCGGGCAGCGGAGCGCCCAGAGGAAGCCATGACCGGGGACACGGTCTTTCGTCTCTACTCGCTGACCAAGATGATCACAGCGCTGGCCGTGGCCATGCTCGCCGACGCTGGGCGTCTTACGCTCGATGACCCTGTCGCTACTTTCTTTCCCGCCTCCGCCTGCATTCCTGCGCCGATGAAAGAGGTAACTATAAGGCAGCTACTCAGCCATACATCGGGTCTGCCCCGGGGCGAGATTGACCTGGATTACGGCAGCCTCGATCCTGCTGGGCTTTCTCGGTACATCCTAGAATCAGCTATCAACGAAGCCTTCGTGGCCAGCCCTGGAGATATCTATTCTTATAGCGATGAAGGTTTCTCTATCATCGGTTACGTGATAGAGCGCAGCACAGGACGGCCCTTTGCCGCAGCGATGAGGGAACTCGTGTTCGAGCCGCTGGGAATGGCTCACGCCTGCTTCGATCCGCTGGCTGCCATGACCCTGCCGCTAAGCCAGCAGCATGTCTACCGGCCCTCGCGCGGCCTCGTGGCGCTGCCTCGCTTCGCCGACTCGGCCCGCATGCGCCCGTACAGCGGCGCCTTCTGCTCGACACGCGATCTGTGCCGGTTCGGGATGTTGCACCTCGGGCAGGGTCTCATGCCTGGCTCAACAAGCTCCATCATATCCGCCGACGCAATCAGGAAAATGCGCGACCCGGTCACCAGCGTCGGCCTGGATATCGACCTTAGCTACGGTCTGGGCACCTACATCGGGCCCCGATATAGAGAGGGCATGTCGTATGGCCACGAAGGATATTACGTCGGCACCTGGTCCAAGCTCGTTCTCTGCCCCGGCGCCAGCCTCGGCCTGGTGTGGTGTGATAACCGCGGTCCCTCCGATGCACTTACCTCCGCACGGCTCCGGTCCATCCGCGAGTTGCTCGCTGTCTTTGGCGCAGGTGAGCCGTCCTTCGAGCATGCCGGACCGCAGCCGGGGGCGAGAGTGGATCACGCAGAGGTGGTCGGCCGGTTCCAGCGATCGGCAGGAGGAACGCTCCGGGTGCACGAGTCAGCCGGCCAGCTTCACATTGCCGACAGTGGCTGCGACGCACCGCTGGTCCAGCACCGCGGTTCGGTCTTCGTCACCCCTGAGCACGTCACCGTGCCTGACCGGGCGCCGTGGAAGCCGCACTCCGGCAGCGACCGCTGCTGCGTATGTTTCGTCCGTGGCCGTGATGGCTCAGTCTCGTACTTGTCGGTCAACGGAATCGCTTATCGGCGCCAGGGCTAGGACATCGCGGAACCGCCGCATGGTAGCCACTTTCCGATCCTGCGGGACCCAGCCGGCCAGCGCGAGCCGGCCGGTGTCCCTGGATCGGCCCGCAGGTCCGGATGTCGATGCAGGTGCCGAGGTTCTCGGCCGACCCGCAGGAGGAAAAGGATGAATCCAGTCTTCGATGGAGTCGCTCGGCCCTCGCTGGCGGCAGTGCCATCCTGCGCGTCAGGCGGCGCCGGGCTAGGAGACTTCGGCAGGATAGTCGTCACTGGCGGTGCCGGTTTCATCGGGTCTCATCTGGTGCGGCGGCTCGCCGAGTGCGGCGCTAAGACGGTTGCGATCGATATGCGAGAACCCGCGGCCAAGATTCCCGGAGTCGACTACGTCGTCGCGGATCTGCGTACGCCCCACGAGGCCAGGGAAGCTCTCGACGGCGCGAGCCTGGTCTTCCACCTAGCCGGAACCTTGGACGCGCCCGGTTCGCTCCGCGAGCCCGAGGTCGACTTCGAATCGAACGTGGTAACGACATTGAATGTCCTGCGCGCCGCCCGGTCCGCCAGCGTGCAGCGATTTGTTTTCTCCTCGTCGGCTCTAGTCTACGGTTTGCCATCGAGCTGCCCCGTACGAGAGGACGCAACGCCGCATCCGGTCTTTCCCTACGCGGAGTCTAAGCACGCTTGCGAACGGCTTATCGCTGCATTCGGCAAGGCACATCACATATCTTACGTTATCGCACGCACTTTCGTGACGTACGGTCCAGGCGAGCCGACCACAGCACGAGCGGAAGTCTCCCAGTATATTCGGGCTCTGCAATCCGGCGCGGCACTCCATATCCTAGGCAATCCTGATGCCAAGACGCGCGATTTCGTCCACGTCTTCGATGTTATCGACGCACTCGTATTGATGGCTGCGCGAACGGTCACGGGGATCGTCAACATTGGCACCGGCAGGGAGACGTCGCTCAGGGAACTCGTTGGCATGGTGGCAGCCACGCTCGAACGGCCGGTCCCGGACCTGGCCTGGGCCCGGTCGCCGGAAGATGAGTGCCGTCTGGTGGCCGACATCACCCGGCTGAGAGCGCTTGGCTATCAGCCGTCAATCGCTCTCGAGGACGGCATCGCGGCGCTTTCCGGCCACTCCCCGTCCCTTGCGCCGTGGCCGGCAGCTGCCATTGAAGTAGCTGAAGGAGCGGTCCGGCGATGACCCCAGCGACGCCGAGGCACGCCTCACCACCAAGGACATGGAGGTGCCTGCGGTGAGTTCCGGATATGTCGTTCCATACATCGGGAAGGGCAGCTGGTTCGACGGCGAGGAACTGGAGGTGATCCGCGACCTGCTCATGTCCGATGCCCATCTCGGCACGGGCGAGCAGGTGCCCTTGTTCGAGGCCGACATGGCGCAGTACCTAGATGTACCTCACGCCATAGCGGTCAGCAGTTGCTCAATGGCGCTTGAGCTGGTCATCCGCGTGCTAGGGCTCGGACCAGGTGACGAGGTCATCACATCCCCGCTGACCTATGAGGCGAGCATCTGGGGTCTGCTGGACCACGGATGTGCGGTGACGTTCTGCGACATTGATCCCGAGACCCTGTGCCTTAGCGGCCGGGATCTCGACGCAGCGATGACCGAACGCACCAAGGCGATTTTCGTGACGCATTACGGCGGGGTAATGGCCGACATGGACGAGCTCCGGTCGATCGCGGACCGGCACGGCCTCGCCCTGGTCGAAGATTGCGCACACGCCGTCGGAGCAACTTACCGGGGCCGCGCCGCCGGGTCGATCGGCGACTTCGGCTGCTTTAGCTTTCAGTCGTTGAAGCACATCTCGACCCTCGGCCAAGGGGGTCTGATCACCGTCGCGGACGACGACCTGGCAGCACGGCTGAGGACGCTGAGATCCGGCAAGCCCGACGCGGTGTTCGTGCCGCGATCCAGCCCCGGCCCGTTCACGGAACTCGGTGATCTCGGCCAGATCACCGGCGCCGACACACACGAGAAGAACGCGTACACGCACGACTGCGTCGCTATCAATGCAGGTGGGCTGAACGGGTTCCTCGGTGAGCCGGCTGCGGCGGTGGGGCGAGTGCAGCTCCGCAAGATTGCCGACCTGCTCGCAGAGCGCCGGCGGATCGCCGATCTGCTGGACACGGGGCTGAAGGAGATCCCGGGCATCCATGTGCCCAGCATTCCGCCGGACCGTGAGCATGCGCGGTGGCTGTATGCATTCCTGGTCGAGCCAGACGCCAGGATCACCAGGAACCAGCTGGTCAGCGGGCTCGCTCAGGCCGACATCGAGATCGTCCTGCGTTTCTTCCCGCTGCACCTGCTGCCGGAATGGCGCGACCGTCCGGGCACCCGCGCACTGTGCCCGACTGCCGAGCAGGTGTGGTTCCGGCAGCTGATCAATCTGCCGTTCTATCCCGGACTCACCGACAAGCAGATCGACTACATGGTCGAGTCGGTCGGGACGCTGATGCTGAAAGGCTGAGACAGGCCCGGCGCCGCCACCGGCCCGGCGCCGCCACCGGCCCGGCGCCGCCACCGGCGCGTACCCCGCCGCGCCGCTCGCGGCGCCTCGCGGTCCAGGCGCAGTAGCTGACGCTGGCTTTTGCGACCTGAAGCTGCTAGAACCTGTCGTATGCCTAATACGGACGTTACGGGCCAATTCGGGACGGCAGAGGGATTGGAAATGCTGGTCTCGCGGCTCGTGGGACACGCCGCGAATGACCTGGATAGCGCCCCTCCCCGGACAGTGGTGATCCTGGGCGAGGCGCCTGGCGTTCCGGACTGGGAGAACGCGCACAGCGCCCTTGCCGACGCGCTCGCACTGACGGTACCCGCAGGTCGGCCAGTCGCCGACGTGGTGCGGCGGTACCTATCCGGGAAGGGCTCTCTTTGCGGTCGGTTCTTTTGGCGCGCATACTCGATGATCCAGCCGAGCGATCCCCCGCTGGGTTACGAGCATCTCGCGAATCTCGCGGCGAAAGGCCACGTCGATCTTGTGCTGGCAACGTCCTGGGACCCGCTGCTGGAAATTGCCTTCAGCAAGGTTCTTGGGCCAATGCAATACAGGGTCCTCACCCGCGGTGAGCTCGGTGACCGCGAATTCGCGCGCGCACTACTGCAGCGCGGCATCCCGCAGATCGTGAAGCTAAACGGCGACCTTCACTCGGACCTGATCACCTGCGCGGGCCGCGAACGTCAGTCTTTCTCGACCACGCCCGCAGTTGTTGACGCGCTGCATAGCCTATTTGCCGACGCAGTAGTGATAGCTGATGCCTCCGAGCACCAAGAGCCTGCTGGGGATGTGGTATCCCTTGTGAAACTGGCGGCCGGGGCGGACCTGGTGTACGAGGTCGGCGCAGCAGTTGGCAGCCATTCCCACTGGTTTAAACAGCACACCCGTGTGACGGACAGCACGGTTACCGGCCTTGACATTTTCATGATCGAACTCGATCGCCAGGTGGAGCTAGCGGCCCGGCGTCGCTCGCGCCCGCGTCACCAGCTGATACGCGACGAGATGATCCGATCTCTGGAACTGGGCGCAGCCTCGATACCATCCGCTGCCGCCGCTGGCTGCGTTCGGGATCTTGTTGAGATCTTGACAAGTTCCGGGGCTGACTGGATTGCATACATTGACGACCCGATTGCGCCAGGCGGCACCGAGATCTGGCGGCGGCTAGCCGGCACGCCGGTAGGCAAATTGCCAAGTCTGCGTGTATCGATAGTTACCGATGGCGGTAATCGCCTGATGAACCGTCGTGCCGTGGTGCCCTGGACGGCCAGCGTACCCGCAGGTGCGAGAGTCGCCGTGGTTGACTCCGTTGCTTTTTCCGGAAACACGCTCCGCATGGCCATGGAGGCCTTGGCGTCGCGCTTCGAAAGGGTGGACGTATTCCCTGCGGTCCTGGTTGCATCCCAAAGCCTTGTCGACAGATCTAAGAACGGCGAGAAGTGGCTTGAACAGCTTATCTACAGGCGGGTCACCGAGCGGCACGACATCTCGTTCCCATGGGGCGCCACGTTCTCGACGGACACTGTCGTCCGCAAGCTTGAGTACGGACAGCATGGTCGGCAGATTGAAGTCCTCCGGCGCCCATGGGGATCGGGAGAAGTGTTCGCTACCGCCGAGAACTGCTCGGTGCGCATACTTGCTATTGATGCAGCTCAGAAGCTAAGCTTTCAACGCCACCTCTGCCGGGATGAATTGTTCGTTGCGCTAGATGATGACATTGGCATCGACCTGTCGGGCGATGAGCTCGACGGCGGTGCCGTTGACGAGTTCGATCACCGGATAGAGTCGGTGACGCTTAAAGAAGGAGATTATCTCTTAATTCCGCGCGGAGTATGGCATCGAGCTCGCGGGTTCAGAGCGCGCGTGCGAATTCTCGAGATTGCCTTTGGCATATATGACGAGGACTTTGATATTGAGCGTCTTCTCGATCTCTATGGTCGAGCGGAGCGCACCGGATGACGCACGTCGCCCGGTAAGGCAGGCAGCGGCCCGCCATGCTCTCAGCATCGTCCTCGCCTGGCGGGCACGGAGGCAGCGCACGCGAACCCGTGCGACGCCCCAGCTGCCGGGCCGGATAGGCTGACCGAGCATGGGCACAGGATCGGCCGGCGGGCGGGTGCTTATCGCCAACATCCGGGGGCCGGTATCGTTCACCCTGGGGGAGCACGGGCGGCTGTCGGCCCGGCGCGGTGGCGGTGGCGTGGTTTCCGGGCTCTCATCGGTGACCGCGCGGGGTGACGCGCTGTGGATCTGCGCTGCGCTCAGCGACGCCGACCGGGCCGCCGTCCGTAGCGCGCCGGGCGGACGGCTCGGCCTCGACGGGTCGCTGGCAGGCTCGGCGGTGCGGATGCTGGACATCCCGCCTGAGACATTCCGCCGGGCTCACAACCAGGTGGCGAACTCGACCCTGTGGTTCGTCCACCACCTGCTGTACGACACGCCGAACCGGCCGCAGTTCGGCACGGCGTTCCAGCGGGACTGGGAGGCCTTCCGCGCGTACAACCGCGCTTTCGCGGAAGCCCTGGCCGCCGAGGCAGACGTGACTGCCGAGGCGGCGGCCGGGCCGGGCCGGGCGCCGGTACGGGCCGTGGTGCAGGACTATCACCTCAGCCTGGTCCCGAGGATGCTCGCCGACCTGCGCCCTGATGTCAGAATCGCACATTTCACTCACACTCCGTGGGCACCGCCTGACTACTACCAGATCCTGCCGGACAGCGTGGGCTCGGAGCTGCTGGACGGCGTGCTCGGCGCCGATCACGCCGGGTTCCAGTGCCAGCGGTGGGCAGATGCGTTCCTGGACTGCTGCGAGGTAGTACTCGGTGCCGACGTGGACCGGGCCCGGCAGCAGGTGACCCATCGCGGACATGTCACGAGGATCGGCGTACATCCGCTCGGCGTGGACTCCGGCGAGCTCATCAGCCGCAGTTCCGAGCCGGACGTGGAGGCCAGGGTAGCGACGCTGGCCGAGGCGGCGGGCGGCAGGAAGCTGATCGTCAGGATCGACCGAACCGAGCTAACCAAGAACATCATCCGTGGCCTGGCCGCATACCGGGAGCTGCTGCTCACGCATCCGGAATGGCGCGGCAAGGTGATGCACCTGGCCTTTGCCTACCCGTCACGGCACGACCTGCCCGAATATCGCGAGTACACCGCCAGCGTGCAGCGGATGGCCCGCGAGATCGCTGAGGAGTTCCGCACGCAGGACTGGAATCCTCTGATCTTCGAGGTCGACGATGACTACGCCCGCTCGCTGGCCGCCTATCGGCTGGCCGATGTGCTGCTGGTCAACCCGATCCGCGACGGCATGAACCTGGTGGCGAAGGAAGGCCCGGTCGTGTCCGAGCGCTGTTGCGTGCTTGTGCTGTCCCGGCAGACGGGCGCGGCAGCCGAGCTCGGGGCGGACGCGCTGATGGTCAACCCGTTCGACGTGGCCGGGACGGCGCAGGCGCTGCACGACGCGCTCGTCATGACAGATTCAGAACGCAAACGTCGGGCCGCATCACTCGCCAGGGCAGCTGCGGCATGCCCGCCAGTCCAGTGGTTCGCCGATCAGCTGGCTGCCCTGGATCAGCTGGGAGATTAACGCAGGCCCGGCCGGCCGTCGCCGGCACGTCTACTGCATGATTCAAACGACGGCAGCTCTGATGAGCAGCGTCGGCTGACCAGTCAGGCGACGCGCTCGGCCAGCACGGCCAGACGCTTCAGGCCTTCGAGGACCTCAGCGTCGCAGAGCCCGAAGTCCACGAGGCAGGCAATCTCGCCCACCCCGGCGTCCTCCAGCTGGCGCACGAACGGCAGGCAGGACTCTTCGGTACCGAACAGGGCAGCGGTGCGGAAGTATCGCTCAAACGCGAAGGCCAGCAGCGCGTCCTTATCGGATTGCGCCGCGGCATGCAGGCGCTTCATCTCCTGTCCCCACAGGTCGGCGGAGGAGTCCAGGTACTCGATAAAGGGGGACCGCACCGTCTGCCTGACGTGCTCCACAGAATCGCCTAGGTAAGTGTGCAGCATCAGGGTGACGCGCCCGCCGCCGGCGAAGCCCGCCTGCGCCCGTGCCCGCCTGTACTCGGCGATCTTTGCGGTCAGCTCATCGATCGGCATGAACAACATGGCTGTCAGCACATTGAAGCCGCCCGCTCCCGCCGCCGCGAACGTGCGCCGGGACGAGCTTGCCGTGAGCCAGAGCCCCGGCTCACTCTGAATTGCCTCGGGGTAGACCCTGACGTCGATCTCCTCGTCTTTCCCGTTCCGGCGGACAAGCGAGCCGCCGCGCCAGAGCGTACGGAAATCCTCGATCATTCCGGCCAGCAGCGTGCGCCGGGCCTGGAACCTGTCCGGAGCGAGCGCGAAGTCGTTTGCATTCCATCCGGACGCGAACGCCAGGTCGACCCGGCCATCGGAGAGGTTGTCCACGAACATCCAGTCCTCAGCGACGCGAAGGACGTCATTGAGGGGCAGCACGACGCTGCCGGCCCGGATGCGCAGGGTCGATGTCACCGACGCCAGGGCGGCCGCGGCCAGCGCAGGATTGGGATACGCGCCCCCGAAGCTGTGGAAGTGCCGCTCGGGCACCCAGATGGCTTCGAAGCCATTGCTGTCGGCAAACCGGGCCGAGTCCATGAGCAGCTTGTACTGAGCGGAGGCATCGGAGGCATCACGGTTAGCGAAGTACAACAGGCTGATCTTCATGGCGACCTCATGTCGGCAATGGTGGCAGGACGATTCCGGATACCTTGCTCAAGCGCATGACTCAGCGCCGAGTAATCGATCTTCCCGCGCGGGCTGCGCGGAATGGCTCCCATCCCGACTACGGTCATCGCGGCGCGGGAGACCCCTAGACGCGCGGCGATCGCGCGGCACTGGACGGCCGCATGACGCTGCGCTGCGCTCTGGACGACAACAAGCAACCGCTCACCGGTGTCCGCGGTGACGGCAGCGGTCACGCCGCGGCTGGCGAGCAGGAGTTCCACCTGCTCGAGGTCGACCCGCCGTCCGAGCACCTTGACCTGCCGGTCGGCCCGGCCGACCAGATAGAGGAAGCCCTCGCGAAGGCTGCCCAGGTCGCCAGTGTGCAGGACACCACGCTGCGAGTCGCCGGCGCCGAGGTCGGCGCGCGCCAGGGCGTAGCCCATCATCACACTCGGACCCTCGTACACCACTTCCCCGACCTCGCCGTCGCCGGCCGCGGTGCCATCGGTCCGCTGGATCTGGATCAGCCCGCCGGGGACCGCGACGCCAACCGATCCGAGGCGCTCGGTGAGCAGCTCAGGAGGCAGATACGCGATCCGCGCGGTCGCCTCGGTCTGCCCGTACATGGTGAACAGGTCGCCGCCGGCGCGTCTCATCAGGCGGGCGAAGTGCAGCAGGCTCGTCTTGTCCAGGGCTCCGCCGGAGTGCAGCAGCCGCCGCAGGCTTGGATGCTCACGCGGCTCCCAGTGACTGGCGCGCAAGAACTGATAGGTGACAGGAACGGCGCCCACGCAGGTCACGCGCATCTGGTCGGCGCACCACCAGAGCTCTTCCGAGGAGGGCGCGGCCGAGGTGAGCCCGGTCGCGGCGCCCGCCGCGAGGTGGGAGTTGAGAATCGACAGGCCGAAACTGAAGTCGAGGGGCAAAGATGTGAGGGCGCGGTCGGCGGGCCGGATGCTCAGCGCCTCGGCGATCGCGACCGCGTTGGCCCGCACGTTGCCGAAGGACAGCCGGACCGTCTTAGGGCGGCCGAGCGATCCAGATGTGCGCATCAGCATCGCCAGGTCTGGATGGATGGTACCCGCTGATCCGCGGCCATCCGCCTGTCGCCAGGTCGGCAGCGTACCGCCCGCGGGGCCGCAGAAACCCGTCCGCTCCGCGAGCTTGGCCAGGTCGCTGCCGGGCGGTGTGACGAGCAGCTCAGGCTGGTAGGTGGCGATGAGATCGGCCCAGAGGTCCGCACTGCCGTCTTCGACGAGCATGACCGCGTGTCCGGAGCGAAGTGCGGCCAGGTAAGCGACCACGCCGGTCAGCGTCCGTGGCGCGTCCACCGCGACCAGGGCTTTGGCGGGCCACTCGAGCAGTCGCTGAGCCGCCGAGACAAGGCGCATGAGCTGGCCGTATCGCACAGTGCCGCCGTCCGCGCCGCCGTCCGCGCGCAGTAGGGCGGGCGCATCGCATGGCGCGTGGCCGAGCGCTGCGAGGTCCAGGGTCTGCGTCACATCGGGCACGCGATGGCCTGTGCGATCACGGTGCCCATATCGCGGATCGTCTCGGCCGCGAACAAATCCCGTCCGCTGATCTGGGCGCCCCACTGCTCGGCGATCAGCTCGACGAGCTCGACGGCGATCAGAGAATCCCCGCCGAGGCTGACCAGGTCGTCGGTCATGCTGACGCTGACCTGGGGGAGCACCTGCTGGACCAGGTCCGCGAGGCGGCGCTCGATCTCGGTAGCGGGCGGCTCAAATCGCAGCACAAGTGCTGTCTCTTTGAGCACGGCCCACGCGGCCGCCCGGTCGACCGCTCCGTCCGCGTGTCGCGGAATCCGCGCGACGATGGCGACCCGGATGTTCTCTTGATCTTCGCCGGCCAGCCTCATGACCAGATCACGGAAGACCGGACCCGGACGGTATCCCTGCCGCACGACAAGTGCGGTAATGTCGGTCGGCTCCGGGCCCGCCAGCACTTCGGCGTCACTGATGATCGGCTTCTCGCGGAGTTGCTCGGCCAGCTTCTCGCAGCTGACCCGGCTTCGCATGTCAACGTTCGCCATCTCTACCTCCGTTGCGCTGCACGACGTCGACGAGCATTCGACGGTCCAGCTTGCCGGTCCCGCTGCGCAGAACCAGGTCAGTGATGAGTACCTGTCGTGGCACCTTGTGACGGGCCAGGCGGTGCCGCGCAAACTCCCTCAGCTCCCGGCTGCTGACTTCCGAGCGCGATGCGGCGACAACAGCGACCACTGTCTCGCCAAGCCGATCGTCGGGAACACCGATCACGGCGACGTCCAGGACTCGCGGGTGCTGCCCGAGCACAGACTCCACCTCGTCCGCGTAGACGGTCTCCCCGCCGACCTGGATCCGGCTGACCTGCCTGGGCACCAGATAGAGGTAGCCGTCGGCGTCGAGCCGGCCCCGGTCGCCTACGCTGGCGAACCCATCGGCAGTCAGCGGCAGCCGATGTGCGCCGTCCAGGTAGCCGGCCCCGGTCACCGCCGCGGACCGCATGTAGACGGCACCGATCTCACCTGGCGGCAACTTCCGGCCCGCTTCGTCCAGGATCCGGAGCTGGGTGAAGAACCCCCTGCCCACCGTTCCGGGACGTGCTCGCCACTCGTCACCGCGGGCCAGGGTTACTCCCACGGGCTCCGTCGCGCCGTACATCTCGAAGACCCGCTCATCCCCCACCAGATCGAGCCAGCGGCGCTTGACCTTCTCCGGGCAGGAAGCGGACAAGTGGAGCAGCCCGCGGATGCTGGACAAGTCGACGCTCCGGCGTTGAGCGGCTGCCGCCAGCAGCCGCATATGGTATGGCGTGAGCTGCAGCCATTGAATGCCCCAGTCCTCGATGAGCTCCAGCGAGCGAGCCGGATCGAACGTTCGCTGGACCACAATGGTGTTGCCGTCCGATACGGCCTCGATGAAGTACGTCAGCGCCGCGGCGTGATGCAGCGACCCGATCACCAGCTGACGCTGGCCGGGCCGCCAGTTCATCGTGGTGCTGGGACGTATCCCGCGGGGGCGCAGGCTCACGGTCCGCATCCGCGGATCGACCACAATCTTCGGCCTGCCCGCGGATCCGCCGGTAGCCAGCAGGACACTCTGCGCGGGCAGGGGCCGGCGGCACGGCCGGACCGCCGGCAATGCGCGGACCGTGCGCTCCTGAACCAGGGCAATATCGTGCCCCTGGCTCAGCAGGGCCTCGCGCAGCGCCAGCGACTCGGCCTCGGGAGCCCGCCTGGACACGACGACTATGGGCAGGTCCGTGCGCAGCGCCGCGAGCAGGCCGAGGACCGATCCCATGCCGTTGTCGACCTCGATCAGGACGACGCCGTTCTCGCCTACGGCCGGCGTAATCTCGGCCGCCAGGCCCGAGGTCTCCCGGCCGAGCTCGGCCCAGGTCCATGACCGTGCCGCGCTGGCCGACTCGGCGGCCAGCGCGACTGCGGTATCGGTGGCGCGCTCGCGCAGCCGCTCGCAGATCACCGACACTCATCTCACCTCGGTCTTCTGGCGGGGGCCTTCCTGCGGAGCGCCGAGCATGAATTCGCCCACCGAGGACTCGACGAGCGGATCCAGCCCGGTAACCAGGCTGAAGAGCGCGGAGTCGCCGCAACCGATACCGCAGCCGGCCAGATTCATGGCGGTGGCGGCGAGGTACATCGCCTCATAGAGCACGCCGACATTTTTCAGCGTCAGGGAATAGGCGATACTTTCATATTTCCAGCTCACCCGGCTGAAACGGGACGCCAGAGTGATCACCGTGTGTGGCTCAGCCACGCCGCCGCTGGCGAGATAGGCGTCGAGTAGCATTCTGCGCACCCAGTCGGCGCGATCGCAGATCAATGTCAGCCGATGGTTAAGCGCATCGTAATGGTAGACGCCAGGCTGAAGCCCAGCACATTCTCGTACTGTTATGTACAGCTCGATATCGTAGACGGCTCCGCTGCTCGGATAAGTTCGAGAACTCGACTCGTAGAATCGTCCTGATCGAGCATCGACTTTGTTCACTGCCTTGATGCGGCCGACACGGTAGAAAAACTCGCCAAGCTGCTCGATACTTATCGGCTGGTCGCCGTGATCACGCAGCGAGCGCCTCGTCTCCATGACGTGAGCGAGCGGCGGATCATCTTTCATGACTCGGTTCAGGTCGGGACTTGGCAGCTGTACGCTCCGCCCCGGAACTGGCAATCTCACCGCCGGGACGGGCGCGATGCTCTCCTTGAAACGATAAGTCCCCCCGATCGGGCGGTCGCTGAGGCCTGCTCGGCTCCCGGCATGAAACACGACATCGTGGAATTCTCGCTGGGCCACCAGGGGTGAGGAGTCCTCTGCTGTCTGCCCGCAATGGTCGGTCACGGCCAGCGCACCCACTCCATGCAGGAAGGCTGCGGACGCCCTGAGCGCCTCACCGTCGCCCTCAGAGCCGATCCGGTCTATCTCGCCTACTGCGCACGACGACGCGAAGCTGGCGATGATTCCGGCCAGAGCTGGCCAGTGGAGCGTGACACGCGCATAGGACGTTGGTGATTCGAGAATCAGGTCGTCATCGAATCTGCGCATATATGCAAAACGTGACAGCCGTAGCTGCGTGGAATCGGGCAAGACGGGGAACCGAAAGCGGGCGAGGCCCGAGATCGGGACAGCGCTCATGATCTCCTTGCCGTCCAGCACGCAGCTGTAGTGAATCAGCGCCTTCCCGGACAGGCGCGCAAGCTCGGTGTCAAGCCGGGAAAGATCGGCGGTGGGCAACGCCCCGGTCGCGACCCAGTCAAGCTCGTCTCTGCCTGCCCGCCCCTCGGCAAGCCGCAGCAGCGCCGCGACCGCACCGTCATCGAGCAGCTTGAGCCGGATCCGGCGAGGCGGCCGCTCGACCAATATCGTGCCAGGCGCAGCCCGGGACACGGTGACGCCGGGAGCAAGGGACAAGAAGAGATATCCGAGGGTCAGCGTTCTCACCACATCACCTCCATGCCACGCGAGGCCTGCCGTCCGTGGCCGATAGCCAGGCCGCAGTAGACCTGCGGACCGGCGCGCAGGCGTCCCGCTGCGGCGTCCAGGAGAGCCGATGGCAAGCGGGCGAGAAGACCTGACGACAGACCATCGGCCGTGCTCAGCAGCCGGGTGAAGTTTGCCGCCGCGGCGGACTTGGTCATCAGCGTGGTGTGACCTTCTGCGCCACCGGACGCCAGGACCGCCTCTCGATCTCCGTGGAAGAGCACGAGGGCCGGCGGGTCGAGGCACCGGTCGCCGAGATAGTCCTCCAGCACGGCGACCGGGACGCCCGGCTCCGAGCCGGTGAGCGCCTGCCGGGTGACGGCGTCATAGCAGCCGGGCTGCAGTTCCTCAACGTGCCGCGCGTAGAGCACGCCGCCCACCTGCGGGCCACCGTCGTCGGCCGGGGGCCAGACTTCCCTGGTCAGGGAGAGCGAACGGCGCACTGCCCCGGCTACCAGTGCTGCTGAGAGAGGCGTCGAGTCGAAGCTGTAGGTCATGGGGCTCTGGCGCAGTATCGAGGAGGCTCGCTGCATGGCACTGCGGGGACTCTTGGCGGAGGCAAACGGCGGCTCCGCGGAAACCGCGACATCGATAACCGCGGCAATGGCCTCCCGGCAGGGGTCGAGATCGAGCGCGGCCATGATCTTGTCGCGACCCTCCTCCGCGCGCACGGCCGCGCGCCAGCCCGCTGCCCGGCAGCACCAGTACAGCTGAGCGACGGCCGCGCCGGCGTCCTGATGAACCACGCGCCAGCCGGATCGCCCGAGCCGGCCAGTGCAGTAGGCGACGTCGCCGACCAGTACCAGCGACAGCGCGGGCTTCCTGGCCGGGCCTGGCCCCGAAAGGCCGGGCCACGGCGACTGGTGCACAGTGACAAAATCGTGAGCCGCGGGATCGTAGTACCAGGCCTGCGCGGCCTCACCGGGCAGGCTGCGGACCAGGTAGGCCTGCAGCGGCCCGAGATTTCCTGCCGACGGCGCCCAGCGCCGGACCGATTGCGCGGCGGCGGACGTCGCCCTCCTAGGCGCTCCGACTCCCCGTTCAAGGACCCACGACAAGGTTCGCCACGCGCGCCTACCCGGTTCTCCCCCAGCGATCAGGTCGCAGTGGGGATCGCGCGGATTCAGCCGGCGCCCGGTCAGGTGCCGCCTGGAAGGACCGATTGCCGGGCGTGTCCCCTCCGATAGCGGCTCGATATCGCCCCCGCGGGGCGCAAGCCCGGCCGCCTGGTCGCGGTCGAACTCAGCCAGTGCGCTGCCACTCAGCCGGAGGCCGGGGCGGCCGCAGGCGGAGCAGCCAGGCCGGCGCGGGACCGGCTGCTGCTGCTGCTGACCGTTGTCCGTGCGCACCCCGATCGTGCCGTTCCACACCCAGGTCGTCTCGTAACTGCCGAGATAACGCAGCGCCGCGCCGGCCGCCACGCCGGCTGCCACGCCTGCCGCCGCGCCGTCGGGGCAGGCGGCGATCTGCGTGTCGGGGGAACCCGCTGCAGTACAGCAGACGCGGCATCGGCCGCCCGGCACGTCGAGCAGGGGTCCGACCGTGACCTCCGCGGAGCCGAGCCGGACCGGGAGCAGCGGCGACGCCGCAGCGCCCGCCGTGACCTGCCCGTCGCCGGCGTCCGCGGCAGCGACTTCTATCGTCAGATCGGGTACCGCCCGGTCTGGGGCTCCGCCGGAGCCGCCAGCGCGGGCGGGCAGCCGGGCGACCGCGCCCACGCCTGACCGCGTCAGCAGAGCCGCGATGAGGTCGGGTATCTGCCCTTCGCCGGTCACCAGAGCGCTGGCGGCCCGGAGGCGTCGGTAGATGATCTCGCCACGTCCAACCGGGCTCGACCGCTGCAGATAGGTTCGCAGCGCCGAAGGCGGGCCGCCGCCGGCGCTCGGCGGCGCGTCAAGGATCTCTACCACGCCGCTTTCCGCCAGCGCCCGCACGATACGGGCGATCTCGTCAGCCGGCCGGCCGAGAACCGCGGCGATGTCGTCCAATGCCCGTGCGCCGTCGAGCAGCGGCAGTAGCGCAGGAACAATGTCGAGGACCAGCCGCCCGGTGAGCAAGTCCCGGCGCGGCCCGCCCTCGACGACGTAGCCGTCCTGGCTGGAAACCAGGACAATACCGGGCACCATCCGCGGGTACGCCATCACCGGGACTTCCTGACGTCAGCACCCGGCGACGGGCAGATCTCGGCGGCCAGGGCCCTGAGCTGCTCGGTACCCTTCGCCACGGCCGCGCGGCCAGTGGCGGCGGAATCGCATTCCGGGCACCCATGCACACCGATCACCGTCCATGAAGCGACGGCGTCGCTGGCTAGGTCGATCAAGAAAAGCCGACTGGCCAGGCCGCCGCAGGCGGGCGAGCGGGCGAGAGTCAAGGCCAGTCCTGCCGCGATCGCGGCAATATGCGGCGGGTACCCCTCCACGCCAAGCGCCTCGTCCTGCTCAAACGCATGCGCCAAGTCCGCGCTGGCCGTCCCGTCCGCCTGCCCGTGCTGGGCCAGACGGGCCGAATAACAGACATGGCAGGGGGCAGCCCCGGGCACGACAAGAGGTCCGACGCGCGCATGACGCAGGCTGAGCGCGACCGGAAGCCACGCCACGCCAGCCGACGCGGCTGCCGCGGCGAAGGCGTCCAGATCGGATGCCACGTCTCGAAAGGACGCCAGAATTCCCAGGTCGCCGCCCGCGAGGAAGGGACGCAGGCCACTGCCGGACGGCACCCCGGCCACCTGCACAGCGCGCTCGTCACCTCCGGACAGGGCGGTGAGCTGTTCGGCCACGTCGCCGCCAAACGAGCCATGCGCGAGAATCCTGATACTGCCATTGCGAGACATTCGCGATCACCTTCTCATGAGACCGGCTGAGGCCAGGCGTTCAGCCGGCTTTCTGGCAGTGCCCGCATGCCCATCTGCACCGGCGCATCGTAGAGACGAGGGTTGCCGCGGTATTGCGCCAGCGGCCGAAGCGACATCGGCTGAAGGCCCGGGATGACCACTCGTACCGCGCTGTGATCGATGCTCGCCAGTTCTCGCGTCGATATATCCACTGCGTACACCGGCATGCCCTTGTCGGCGAGCAGCGTGACGAGATATCCGAGCCGTTCGGTATCTGACGCGAAAGAGACGGGTGCCGGCCTGGTGACGCGACGGCTGGCCAGATCGTCGAATAGGAAGCCGAATGCCGCTCTCCTTGACCGGCGTCCCATGACTGTTGCCCCATCGCTGGCGGCGACGTAATCCGTATACCGTCTAGGAACAAGCGGCAGGGCATGCATGTGGCCACGCATGCCCATCGCCTCGAGCAGCGCTCGCTCCACGGCAGCGGGAACATCCAGGTCGCTGGCGCACCCCACGACCTGGGCCGCGCGGTAGCCGGTGTCTGCTAGCTGCACGCAGTAAACCGTCGGCACGCCGATATCAGTGGTCGCGTCGAACATATAGGTGTCGATGCCGCGATCGGTGCACCAATCTATCATCTGGCGCACGGGGCCAGCGAGATATTCTTCGCCGAGAATAGGCAACGGCAGTTTCTGCAGCCAGGTCAGTGCGATTGCGTCACGTTCGATCGCCTCGCAGATCGCGTTCACCAGCGCGGCCTCCAGAGTGACGTGCGTCGCGCAGCCGGTTGATATCGGGAGCCAGAACCGCTCGGACCGCTGCCGGCGAAATCCCAGGTCGACCATGACCGCAGGCAGAAAGATATCCTGCCGCGTGCGAAGATCCATGCCTGCCACCCAGCGCAGATCCGCAGTGGTGTCTACCGGGAGGATAGGGCAGCCGGGACGGCGCAATTCGCGGGCCGAGCATCGGGCCACAGACTCAAGATCGAGGGCGTCTTTGCCCAGGTCCTTGGCTGAGGCCGTGAAGAGCCGCCGCTGGTCGAAGACGAGTGCTGCATATCGCTCCATCGCCTCGCTGATGGCGATCAGCCGAGAATGCGCGGGATCGTCATAGGCTCGGCCCGTGCCGTAGGGCATGTGAACATCCCCATTAAAGCTGGCCCGGATCGCGGTCAGGTTTCCCGTGGCAGCGGAGTACATACTGCAGCGGGGCGGCAGCCACCCGCTCGTCCTGACCGCGTGAACCGTTCCCACGGCGCCGAAGATACCGGACAGGGCAGTTAGCGATGAGTTCTCAGACACCTGTTACCTCTCTATCCCAGAATGGCGGTGCCTAAGGCCGGCAAACGAGAGCCCCCCGCCAAGGCGAGGCGCTCTCGTTTCCCTTTCGGGGACTAGCAGCGGATGACTCTTACTCGGAGTCGCCGGTCTGGTCGCTGAGGCAGAAGTCGCAGGAACTGACACTGCTGCCCTCGGCGATCCCAGTTCCGGTCTTGCTGAAGAGGTCAATCTCCTCTTCGTAGAACTGGTCAGCCGAAACCCTGCCGTTGAGCGACACGACCGAAAGATCGGCCGCGTTCTCCTGGGCTGGTGCGAACATCGCCGTATGCGACATTGTTGAGCCTCCTCTTTCCTCGTCCGCGACCTCAAGCAACCCGGAACCAAGAGCCCCAGAGCTACCTTGCCGCGTGCCAGCGAGCTGGCGTGCGGCAGATCGGAGCCAGTGCGGCAGGAGCGGCTCTGATGGGCCGCGTCCCGCACGGCTTGACCTGCCAGCGGACGACGGAGAGGTCGCGGTATCCCGGACATCTGCGCGGCATGTGGCATTGGGAGTCTTTTCGGTGCGAGGTGCTTATGACGCTCACGCTGCCAGCGCTCGCTCAAGGCAGTCTCAAGCCATGCTCGACCCTGCCGCGAGGCCGCGCGCGGGCACATCGCTGCGGCAGCACGCTCAGGGCGATGCGAGCAGTTTCGATGCAGGGCGGCTCACGGGCTGGCGAAGCGCAGGGTCGTGCCGACGCTGGGCTGGATGTAGGCATCCGGCAGGACCCTGGCTAGCTCGTGAGTGGCCCGCCAGCCAGTGCAGTGGCCGGGAGCCAGCCAGTCAGGGCCGATGGCCCGCAGCTGCGCGATGGTCGGGCCGATGATCGGCTCGAAGATCCCGCCGGACAGGTGCAGGCCGCCGACAAAGGCGTGGATCTTGCTGATCCCGGTGACGTGCTGGGCGTTGCGGACCACGTTAATGGCGCCTGAATGGCTGCAACCCGACAGCACGACCAGCCCCTTGTCCCGGACATGAACGATCACCGACTGGTCGTCCCAGACCCACGGGTCGGGCTCCCATCCGTCGTCGGTCCGGGCGGACTGGATGGGGAATCCCTTCTCGAAATCGGTCACCCGCTCGGTCTGGCCGCTGACCAGGACCGTCCCGTCGATCAGCAGCGACGGGCCTCGTTCCTCCACGACCTCGACGCCCTCGGCCGCGAGGTCGGCCCGGCTGGGCGGGGGCATCCGAACCGCCGTCCCGGTGGGAAAGTCGATGCGGCGCTCGCGCCAGGCATCGGGGTGCAGCATCAGCGGCATGCCGGGCCGCCCCAGCCGGCGGAGGATTCCCTCCAGGCCGCCGTGATGGTCGGGATGCCCGTGCGACAAGACAATCGCCCGGAGGTCGGCCGGGCGGATCTCAAGGACGTCCATGTTGTAGGCGGCGGTGTCCCTGGACAGGCCCGCGTCGTAGAGGATCGAGTGGGCCTGCCCCGCTTGCCATACGGTGACCAGCAGGGCGAATCCGTGCTCGGCCCGCAGCTGATCCCGCTCGGTCCAGTCGTAGGCCAGCGGCGCGCGGCGGGCCACCTGCGTGCCCGCCAGCAGGACGTCGACGAACGTGTCGACGAGGATCGTCACTTCGGCCGCGTCCACCGGCAGCAGCGGTGCCTGTTCCATGTCCTGCCTCCCTGGCGTGGCCTGGCCCTCTTCGAAGCACCCAGACCAGGATATTTCTCCCACCGGTCGCACCGGAGCCGGGCGCAACGCCCCAGGTCGGCACTCCGAAGCCCGTTAAACCTATAGCCCTGACCCGGCAGCCCTGACCCGGCAGCCCTGACCCGGCAGCCCTGACCCGGCAGCCCTGACCAAGCGGCCTTGACCGCAGAGCCCGATACGCTGCATCATCCGAGTCACTGCGCCGAACCGCTTGTGGTAGGCGCCCGATATTGCGAGGATGCGATGCGCAGTACTCTCGGTTGGCTGATTCGGATCGCTGGCTATGCCTCCAGTCAAAATTACAGGACAGAGTTTGTCTACAAGCTGTTTGAGATCACGTGCGGCGGCGGTTTCCAAACCAACTCTACGTCGTACGCGGGTGGTGCGACAACCGCCAAGACAACCGCGCCAAAAGCTGTCTTCTGCGTGGAGCAGCAAGCTGGCACGACGTTCACAAAGAGTCATACTTCAGCATTTACGTTCGCAGGCGGCGTGAGCATCACAAAGGCGATCGGTGTCAACCTGAGCACCCAGACTGGCTACGACTCTAACGCGTCGCTCGCATACCACTTCAGCAAAACCCATGACGTGTGCGGGACAAATGACTACCCAGGTGGCACTCCGAGGCGCATTGTCGCGGGGCTACGCCACTAATATGCGACTAGTAGGCAACATGCTGACGGGTGCAACTGCAGTTGTCGAGAAGGTTGCCCTTGCAGATTCTCACGGGCTGCGGATGCTCGCTGCTTATGTGGTGCCGATTACAGGACACACCCTGTATGGCATCTTGACCGGATTCCCGCCTGCTGCGCATCTCCCGCCAGGAGTGCAATGGTCGCAGCGACAGCGTGCTGACGGCGCGACCATTCCGCATTCGCCAGAGCATGACGCGACCAACCTGCTCCTCGTACTTGAGCCATTGGCGAAGATCGGTTCGGCGAAAGGAATTGATGTGTATTACCGAGTATCTGGGCATCAGTATCATCTGCGGACAGCAACGCGAATCCTCCTGCGGGTTGCATCGGCATGCCCTTGATCCGATCCTTAAGCGACCGCGCGGTATGCACTATGACAATAGCATGTAGAAAGCGTAGTCATTGCTGAGAGGTCCGCGGTGGCTCGGATGGATTTCAGCCTCCCGGATCTGGCGTCGGCCCTCGGCGAACACGAGGAAGCACACCACGGAGGCTCCTAACGGAGCGGCCGCCGAGGCCGCTCGGCTTCGACGTCAATGCCAAGGGGCCGGACCGGCGCACCTGAGCCCAGCCCCTGGCAGACCGCGCTGCACGACCGCCGAATCGGGAGACGTCGATCTGGCCGGTCGCTGCTCGCCCTCGGCGCCGACCCCGGCATTCATGACAAGCACCCCGATTCCACTCCGCTCGGCTGGGCCCGCTACTTCGAGCGCGAGCAGTTCGTCCAGCTGCTGGAGCCGATCACCAGCTCGACATTCTCGTCACCGGGGCCCTGACGCATCGGCGCGAAGGCGAGCCTGCGCGAAGGCGAGCCTGCGCTATTCCGCCGAATGCTTGCGCTGAACATACCTTTATGAACTAAGGTTCATGAAGGATGGTTCACATTGGAGGCACGGGATGGCAGCGGTTGAGGTTCGCGGGCTGACGAAGATGTTCGGCCGGGTGACGGCAGTACGGGACGTGTCCTTCACGGCTCCGGCCGGGAAGGTCACCGGTTTCCTCGGGCCCA
>Ga0209871_1000083_pt1 | contig 29081 bp, 28 predicted proteins | sample OrgsoiDNA2013045_FD_185795 | JGI IMG/M metagenome (GOLD analysis project Ga0209871, IMG submission 185795) | Permafrost soil microbial communities from the Arctic, to analyse light accelerated degradation of dissolved organic matter (DOM) -... | ecosystem: Environmental > Terrestrial > Soil >... | reverse complement strand
CACTGACGGTGCTGCCCTGGTGGCGGCCGCAGGCGAGGATGCCGACGACGCCCCGCCGCCCGTGGAGGAGGTCGATCAGCACCTGCCGCTGCTGGTGGTCGAGATCGCCGGCGAGAGCTATGCCCTGCCGACGTCTGACATCGTCGAGCTTCTGATCCCGGGCGTGGTGCGCTCGATGCCGGCAGCACCGGCCTGGGTCGCCGGGATGATCGACCGGCGGGGGGCTCCGCTTCTGGTGCTCTCTGCCGCCATGCTGCTCGGACGTCCTTTGACCTTCAAATCCACCATCACGCTGGTGGTGAACATCCCGGAGGCGGGCGAAGTCGGCATGATGATCGACCGTGCGGTCGGCATCGAGCGTGTGCACCGTTCAGCCATCCACATCGTGCCGCGAGACATGGCCGGCGTGGCCAACTATTTCGTCATCGAGACCGAGCACATCGTCGGCATTATCGATCTGGTCGCCTTGACCGGACAGGTCGGGGACGCTGTTGCAGAGCTCGCGCCACGCGAACCGGATTTACCGACACCTGCGCAAATCGTGGTGGACTCCGCCAAGGCTTCCCACAAGCTTCTTGCCGTTCGGCTGGGCCGCGAATTGTTCGCGCTCCCGCTCGACCGGGTCGAACGCATTCAGGCCGCCATCGTCCTGACGCCGTTGCCGCAACCGGGAACCGGCTTTCACGGCATGGCGGATGTCGGTGACACGATGGTGCCCGTGCTCGATCTGCGTCGGGCGATCGAGCATGCCGGCTCGGATCCCAATCCGCCGTGCACGCTGGTCCAGATCGAAGGCGCGCTCGCCGGGCTCGCGGTCGATCAGGTGCTGCGCATCGAGGATATTCCGGACAACGACGTCGAGGAGATCACCATGAATCCTCGCCTCCCGGTATCGCACGTCGCCCGCTCCGGCGACCAATTGCTGTCCGTATTGGTCCTCGACCGGGTGTTGCCGCCGCTCGGCAGTATCTTGGTGGCGGCTGCGAAACCCTGACACCGCGTCAATCCATCGCGAGGTCACCCGCCGCCTCATCTCACCCCCGCGCGACGCGCTGGCGCGAGCCCGGGCGGTAGGCGAGCCTGGTGTGGCCCGGGTAATAGGGCAGGCCTTCGACCGGCGCGTTGCCGCAGAAACAGAAATCCTCGGCGCCCGGGGTGCTGATCGGCCAGCGGCATTTCTCCGCGCTCAACTCGAGCAACGAGCAGGTGTGCCCGTTGTGGATCGGCTCGTCGTCATCGGCGGGCAGCGGCTCGGCGTACAGCGCCCGCAGCATCTGATATTGCAGCCTCGGCACCGCTCTGCCGCGCGGTGCCTTCGGGGTATCCTTTCGCGCCGCGCGTCGCGCCTCGTTTTTTTCGCGGGTCAGATTGAGGCGGGAGAGTTTGCCGATGACGGCGTTGCGGCTGACCCCGATGTCGCAGGCAATTTCGCGGCAGGACAGCCCGGCTTCAAAGCGGTTTTTCAAGAGTTCAATGCGTTCGACAGTCCAGGTGGGTTGGTGGGCGAGCATGTTGGTTCCCCAAGCTACGAGTGATCGGTCCGAATTCTTCGGCCTCGTTGTGGTCCAAACCGTCGCGTTCCCATGCTCCCGTCATTGCGTCTTGCCGTTGTCGCGGATCGCAAGCAGCCCGTCCTTGATGGCGAGCCGAATGCCTTCCTCGATCAGGGTCTTTGCAACGCCGGGAACGCTGGTGCCGTGGGTGCCCTGTCTCACCAGTTTTTCGAGATAAGAGATGGTCGAGAGCGCTAACGTCACGGGAACACGGTCGGTTTCGGCTTTTTCTGTGGCCATGACAAAAAACTAGCCTTTAAAAGGTGTACTGAAAAGTAACGATTTAGAGTCTATTAGGATTCAATTGCGGGCGAAACCCGGAGGCCGGGTTTTCTTCGTCATCTTGGTGAATCCTTGAATCTATTGAGAAAAATCGCTGTCGGGTGGTGATATCGTCCGTTGGACGGAGGTTGACGGCGGAACGGGATCGATGACATGGGCGACGCTGCCGCAGTTTTTGGCCCGGCGCGCTCCGCCGCCGGCCTATCCATCATTGTTCCAAAACCATTTTCGAAAACGGATCGATGACGGCGGGTTCCAGGCGCACCGAGGTGCTGGATCGCGCTTTGACCAGCCTGCCCGGCGGCAACTCCCGCACCACCGTGTTCATGAAGCCCTATCCGGTCTATGCCGCGCGCGGCGAGGGCTGCCGGGTCTGGGACGTCGACGGCAGCGAATATATCGACTGCATCAATAATTTTACCTCGCTGATTGGAATTGCTCGACCATGCGGCGTTCGTGCGTCTCGACATGATCGGCGCGGCGGTGCGCGCCGGCATCAACGAAGCTTTCCGCCGTCATGGTGTGCCGGGCGGCACGGTCGGGCTGGGTTCGCTGTTAAAAATCCATTTTGCCGATCATCCGATCCGCGACTACCGGTCGGCTTACATGACCGAACAGGAAGTGCTGCGTCAGGCGATCTTCAATCGGGGATTGCTCAATCGGGGCGTGCTGGCCGCGGGCTACGGGTTGATGGCGCTCTCGACGCCGATGACCGATGCCGATATCGATACGGTCATCGCGGCGGCGTCCGATGCGCTGCAAGAGGTATCCGCCTCAGCCTGACGATCCCTCGGTCAACCGACGCAAGCTTTTTGTCAGCAGGAGCGCATGTCCCCCAAGATCGATCCCATCACGCGATCCGTCGTTCAGCATCGTCTCAGCTCGATCGTGAAGGAAATGGGCGAAGCCATGCTTCGCACCTCCTATTCGCAAATCCTCAATTCCAGCCGCGATTTCTCGCTCGGCATTTGCGACACACAGGGTCGCCTGATCGCACAGGCCGATCATATCCCGGTGCATGTCGGCGCGCTGCCCTGGGCGACGCTTGCGGTCGAGGCGCGGTTCAAGGACGTCCGGCCCGGCGACGTTATTCTGCTCAACGATCCCTATCATGGCGGCAGCCATCTGCCTGACCTGACCGCGTTCGTGCCGATCTTCGACGGCGAGCGGCGGTTGCTGTGGACCATCGTGCGCGCGCACCAGAGCGACATCGGCGGCGCCACCCATGGCGGCTACAATCCCGGCGCCACCGAGATTTTTCAGGAGGGACTGCGAGTTCCCCCGATCAAGCTGTACGAGGCCGGCCGGCTGCGCGACGATCTGCTCGACCTGCTGGCGCTGAACATTCGTAACCCACGCGAGTTTCGCGGCGATCTTGCGGCGATGGTCGGTGCTGCGCATCTCGGTGAGCGCCGGCTGTCGCGGCTGTTTTCCGAATTCGGCGCGCCGGTGGTCGAGGCGGCGGTCGAGACCATTCTGGACGCGGCCGAGCAACAGACGCGGGCGGTGGTTTCGACCTGGAAAGACGGCGTGTTCCATGGCGAGGCGTTTCTCGACGACGACGGTCACGGCCGCAGCGACATCAGGATCGCCGCCAAGGTCACGAAATCGGGCAGCGATATCGAGGTTGACCTCTCGGACTCCGATCCGCAGTCGACCAGTTTCGTGAATTCCTCGCATGCCAACATGCAGGCCGCCGTGGTGATGGCCTTTGCCTATCTGATCGACGCCGATATTCCCAAAAATGCCGGCGCGCTGCGGCCGCTCAAGGTGATCGCCAAACAAGGCACCATTGTCTGGGCCGACCCGGGCCGGCCGGTGACGCTCTGCACCAGCCATCCCTCGAACGAGATCGTCGAAGCCATCGTCAAGGCGATGTCGGCCTCATGTCCGGACCGCGCCATGGCGGGATGGGGCCGCCGCTTCCGGATCGCGATCCAGGGCGAAGATCCGCGTTCGCGGCGAAACTTTATCTGGCACTTGTTTCAGGCCCGCCCCGGCGGCGGCGCTTCCTCCGGCGGCGACGGCTGGTCGTCGATCGGCGAATGGCACAGCGTCGGCGGCATCAAGTTCGGCAGCATCGAAGTTGCCGAGGTGCGGTTTCCGCTGCATTTCCGTCACCATGAATTTCGCCCAGGCTCCGGCGGAGACGGACAGTTTCGCGGCGGCTTGGGTGTCGCGCTCGATCTGGTGCTGGAAACGGAAAAGCCGGCGCTGGCCAACACGGCGGGCGACGGCGTACGTCACGGGCCCTGCGGAATGCTGGGCGGCGAAGACGGCGTGCCGCACGATTACCGCCTGATCTCCGAGGGCCGCGCGCCGCGCGTGTTGCGCACCAAGGAGGTCGGCATCGAAATTCGCCCCAACGATTGCCTCGAGGTGCGCTCCTCCGGCGGCGGCGGCTGGGGATCGCCGGCGCGGCGATCGCCGGCCGCGCGTCAACGCGACCGCGAACAGGGGCTGACGCAAGACAGCGCGACGATGGGGCAGGGCGGCCGGTGATGTTCACGATCGGAATTGACGTCGGCGGGACCTACACCGATCTGGTTGCCATCGACGGGCGTGGCAAAGCCGTGTTTGCGAAATCGCCGTCGACGCCATCGGACCAGTCGGTCGGCGTGATGGCCGGGCTGGAAGAGCTGGCGCGGCGATTGCAAATCACGCGCGCGGAAATGCTTGGCATGACGTACCGGGTGGTTCACGGAACCACGGTTGCGACCAACGCCTTGCTGGAGCGGAAGGGCGCTCGTGTCGCGCTGCTCACGACCGAGGGCCATCGCGACGTCATTGAGATGCGCGAAGGCCTCAAGGGCGACCGCTACGATCTGCGCTCGCCGCCGCCGGAGCCGCTGGTGCCGCGCGAGCGGCGCCTTGGCGTGAAGGAACGGCTCAAGGCCAATGGCGAGATATTGACGCCGCTCGACGACCGCTCGCTCGGCGATGCCATCGCGGCGATCGGCGCGTCTGACGCCACATCGGTCGCGGTGTGCTTTCTGCATTCCTATCTCGACCCGGTCCACGAAATCGCTGCCGTCGAACGCCTCGCGCGCGAACTTCCCGGTATCAGCATTTCCAGGTCGAGCGATGTGTTGCCGCAGATCAAGGAATATGAGCGGGTCTCGACCACGATTGTGAACGCCTATGTCGGACCGCTGGTGCGGCACTATCTGACCAATCTGGAGCAGCGTCTCATGGAGGCGGGCTTTAAGGGCAGTCTCTTCATCGTGCTGTCGCATGGCGGCATGGCGCCGGTGGAAGAAGCCTCGCGGCTTGCCGCGGGCACGGTGCTGTCGGGTCCCGCCGGCGGCGTTTCGGGCGCGCGGCGCTGCGCCGATCTGCTCGGCATTTCCGATCTGGTGCCGTTCGATATGGGCGGCACCAGCACCGACATCTCGCTGATTTCGGAAGGCCGCGCCTCGCTTTCCGCCGACGGCATGCTCGCCGGCCAACGCATTGCCCTGCGCAGTCTCGACATTGCCAGCATCGCGGCCGGCGGCGGCTCGATTGCCAGCGTCGATGCCGGCGGCACGTTGCGCGTCGGGCCCGAGAGCGCGGGCTCGGTGCCGGGGCCGGCCTGCTATGGCAATGGCGGCCTTGCCGCGACCGTTACCGACGCCAATGTCGTTCTCGGCTATCTCGACGCCGCCGCCTTCATGGGCGGGCAGCGCCCGCTCGATCGCGCGGCGTCGGAAGCGGCGGTCGACCGGGTCGCGGCGTCTTTGGGTCTGTCGCGGCTCGAAGCCGCCGCGGGCATCTGCCGCATGATCAATCTGAAGATGGCCGATGGCATCCGGCTGATGACGTTGCGCCGCGGTGTCGATCCCAGGCGGTTTGCGCTGTTGAGTTTTGGCGGCGCGGCCGGCCTGCATGCCGCCGAAGTCGCGCGCGAACTCGATATCAAGCGCATCATCGTGCCGACGGCCGCCTCGGTGCTGTCGGCATGGGGCATGCTGACCAGCGACCTGCGCTACGAAGTCAGCCGCACCCATCACGGCGCCGGCCCGCGCATTGCGGCGGAGGAGGCGCGCGCGCTGTTTTGTCAGCTCGAGCAACAGGCCGCCGGCCGGCTTCGCGCCTGGTTCGACGGGCCCATGAGCATCGAGCGCTCCGCCGAAATGCGCTACGGCGAGCAGATCTTCGAGATCGACGTTGCGCTCGATGATCTCGACTGGAACGCGGCCTCGCTGGTCGATCAAATCGAAGAGCGCTTTCATCGCCGTCACGAGGAGCTTTACACCTACGCCTCGCGCGATCAGGAGGTCGTGTTCGTCAATGCGCGGGTTGCAGCGGTCGGCGAAGTGTCACGGCGCGGCCAGGACGAGCGGCCGGCGCCATCGGCTGCCGCCTGCACGCCGCGCACGATGCGACAGGCGTTTTTCGGCGCGTGGCGCGAGGTGCCGGTTTTCGCGCTTGATTCCCTTGAACCGGGCCACTCCTTCGAAGGCCCCGCAGTCGTCGAAGCCGAGACCACGACGGTCATCGTCGGCGCCGGCGACCGGGTGACCGTGAATGCGATAGGCTGGCTGGATATTGCACTGGGTTGATGCGAAAGCTTGCCACCCGGAATAGCATCGCTATATCGGACTTTTCCCGATTTCCGTTCTTCTGTTTCTGTCCCGTCACCAGCGAGCCCGATCATGACCACCACTACCGACACCGCCGCCGAATCGCAGCCGTTCCAGGCCGAGGTGGCCGAGCTCCTGCACCTGATGGTGCATTCGGTCTATTCGGAAACCGATATTTTCCTGCGCGAACTGATTTCCAATGCCTCGGACGCCTGCGACAAGCTGCGCTACGAGGCCATCGCCGCGCCCGATCTGATCGCCGATGGTGAGGCGCCAAAAATCCTGATCGCGCCCGACAAGAAGGCCGATACGCTCAGGGTGATCGACAGCGGCATCGGGATGGACCGGCAGGAGCTGATCGACAATCTCGGCACCATCGCGCGGTCCGGCACCAAGTCGTTTCTGTCGCGCCTGACCGAGGCCAAGGATGGCGCCGGCCTGATCGGCCAGTTCGGGGTCGGTTTTTATTCCGCCTTCATGGTCGCCGACCGCATCGTCGTCACCAGCCGCCGCGCCGGAGCGGATCAGGTCTGGACCTGGTCGTCATCGGGCGGCAGCGGATTTGAAATCGCGCCCGCCAGCGAGGACGACGCAAAGCGCATCACGCGTGGAACCGAGATCGTGCTTCACTTGAAACCCGACGCGAAGAAATATCTCGAGACGAACGAGATCGAGCGTGTCGTCGGCGCCTATTCCGACAATATCCAGTTTCCGATTCTGCTTAAACCGGAGGACGGCGAGCCGCGCCAGATCAATTCGGCGAGCGCGCTGTGGCAGCGGCCGAAATCCGAACTGACGCCGGAGGATTACAAGCAGGCCTACAAGTCGATCGCCGGCGCCTTCGATGACCCGGCGATGACGCTGCATTACCGCGCCGAAGGCCGCTATTCCTACGCGGTGCTGCTGTTCGCGCCATCGGCAAAACCGTTCGATCTGTTCGAGCCGTCGCGCAAGGGCAAGGTAAAGCTCTATGTCCGCCGGGTATTCATTACCGACGATGCGGATCTGCTGCCGGCCTATTTGCGCTTCGTCCGCGGCGTCGTCGACAGCGAGGATCTGCCGCTCAACATCTCGCGCGAAATGCTGCAGAACAATCCGCAGCTGGCGCAGATCAGAAAAGCGGTGACCAGCCGCGTGATCACCGAGTTCGAGCAGCTTGGCGAGAAGGAGCCGGAGAACTTTGCAAAAATCTGGGACGCCTTCGGCCCCGTGATCAAGGAAGGCCTCTATGAGGACTATGAGCGGCGCGAGAAATTGCTGGCGCTGTCGCGCTTCACCACCACCGCGGGCGAGAAGCGCACGCTGAAGCAATATATCGCGGAGCTGAAACCCAATCAGACCGAGGTCTACTTTCTGGCCGGCGACAGCATCGAGCGGCTGAAATCCAATCCAAAGCTGGAGCAGGCGGCGGCCCGCGGCATCGAAGTCCTGTTGCTGACCGATCCGGTCGACGCGTTCTGGACCTCGGCGCCGCTCGATTTTGACGGCAAGCCGCTCAAATCGCTGAGCCAGGGCGACATCGACTTTGGCCTGATCCCGCGCATCGACGACAGCAAGGACGAAACCACAGCGGACACCGACGAGGCCGCGACCATCGCCGTGATCAAGGCCGCCCTCGGCGACCGCGTCGCCGACGTGCGCGCCTCGCAACGGCTGACGTCAAGCGCGTCGTGCCTGGTTGCCGGCAGCCACGGCCCGGACCGCGAGCTCGAGCGATTGCTGGCACGGCAGAACAGAGGCGCCGGCACCAGGCCGATCCTCGAAATCAACATGCGCCATCCGTTGGTCGCGGCCATATCCGGCACCCCGGACGCCGCCACGGATTTGTCGTTTCTGCTGCTGGAGCAGGCGCAAATCCTCGACGGTGAGTTGCCGGAGGATCCCGCCGCCTTTGCCAACCGGCTCAACCAACTGGTGCTGCGCGGGATGTCGAAGGGGGGCGGCCAGGCGATATAGCCAGAAGGTGGTGAGTTCGAATTGGCACAACCCGGATCGATAAACCCGGCACCGGATACCGCTCATCCGACAATCGTAATATGTCGTTAGCCCTCGATCGGGGAAGTTAGACCGGTTTCCGCAATGGTGGGTCATCGTTAGTATTACTGCCTTGAAGTGGCGGCCACGGCTTCTTTTTTACGGGTCTGGCCCTGCAATGCTTGTTCATTTCGTCACCGATGACGCTGCGAAAATACCGGCCATCCGCGCGATGCTGGAACCGCAATATGACGTTGCCCCCCAACTGTTGGGAACGGGCGACCCGCAAGTCTATTCCAACGGCGTGCTGATGGTCGACGCCGACCTGCGCAAGATCGATCGCGTCGAACAGATCAGGCTTGTGTTGCGGGAGCTGAGTTGCACTTCCGAAAAGCTGTTTGTCGTCCATCACCATGTTCGTTCCATGGTCGCGCAGGCCTATGCGCTCGGAGCGACCGCGGTCGTTTCGCGTCCAAAGGAAATCATCTTCAAGCTGGCGCAGATCGAAATCGCCGAGAAGGCAGTACAAAGCGACTTTGCCATTACTTCACCCGAGATCACACAGAGCACGGCGGCCTTCGCGTCGATGTTTTCGGCGGTGCGGGCCGGCAAACAAATAAACCTGTCAGACGCCGAGCGCGCCACTTTACAAATCATCAACAGCATCTCGGAAAAAGGGCTTGCCGCCTGGCTTGACGACGTGCGCCGCTATCACGAAGGAACCTTCCAGCATTGTCTGCTGGTGACGGGAGTGGCAGTCGGCTTTGGGTTGGAGATCGGATTCTCCGGTCTGGATGTAAAGCGACTGGGAATAGCAGCTACCCTTCATGACATCGGCAAAGCCCGCATTCCCTTGTCGGTTCTCGACAAGCCAGATCGCCTTGATCCAGGCGAAGAAGAGATCATGCGACGGCACCCGGCGATCGGATATGAATTACTGAAGGATATCGCAGACATCAGCCCCGAGGTTCTTGACGGCGTGAGGCACCACCACGAATATCTGGACGGCTCCGGTTATCCCGACGGGCTGACGGCGCCGCAGATTCCCGATCTGGTAAGATTGCTGACGATCTCCGATATTTTCGCAGCCCTCATTGAGTCGAGGCCATACCGACCGGCAATGCCCCGCCAAACCGCCTACAAGATCCTGCGTGGGATGGACGGAAAGCTGGAACGATCGCTGGTGAAGGCGTTCCGGAACGTAGCGCTTGTGGCGTGATAGCTTGCGCTCAATGGATGCTTAACGCGCGCTCGAACGCGCCAGCACGATCACGCCGTTGGCGGGAAGCGTGACGGCCGCACTTGCCGCAAAACCATCCAGCGGCTCGCTCCAGGCACGCACGTACCCGCCATTGCCGACCGGCGCGGGATTTGGAAAGTTGTCATAGACATCGCTGTTGAGCAGTTCGAACCAGTCCCCGGCAAACGGCAGCCCGATCGCATAGGCCTGTTTCGGCTGCTCGGCCAGATTGGCTATCACGACCACATCCCGGCCTTCTGCCTCGATCCATCGGTGCAAAACGATCACCCGCTCGAAATTTTCGGCGCGCGACACCCGTGCGCGGCTACCGCGCAACGCCGGTTGCGAACGTCGAAGCGCGATCATGTCGGTGACGAATTTTTGAAAATCGCGTCTCGCCGAACCAGCGCCGTCGAGCTCCGTCCACCCTATAAGGCCATCGACCTGCCGGTTGTCGCTCCAGTTCTTGTCCTCGAGCCATTCCTGGCCCATGAACAACGCGGGAATTCCGGGCGCGGCCAGCAACAGGCCGGTGACCGTCCGGCTTCGGCTGCGGGCGTACCAGGAGGTTCGGTGCAAAGAGTCCGCCAGCATGGCGACCCGGGCTGCATCCGAATGCGACGCGAACGTCAGGTCCTGATTTTCGAGGCATTGCACCAGCCGCCAGCCCTCGGGAATCGCGGCCGGCACGACAAGGGCGTTCGCCACCCCTGAAAGATCCAGCATCGCCGAGGCACCGGCGGAGGCCTGTCTGAGCAGGTCGCGCAGCGCATTGCGCAGACCATCGCCAAGCTCCGCGTCGAAGCCCAGCCCGTCGGGAGGCGGGTGCAGCGCGCTGGCGCGATCCTCGTTCCAGTATTCGGCGATCTGGATCGCCGCGGGATTGGTGGCGCGCACGGTGTCGGTCAGGCGCTGGCAGAACGGGCGGCCGCCATTGTTCTCGATCACCCGCACCTCGTCGTAGCGAATTCCATCGATCCGAAACTCGGTCAAGAAGGAGCAGGCGTTGTCGATCAGGAACTGCGCGACCCAATCATTCCAATAGGCGAAGACTTGACCGCCGGCCCAGCCATGATCCGTGAAGAAAAGACTGTTATTCTGGTTGTCGCTCGGCTGCCGGTCGTAAAACCAGATGCTGCGATCGTCGAAACCGCCGCCGGCGTGATTGTAGACCAGATCGAATATCACGGCGATACCGTGCAGATGGCAGAGGTCGACAAGACATTTCAACTGATTGGTGCAGTGGGCAAGTTCGGGAAGCGTCAGAGCCGGCTTGCCGAAGCGTTCGAGCATTCGGTTGATACGCGCGAGCCGCCAGCCGAGTTGCTCGGGGGCAACGGCATATGCGCCTTCGGGCGAAAAATAGTCGACGCCATTGTAGCCCATGCTGAATGCCGTCTCGAATTCCTGAACGGGGAGCAGTTGAACGGCGTTGACGCCGAGATTTCGCAAATGCTCAAGCTTTTCGACGACGTCCAGGAACGTGCCGCCGCGCAGCTTGCGGACATCGCGGCCGGTCTCGTCCTGCGCCCACCAGGTGCCGACGTGAAGCTGATAGATGACGAGATCGTTGAATTTGGGTGGCTGCCAGGTTTCGTCGCGCCAGGAATAGCTTTGCGGATCGCGGGCGATGCAGGTGCTGTCGGGGAAGGCGGGCGACAGGCTGAGCTCGCGCGCATAGGCATCCCGCTTCCATCCGGCGCTGCCGCTCCCCTCGACGAAAAACATGTAGGGCTCGCCGTCGCCCACACCGGCCAGAAAGCCGCCCCAGCTTCCGTCACCGAGCGGCGTCAAACCATCTTCCGGAGCCGGGCGCCAGGACGGTTCGTGGTGCGCTGCAAGCGCGCCGCCGGTCACCACGTAAACCTGCCTTGCATTCGGCGCCCAGGTGCGAAAGCCCGTCCCATTGGCCCGCACCGTGGCCCCCATGGCGGTGTTCTTGTTCACTCGGCTCAAATCGACCGGCATATCAGCGTCCGTCTAGATCCCTTGTTCTCGAAAGGTTGTAATGTTCTTGTTGTACACTTGGCATAGGCTGCCGGACAAAATCGAAACTCCTGGTGCGCCAACGGCATAGATATCGCTGACTTCGATCCTGCCGGGCCGACGCATTTCGTCATACAGAGTTTCGTCATACAGAATTCGATTGCCTTGTTTAACTTATCAAGCGCGAACGATCGCTTTTTGAAAAATCATATTTCTGGAGTGTCATCATGAGGAAAAAGGTTCAAGCAAACGGCCTGGTGCTGCAAGCTGTTGCCGGCACTTATGTCGTCACGCTGGGCTGGGACATCACTCAGGAAAGCGTCAAAACCGGCCTGCTCGGCTTTGCCATCCAGAGGGCCGACCATACCGAAAATGAGACCCACTTCATGCGCGGCATGAAGACTTTTCCGAATGCATCGCCGGCCTTGCCGCTGGGCGGCACCGCCTCGAGCCACGACCAGCCGTTCCAGAGTTTTCAGTGGGCCGACTACGCCGCCAAGCCCGGACATTCCTATACCTACACCATCATTCCCATGCACGGCCGTCCGGGCGCGCTGACCGACGGTCAATCACTCGCCGTCGATGTCACGACCGAAACCGAATGGGACGGAACCCACAGCGTATTTTTCAACCGCGGCGCGATCGCGTCGCAGGAATATGCCCGCCGCTTTCAGGACAAAAGGCCGAGCGTGGTCGGCCAGGCCGCTTACGACTGGCTGTCGCGCGGCCTGATCGAGTCCATCATTACCTTTATCGGCAAGGCAACAGGGCCGGGCTTCGGCTTGCGGGTGGCGATCTATGAATTTCAGTGGCCCGCCGTTCTTGACGCCATTCATGCCGCCGCCGGGCGAGGCGCCGATGTCAAGGTTTTGTTCGACGCCATCGAGAATGCGCAGGAGGATCCGGTTCACCCCAACGAGGAAGCGATCGCTACCGCTGGGATCGATGGTCTCTGCCAGGGCATTACCGAAGGCAAGATCATGCATAACAAGTTCATCGTCCTGTTGCGGCGGGGCGAGCCGGTCGAGGTGCTGACGGGATCGACCAATTACACGGAAAATGGACTGTTCGGCCATCTCAACTGCGCGCATATCGTCAATGACGCCGATGTCGCGAAAACATACCTCAGCTACTGGACAGAGCTGCAAAAGAACCTGGCGCTTGCCAAGCTTCGTCCATGGAATGACGACAACACCCCGGCGCCGCCGAACCCGCCAGACCCGGGAACGCATGAAGTCTTCTCGCCCCAAACCGGCAAGGCAACGCTCGCGCGGTACGGCGAAATTTCCGGCACGGCGAAACGCGCGCTCTTCATGACATTCGCCTTCGGGATGAACAAGACCTTCGTGCCGATCTACCTCCGGCAGGACGACGTGCTGCGGTTTGCCCTCATGGACAAGGAAGGTACCGGCAAGGGCATCGAGGAGGCCAAGGCGACGATCAAGCAAATCCGAAGCCTGGGGAATGCCGTGGTCGCGGTCGGTCAGAATATCGCCTTGAACGAGTTCGATCGCTGGCTGAAGGAGATCAGCGGCGTCCAGTCCAGGGAAAATGTCCGATGGGTTCATACCAAATTCATGCTTGTCGACCCGCTTTCCAGCGATCCCATCGTGATCACCGGTTCGGCGAACTTCAGCGACGCCAGCGTGAACACCAACCACGAGAACATGCTGGTCATCCGCGGCGACACCCGGGTCGCGGATATCTATCTCGGCGAATTCATGCGGCAGTTCTCAAGCTATGCCTTTCGCGACGCCGCCGCGGCGATGGGAGATGCAGCGAACTTCAAGCCGCAGGATCTGTTCACGGACAATTCGTGGATCAAGCGCTACGAAGGCGCCGGCACGTCCGGTGCGCTGCGCCGGGCGTATTTTTCCGGCCAATAGCCGTTCCATGCAGGAGGAAGCGCCTGCGTCTGTTTTCTAGTGCCATGCGGAGAATGCGATGACGCCGAAGCGTTTCATGTTTATTCGCCATGCCGAAAAGCCCGGCGTTCCCGGCGACGGCAAAGGCGGGGGTGTCCAACCGGACGGTTCGCAGGACGGCGAAAGCCTGACGGTCCGGGGCTGGCAACGCGCCGGCGCCCTGGTCCAGTTCTTCGCGCGGCCGGAACTGAAGCCGGGCGTGATTTTCGCCTCCGGCCTTGGACACGGCAGCAAGAGCAGGCGGCCGATGCAGACGGTTACGCCGCTTGCGGACCTGCTCAAGACCGAAGCGGTTGCCTTGGTCACAACTCATCTGAAGGACGATCTCCAGCCCCTGATGGAGGATGTCTTGTCCCGCCAAGGGCCGGTGCTGGTGGCGTGGGAGCATAAACTAATCCCGGCGCTGGTGGGGCTGCTGCCGAATCCGCCCAGCGTTCCCAGCGACTGGCCCGACGACCGCTTCGACGTGGTTTGGCTGTTCGACCGCAGCGAGACAGGCTGGTCTTTTTCCCAGCTACCGCAGCTCTTGCTGTCGGGCGACAGCGCCAGTCCAATCTCCTGAAGTTCAAACCTGAAAAGGATTTCAACGGTGACGCTCGCTTACGGATATGCAAAAGCCAAAATCGTCTCGGAGCCGGTTTTAAAGCCATCGCACCGTTCGCACGAAACCCAGTACCATCTCCACTTCAACCTTCTGGTGGAGGGCGAGAAGTGGGACGTTGCGATCAACGTCGGAACCAACGATGACAACGATCTGCTGAAATACAAACTCGCCTTCGATTTCAGGCATCCGGTCATCCAGACGCTCTCGGCCGCGCAAGCGGGTTCCCATGAATTGACCGGGCAGGCTGCCCTGCCTGCGCTCGACTTCATGCGCAGCGACCTGCTCGCCGAAACCGGCAAGTGGCGCGACAGCGACGTGATGGATGGGTCCGACTTTCCCGAACCTTCCGCATCGCTCAAACGCCTGCTGTCGAAAGCACACCAGCAGGAATTCGACGTCTACGTCTTCGGTCGATTTTACAGTGAAGGCAATGGGATACACGACACCCATCTGAATCAGGGATCGACCAAGGGCTTCATCCATCGCGATGGTGACGACTCCAACGATCACAACGATATCTGGCAGGATGGGGCCGTCATGGTTGACCTCGGCGAGGCAGAATGGGCGGCATATTTCGCTGCGTTCAACCAGCAGCTCGTTCCGACCGACGATCTCGGCAACCCGTTGCCCGGCGCGACGACGATTTAGAGTGCACGGGCAGTAACCGGCCATACGATGCTTCTGAAAACAGTTTGTTTTCGATGCCTTTTTATTCAATATGCGGTCATGGCACGCCACACCATGCCACCTGCTGTGAACCCGAATACCGAGCCCCGCCGTATCTATCAGACGACCTTACATCCGGCGGTCACGCGCCCATGACCACGCCCAACGACACCTTCTATAGCAAGATCCCGGTCTTTCGCGGCTTTTCCCGCCTGATGGATCCGGCGCTGTATTCGCCGTTGCCGGATGACTGGAGCATCGGCGTCGCCGATATCGTGGAATCGACCAGGGCGATCGCGGAAGCGCGTTACAAGGCGGTCAACATGGCCGGCGCGTCTGTGATCGCCGCGATCACCAATGCGCTTGCGGGGCGCGAGTTTCCGTTCGTGTTCGGCGGCGACGGCGCAAGCTTTGCGGTGTCGCCGGAGGATCTCGCGCGGGCGCGCGAGGCGCTGGCGGCGACCGCGATCTGGGTGAAGGAAGATCTCGACCTTGCGATGCGGGTGGCGCTGGTGCCGGTCGCAGCCGTCCGCGCGCAGGGTTTTGACGTTCGCGTGGCGCGGTTCGGGCCGTCGCCAAATCTGTCCTATGCGATGTTTTCCGGTGGCGGCCTCGGCTGGGCCGAGACCGCGATGAAGCGCGGTGAGTTTGCGGTGCCGGCGGCGCCACCCGGCACGCAGCCGGATCTGACCGGACTATCGTGCCGGTTCGAGGAAATTCCGTCCGCGCGCGGGGTCATTCTCTCGGTGCTGGTGGTGCCGGCGCGCGATGCCGATCCGCTTTCCTTTCGCAACTTGATCGAAGACATCATCACGCTGGTCGAGCACAGTCCGGATGCCGCGCGGCCGGTGCCGCCGGGCGGCCCGCCGCTGCGTTGGCCGCCGGCCGGCCTCGAATTCGAGGCCCGCGCCGCGCGGGGCGGACCGCTGTTCAAGCGGCGCGCCGCCGTGCTGGTGCACACGCTGTTCGCCTATCTGATCATGCGCCTCGGCATCAGCGTCGGCGGCTTCGTGCCGAAAACCTATGTGCAGCAGGTGGTGGAGAATTCCGACTTCCGCAAATATGACGACGGCCTGCGCATGATCCTCGATTGCACGCCTGAGCTGGAGGCAGCACTGGCGCAGCGCCTCGCTGCTGCGGCCTCGAGCGGGATCGCACGCTATGGCCTGCACCGGCAGGACGCGGCGATGATGACCTGCTTTACGCCCTCGGCGTTGCGCAGCGATCACGTGCATTTCATCGACGGCGCGCGCGGCGGCTACGCCTCCGCGGCGACGGCGCTGAAGGCGATGGCGGCGTAGAGCATGATCCGGAAAAGTGGGTACCGGTTTTCCCTCGCGACAAACGCGAAGCGTTTGCGCGGAGATCATGCTCAAACAAAAGATAGAGCGGGATGACAATTCGAAGAAGAGTCATCCCGCTCTAGTTGGCCGGCAGGCCGGTTACGCGAAATTGAAATGTCAGCGGGGGGCCCGCGTCCAGTTTTCGCCACCGCAGAGCGCGCCCATGCAGCCTTCAACTTTCAAGGTGTCCGAACCTGTCACCGAAATGTTGCTGGCATAAGTGTTGCCGTCATCGGCGTTATAGATCTGGCCAGACCATTTGTTCGGACCCGAGGGCTGCATGCCGCTGAACAGCGAAAGTCCGATGATCGGGCGTTTGGCCAAAGCCGGGTTGCGATTCTTGTCGTCGATCTGAGGTTTTCCGGTCGCGGGATCGATCGGATCTCTCAGCCAGACCACGACCCCGCAAATTCCACCGCCGCACTTGCTGACCCGCACCTTGGCGTCACCCGCCTGGGTCAGCCACACACCGCCGACGCCGCCGCCGGTCTGTGCTTTCGCTGGCGCCGCGCCGAGCAACGCCGTGAAAATCGCGATGATGAAACCTAGTCTGCACGCCATGGTACTCTCCTCGAGAAACAGGCCTGCATAACAACAAATCGAATTTGCGCAAATGCCATATCCGCCACACTGGCTTGCGCAGGTTCACCAGGGCAGGCCGCACAGGTCGATCACGCCCCGCAGCGGCGCGCGCTTGAGTTTGTAGACATATGGCGCGGTGGCTTGGTAGCGAATCCGCCCCTCCGGCTGATCGCAATGGATTTCGCCGTCGAATGGCTGCCAGCCGCGGCCGACGTAAAACGGCGCGTTGTGCGGTTCGCAAAACAGCAGCGCGAAATCGGTGGCGCCTTCGTCCTTCAAGGTCTGGATGGCGGCGTTGAGCGCAACGCTGGCATAGCCGCGGCGCCGTTTGTCCTCGCGGGTCACGACGCCGCCGATGCCGCCGGCCTGCATCTTGCGTCCATTCCATGTGACCTCTCGGCGCTGGATACCGACGTGGCTGATCACGCCTTCCTCGTCAGACTGAACCAGCACCCGCCATTCGGGATAGGCAACAGCGAAGCGGCCCCAGGGCAGCTTCTCGACCACCTCGGGCGGCCAGACCGCCTTGAACAGCGGCTCCGCCAGGGGCCATGATGCGTCTCCGTTCAAAACGTCGATCTCGATGCTCATTGCATTCTTAACCTCTCGCCCGGCGCCGGCGGGACCTCGGTCACGGACCGAGGCCGTGCGCCTTGCTGTCATAGCGCCAAATGGTATGATTTCGCGATCGGAATTCGGGGGGGCATCGATGCGCCGGCTTGCCGCCTTTGTCGCCGCTGTGTTGGCGGTTTGTCTGGCCAATCATTCCGCCCTGGCGGGCAAGCGCGTCGCGCTCGTCATCGGTAATTCGAGCTACCAAAACGTTGCCGCGCTCGCCAATCCCGCCAACGATGCGACCGCTATCACCGAGATGTTCAGGAAGGCGTCGTTTGACGTGGTCGAGTCGCGCCGCGACCTGAAATATATGGACATGCGCCGGGCATTGCGCGATTTCGCCGATAAGGCCCGCGGCGCGGATATCGCGGTGATCTATTTTGCCGGTCACGGGCTCGAGGTCGACGGGACAAACTATGTCGTTCCGGTCGACGCCGTGCTGGAACGCGACGCGGATGTCGATGACGAAGCCATCGGCCTCAACCGGATTCTTCTGGCGGCCGAGCCGGCGACGAAGCTGCGCCTGGTCATTCTGGATGCCTGCCGCGACAACCCGTTCGCGAAGAAAATGAAACGGACGATCGCGTCGCGATCACTCGGGCGCGGCCTTATCGGCGTCGAGGCGAACAAGCCGAATACGTTTATCGCGTTTGCTGCAAAAGAGGGATCGACCGCCGCCGACGGCGACGGCAGGAACAGCCCGTTTTCGACGGCGTTGCTGAAACATCTCACCCGGCCCGGGCTCGATATCCGCAAGGCCTTTGGCTACGTCCGGGACGATGTGATGAGCGCCACCGGCAACCAGCAGGAGCCTTACACGACGAATTCCCTGGGCGGTGACGACGTGGCGCTGGTGCCCGCTCCCGCATCGCCGCCGGCGGCGAGCGGGAACGCCAACGCCGATATCCGCCGTGATTACGAATTGGCCGAACGCGTCGGAACCAGGGAAGCCTGGGATTCCTTCGTGGCGGCAAACCCGTCCGGCTTCTACGCCGACCTTGCCAAGGCGCAGCGTAACAAGCTCGCCGCCGAAACCGCGCGGCTTGCCGCCACCGAAAAAGCCCGCAATGCCGCCGAAGAGCAGGTGAGACTCGCCGCCGAGGGCGCCAGGGCCAGCGAGCAGGCCAAGGCGGCGGCGCAATCGAAGGCCGCCGAAGAGGCGATGCTGGTAGCCGAAAGGAAGAAGCAGCTCGAAGTCGCAAAACTCGCGGCAGCAGAACAGGCCAAGACTGCCGCGCAGGCCAAGGCCGCGGAAGACGAACGCTTGACGCTCGAAAAAGCCCGGCTGGAGGCCGAGAAGGCGAAGAAACTTGAAGAGGCAAGAATTGCTTCCGCCGCGCAGGCCACGCCAAAACCGGACAAGCCCGATGCCGATAAATCCGCCGGCCCGGCGGTCGCCTCGTTGACGCCCTCCGGTGCGGCCAATCCAGAGGTGCCGAAGGCCAATCAGCCGACCCAGCAAAATCTTCCCCGGCTGCTGCAATCCGAACTGCGGCGGGTCGGCTGCAAGACCGGTGAAATTGGCAGCGAATGGAACGCATCGGCCCGCCGGGCGCTTTCGTCATTCAATGACAATGCCGGGACCAGGTTCGACGTGAAACTCGCCAGCCTCGATGCGCTCGATGCGGTCCGCGCCAAGCCGGGGCGGGTTTGCCCGCTCGATTGTGAACGCGGGTTCCGCGCCGACGGCGATCGCTGCGTGAAGATTACCTGCGATGGCGATCAGGTCTTGGGGCCGAGCGGGACCTGCCGCGCGCGCCCGGAGCGTGCGCCAAGGGTTGTGACGCGTCAGGAACGGCGGGCGCCCGCAGCGCCAGCGGGCCGGGGCAGGTGCTTTGCCTTCAACGGCAAGCAGGTTTGCGAATAGGGCTTACGCGTGAAGTCCGGGCGCGGCTGTTTTTGTTTCGGCTGTCGCCCGCTCAATAGGCCTCACATTGGGTCCGCGTAATTTGCGGATGAGAGCAATATGCGATGTCGCCCGATCCGCTGAAGAAAGTGAAAACGCGTTTGCCGGGCTTAAGTCGATCCTCGATCGTCATCTTGCAGTCGTTCCCGCGGATCGTCATCATCACAATGGTGATATTGTTCGGGTAATCCCGAACGGCACGTAGCGAGTGCCTTCCCACCACATTGAGAGTGGTCGAGCCGCCAGGCGCCTCGGTCCTGCGGCCCAGGGCTGCACTCAACTTGGTTCTTCCGCTGGTGCTCGACCTCACGTCAAGACTTGCCGTGCGATCGGTGGAGAGTGCAGCCGTGCCTTCAGCATGAAAACGAAAGTTCTGTATCGGCGGCTGCTGGCAATTGGCGATGCCGTCATAGCTGAAGCGGCCCCGGATGACGGGGCTTGCCGCTTCGCCCGAGACAGAAGCCATGCATGCCACGACCGCCAACGCAGCAACTACGCAGGCCGACTTGAAATTCATGGTTTCGCCCCCTTAAGCATTTCATTCCCAACAATTTTCCGGATTTAATTCGATGCGGCGGCGTTTGACAATATACGCGCGCCAGCCGAGGGCGGCGTTTCCGAAATTGCTGTATTTAAGACCGGTGGAACCTTCTATAAGGGGTTCTCGTTAAACCCCGTCTCCCACCAGTGCGGACATCATCCCATGACCTTCACGCTCCCCACCCTTCCTTACGCCTATGACGCGCTTGCGCCCCATATGTCCAAGGAAACCTTGGAATTCCACCACGACAAGCATCACCAGGCCTATGTGACCAACGGCAACAATCTGCTGAAAGGCACCGAATTCGAGGGCAAGTCTCTTGAGGAGATCGTCAAGGGCTCGTTCGGCAAGAATGCGCCGCTGTTCAACAACGCCGGCCAGCATTACAACCATCTGCATTTCTGGAACTGGATGAAGCCGAATGGCGGCGGCGACAAATTGCCCGGCCGCCTGGAAAAGAAAATCACCGAGGACCTCGGCGGGCTGGAGAAATTCAAGACCGATTTCGCCGCCGCCGGCGTCGGCCAGTTCGGTTCGGGCTGGGCCTGGTTGTCGGTGAAGAACGGCAAGCTCGAAATCTCCAAGACGCCGAACGGCGAGAATCCGTTGGTGCACGGCGCCACGCCGATCCTCGGCGTCGATGTCTGGGAGCACTCCTACTACATCGATTATCGCAATCGCCGTCCGGATTATCTGAAGGCGTTTGTCGATCATCTGGTGAACTGGGAGTATGTCGACCAGCTGTTCTCGAAAGCCTGAAGTTAACTCTGTCATTCCGGGATGATCCGAAGGATCAGACCCGGAATCTCGAGATTCCGGGTTCGATGCGGAGCTTGTCATCGGGCCGGCCGGAGGCCGGACCCGTTGGCATCGCCCCGGAATGACGGACGGTTTTTCGAATTGGCTTTTTGGGGCGGTAGCATCTGGCTGCCGCCCTTTCGTTTTGCGCGCTGGGATCGGCGGTGTTTGCCTGCTGCCGTAATCGCGCATGGGCATCCATGACTCACGCATGGGGTATGGCCGTTCTTCCGTTTGCTTCGCCGTGCCGGCCAGCCTAAGCAGGTTCAGCCCTCCATGACCCGCCAGACCTCATTGCCTTGTCAGAACTCCCGTTAAAAGACCCGGCGCCGGCCGACGACGCCGCGGAGGCCGAGCCGCGTCCCGGACGCATCCGCAAGCCGATCGGCTGGTCGATGATCGTGATTGCGGCGCTGGTCGCGGTGAGCGCCACGCTGGTCTGGCGGCGCGACGGCATCGACGGCGTGCTGGAAATCCTGACCCACGACCTCTCGCTTTTCGGCGGCATCCTGCCACGCGTGCTGGCAGGCTGCCTGCTCGGCGCGTTCATCACCGAGATCCTGCCGCACGAGAAGGTGTCGCGATCGCTGGGGCCGAATTCCGGGCTGAAGGGACTTTTGATTGGCACAGCGTTCGGCGCGATCCTGCCGGGCGGGCCATTTACGGCCTATCCGGTGGCGAGCGCGCTGCTCACGGTCGGCGCCGATTTCGGCGCCACCATCGCCATGGTCGTGAGCTGGACGCTGATCGGCTACGGCCGCGCCGTCGCCTGGGAATTGCCGATCATGGGCACCGATTTCACGCTGTGGCGCATCCTGATCTCGCTGCCGCTGCCGGTTCTGGCCGGCGCGTTCGGTCGTTTCGTCTATGTCCGGATGTATCCGAAGGTCGCGCCGTGAGCGGCCTGATCATCGATATCATCCTGTGGGCCTCGGTCGCCTCCCTCGGATTTATCGCGTTCCGGCGCGGCCGGCCGGTGCTGACGGCCTCATTGCGCGAAGGCAGCATGGATTTTATCAATATCGTGCCGCGCATCGCGCTCGGCGTGATTGGTTCGGGCTATATCGCAGCCGTCATTCCCCAGGAAGTCATCACCGGCTGGCTCGGCCCGGATTCGGGCTGGCTCGGCGTCCTCACCGCCGTGATCGCGGGTGCTGCGACCCCGGGCGGGCCGGTGGTCGGCTTTTCGCTCGGGGCGGTCGCGTTGAAGGCCGGCGGCGGCGCGCCGCAGGTGATCGCCTATGTGATCGCCTGGGCGCTGTTCGCCTTCCAGCGCGTGCTGCTGTGGGAAATCCCGTTCATGCCGGCGCGGTTCGTCTGGTTCCGCGCGGCGGTATCGGTGCCGTTCCCGTTTTTGGCGGCCGCGATCGCGATGGCGATCGGGAGGCCGTAGAGCATGATCCGGAAAAGTGGGTACCGGTTTTCCGAAAAGATCATGCTCAAACAAAGAGATAGAGCGGGATGACGATTCGAAGAAAAGTCATCCCGCTCTAGCGCCGGTCCAGGTCGGTGCCTTCCTATGGGGGGCTGAAAGCACTATATTTTCGAGTATGACCCGATTGCTTGAACAGGCCATTGAAACCGTGTCGACGTTGCCCGACGACACGCAGGACGAACTTGCGCGGATTCTCTTGCAACTCGCGGGCGTAGAGCAACCGCCTTATGAGCTCACGCCCGAAGAAGAAGCGGACCTAGACGCCTCGCTGGCCGAAGCCGAGCGTGGCGAGTTCGCGACGGACGAAGAAGTCCGCGCCATGTGGGCAAAGCATGGCCTGTGAAAGTCCGCTACACGCGCCGGGCGCTCCGGCAGATGACCGAGGTTCTGGAATACATTGAAGCCCGGTCGCCGAGCGGCGCGGAGAACGTAAAGAGACGGTTACAGGGCATCATTGATCTACTCGCTGACCATCCAAACAGCGGCCCGCACCATCAACAAGGGCAATCTCCGCCGCTTCATGGTAATTCCGTACCCTTACGTAATCTTCTACCGTGCGGACGCGACCGGGATCGTTATTCACGGCGTTCGCCATGCTGCACGCCGCTCCCTTTGAACTTTAGCAAGCAGTCCGGTTGGTGGACTCAAGTTATGTTATAATATAACATTCTTGCATGGCTCATTCGCATTCCCACGACCATGCAAACCACCACAGCCACGGCCCGGCAACGCCGCATCCGGCGCAGGCCGCACCGTGGTCGATCCTGCGCATGACGGTGGTGGCCCGGCTCGGCGCGGCGATCGCGGTCAGCGCTGGCCTGTGGGCGGTCGTGTGGTTGTCGATGAGGTGAGCATGGCAGCCCAACTGCAATTCCGCGACGTCACGCTGGGCTACGACCGGCATCCGGCGGTGCATCATCTCAACGGCGAAGTTGCTCCCGGCGCCTTGCTCGCGATCGTCGGGCCGAACGGCGCCGGCAAATCGACGCTGTTTCGCGGCATTGCCGGCATCCTGAAGCCGCTGGCGGGCGCGATCGAGACCGGCGGTCTCCATATCAGGGATATCGCCTATCTGCCGCAGACGGTGGACATCGACCGCAGCTTTCCGATCTCAGTGTTCGATCTGGTCGGCACCGGATTGTGGCGCAGGGTCGGATTTTTCGGCGGCATGGGCAAGGCCGCGCGCGACAAGATCGCGCAAGCGCTCGCCGCCGTCGGCCTCAACGGGTTTGAAAACCGCAGCATCGGCACGCTGTCCGGCGGGCAGATGCAGCGCATGCTGTTCGCGCGGGTGCTGTTGCAGGACGCGCGCCTGATCGTGCTCGATGAGCCCTTCAACGCCATCGACGCCAAAACCTCGGCCGATCTGCTGGCGCTGGTGCGGCGCTGGCACAGTGAAAAGCGCACGGTGCTGGCGGCCTTGCATGATCTCGATCTGGTGCGCGCCAATTTCCCCGAAACCTTGCTGCTGGCGCGGGGCAAGGTCGCCTGGGGCGCCACCGCCGAGGTATTGACTGCGCAAAACCTTCTGGAGGCGCGGCGGATGTGCGAAGCGTTCGACGACAGCGCCGCCGCCTGCGCGGTGGACGATACGGCTTCGCGGGCCGCCTGAATATCATGATCCATGATGCGCTGATCGCGCCCTTCACCGAATTCGAGTTCATGCGCCGGGCGCTGGCGGCCGTGATCGCATTGTCGCTCGGCGGCGCGCCGATCGGCGTGTTTTTGATGCTGCGCCGCATGAGCCTGGTCGGCGACGCCATGGCGCACGCGATCCTGCCGGGGGCGGCGATCGGGTTTCTGCTGTCCGGCCTCAATCTGTTCGCGATGACCGCGGGCGGGTTGATCGCGGGTTTCGCGGTGGCCATCCTCGCGGGCGTGGTGGCGCGCACCACCGAGCTGAAGGAAGATGCCTCGCTGGCCACGTTCTATCTGGTGTCGCTGGCGCTCGGCGTGACCATCGTTTCCATCAAAGGCACCAATATCGATCTGCTGCACGTGCTGTTCGGCAACATCCTGGCGATGGACGACCAGACCCTGCTGGTGATCGCCTTCAACGCCACGATTACGCTTCTGGTGCTCGCGGTGATTTTTCGCCCGCTGGTGATCGAGTGCGTCGATCCGGTGTTCTTGCGCACCGTCAGCCGTGCCGGCGCGCCGGCGCATCTGGCGTTTCTGGCGCTGGTCGTCATTAATCTTGTCAACGGCTTTCATGCGCTCGGCACTTTGCTGGCGGTGGGGCTGATGATCCTGCCCGCAGGCATCGCGCGGTTCTGGTCGCGTGACATCACCGGAATGATCTGCATCGCGGTCGCGAGCGCGATGGTTTCCGGCTATGCCGGACTGGTGCTGTCGTTTCAGACAAAAGTGCCGTCGGGGCCTGCGATCATTCTGGTGGCGGCGGCGCTGTATGTTTTCTCCGTGCTGTTCGGGAGCGTCAGCGGCCTGGTCCGGCAGATGTTCCCCGGCCGCCACCTCGAGGCGTAACGGCGATGCGGCGATTTCAGCTCTGGCTCGTCTGTCTGGTCGTCGTCACATCAGCCGTTGCCGCGCGCGCGCAGGATCGCGTGAACGTGGTCACGAGCTTTTCCATTCTCGGCGATTTCGTAAAAAATGTCGGCGGCGAGCGCGTCAACGTGACGACATTTGTTGGTTCCAACAGCGACGTGCACGTCTATACGCCGGCGCCGGCCGACGCCAAGAAGATCGCCGATGCAAAACTCCTTGTTATCAACGGTCTCGGCCTGGAAGGCTGGCTGCCGCGGCTGGTGCAATCCTCCGGCAGCAAGGCACCGATCATCATCGCCACCAAAAACGTCGCGCCGCTCAAACTGGGATCCGATGCCGATCCGCATGCCTGGCAATCGGTGGCGAATGCAAAGATATACGTAACCAATATCCGCGACGCGCTTGGCGCCGCAGACCCGGCTGACGCCGAGACTTTTCGAACCAACACGCAAGCCTATCTGGCAGAGCTGGACGCGCTCGACCGGGAGGTACGCGAGGCCATCGGGAAAATCCCGGAAAGCCGCCGCAAGGTGATCTCCACCCATGACGCCTTCGGCTATTTTGCATCGGCCTATGGCATCAAATTCATCGCTCCCCTGGGCGTTTCCACCGAATCCGAGGCCAGCGCGCGCGATATCGCAGACATCATCACCCAGATCAAAACCGCAAAAATCCCGGCCGTGTTCCTCGAAAATATCAGCGATCCACGGCTGATCCGCCAGATCGCCGCCGAGACCGGCGCCCGGATCGGCGGAACGCTCTATTCCGACAGTCTGACGGGCGAAAAGGGCGATGCCCCCACTTACATTGATATGGTCAGGCACAATATAAGGGCATTGACGAGCGCGCTGGCAAATTAGGGCAGGGGCCCTCCCTGCTGCCGGTGCGCCGCAGATCGTTTCCGGAGTGACTATGCCAGAATTGACCTCCCCCAAAATTCCCGTGACCGTGCTGACGGGCTATCTCGGCGCCGGCAAGACCACGCTCTTGAACCGAATCCTGTCGGAAAATCACGGCAAGAAATACGCCGTCATCGTCAATGAATTCGGCGAGATCGGCATCGACAACGATTTGATCATCGGCGCCGACGAAGAAGTCTTTGAGATGAACAATGGCTGCGTGTGCTGCACGGTGCGCGGCGATCTCGTGCGCATCCTCGACGGCCTGATGAAGCGCAAGGGTAAATTCGACGCCATCATCGTCGAGACCACCGGTCTCGCCGATCCGGCGCCGGTGGCGCAGACCTTCTTCGTCGACGAGGATGTGCAAAAAAATGCGCGGCTCGACGCGGTGGTGACGGTGGCCGATGCGAAATGGCTGAGCGCCCGGCTCAAGGACGCGCCGGAGGCCAAGAACCAGATCGCGTTCGCCGACGTCATCGTGCTCAACAAGACCGATCTCGTCTCCAAGGCCGAACTCAACGAAGTCGAGGCCCGGATCCGCGCCATCAATCCCTATGCCAAGCTGCATCGCACCGAGCGCTGCCAGGTCGCATTGTCCGACGTGCTGGAGCGCGGCGCGTTCGATCTCGATCGCATCCTCGAACTCGAGCCGGAATTTCTCGACGGCGGCGACGGCCACGATCATCATGACCATGATCACCACGGCCATGATCACGATCACGGCCACAGCCATGGCGGCCTGAAGCATTACCACGACGAGGACATGCAATCGCTGTCGCTGCGATCGGACAAGCCGCTCGATGCGACAAAATTCATGCCCTGGCTGCAGAACCTGGTCGCCAGCGAGGGCCAGAAGATCCTGCGCTCGAAGGGCATTCTCGCCTTCAGCGACGATGACGACCGCTATGTCTTCCAGGGCGTGCACATGATGCTGGAGGGCGATCATCAGCGGGCCTGGAAGGACGGCGAAGCGCGCGAGAGCCGCCTCGTCTTCATCGGCCGCGAATTGCCCGAGCAGACCATCCGCGACGGTTTTGAGAGCTGTATCACCACGTGATGACAGGGTTCGATCCCGGCGATAACGCCGCCTCCATCGCCTCGGTCACCGACCGGGTGCGCCCGGTCGCGATCGGCATGCCGGTCACCGCGGTACATTTTCTCGGCGAGCGCGCGGCCTTCGTCGGCGCCGAGGAAAGCGTGGCGATGGCGAGCGCGGACGGTGAAATCTCGCGCGTTGCCGTTCACGCCGGCGGCATCCTGTGCGCGGCATCCGACGGCGAGCGCATCGTCATGGGCGGCGATGACGGCAAGCTGGTTGCGCTGGACGCGGACAGCGAGGTCACCCCGCTCGCCACCGACCCGAAACGGCGCTGGATCGACAACGTCGCGCTGCATCCCGATGGCGCGGTGGCGTGGTCGGCAGGGAAGACGGCGTTTGTCCGCGGCGCGAAGGGCGAGGAAAAATCGTTCGACGTGCCGTCGACCGTCGGCGGGCTGGCGTTTGCACCAAAGGGCCTGCGGCTTGCGGTGGCGCATTACAACGGCGTGACCCTGTGGTTTCCCAACATGGTGGCGACGGCCGAAGTGCTGGAATGGGCGGGCTCGCATCTTTCCGTCGTGTTCAGCCCCGACAACAAGTTTCTGGTCACCGCGATGCACGAGCCGGCGCTGCACGGCTGGCGGCTCGCGGATCACCGGCACATGCGCATGACCGGCTATCCCGGCCGTGTCCGGTCGATGTCGTGGAGCGCCGGCGGCAAGGCGCTGGCGACGTCAGGCGCCGATACGGTGATCCTGTGGCCGTTCGCCAGCAAGGACGGCCCGATGGGCAAGGAGCCCGCGATGCTGGCGCCGCTGCAGGCCCGCGTCTCCATGGTCGCCTGCCACCCAAAACAGGATATTTTCGCGGCGGGCTACAGCGACGGCACCGTTTTGATGGTGCGGCTGACCGACGGCGCGGAGATTCTGGTGCGCAAACCCGGCGCCGTGCCGGTCGCAGCGCTGGCCTGGAACGCCAAGGGCACGTTGCTGGCGTTCGCCGCGGAAGATGGCGACGCCGGGTTGTTGGCGCTTTAGCGGGCCGGATAGCCGGGTTCCCGAGGGAACAATGCGTTCACCGGTCCGTTGACCTCACCAATGGATGGGGTGAACGATATGTCTTCCGACGACAGGAAACGCGCCTACAGGATGGATTTGCTGGTCGCCTCCGCGATGGTCGTGGCGGGGCTTGCCGTATCCGGCGCTTCGCTGGTCCGGCTCAACGCCGAAGCCACGCAGATGGCGCAGGCCACGCCACCGTTGCAGTCGACACCAGGCGCCGAAACCAAACCGTCGGCGCCTGCCGAGCCCGTGACGACCGGCGCGCGGCCAAATCAGATTCCACCCGAACCCGCCCGTCCGGATGCCGATGCACAGAAGGCCGGCGCCACGCCGGCGCTGCCGCCGGCTCCAGCCGAAAAGACCGCGGCACCGGTCAAGGACAGATAGCCTCGTCATTCCGGGTTCGCGCTTTCAGCCCGCCTCCGAATGACCTTCGGCAATCACTTGGGTCATCGCTGCCGATTTTACAGTCTCGCGTGTGTCACCTTACTGCCGCATAATGTCTTGACGTGCGCGCTGGTCGCGCGGATGACACATGAGGCAGGCGATGAAGATCGAGGACGTCAGACGAACCGCTTATTCGATGCCACTCACCAACCCGTCGTTCCCGCCGGGGCCTTATCGCTTTTTCAACCGCGAATATTTCGTCATTACCTACCGGACCGATCCGGAGGCGCTCGCCGCCGTGGTGCCGGAGCCGCTCGAAGTCATCGAGCCCATCGTCAAATACGAATTCATCCGGATGCCGGATTCAACTGGTTTTGGCGATTACACCGAAACCGGGCAGGTGATTCCGGTTCGACTGAAGGGCGAGGAGGGCGTCTATACCCACGCGATGTATCTCGACGACGACGCGCCGATCGCCGGCGGCCGCGAGCTGTGGGGATTTCCCAAGAAGCTGGCCTCGCCGAAAATCGAAGTCGAAAGCGACGTGCTGGTGGGAACGCTGCACTACGGTTCAGTGCTCTGCGCCTCCGCCACCATGGGCTACAAGCACCGTCCGGTCGATCATGACAGCGTGCTCAAGAGCATGAAGGCGCCGAATTTCATTCTCAAGATCATTCCGCATGTCGATGGCAGCCCCCGGATCTGCGAGCTGGTGCGATTCTCGCTCGAGGACATCACGTTGAAGGAGGCCTGGACCGGCCCCGCGGCGCTCGGCCTGTTCCCGCACGCGCTCGCCGACGTCGCGCGGCTGCCGGTGCGCGAGGTGGTCTCCGCGCTGCATTTCAAGGCGGATCTGACGCTGGGACTTGGGAGCGTGGCGTTCGATTATCTGGCGAAGTAACCACTGGCCGTCATTCCGGGGCGCGCGTCAGCGCGAACCCGGAATCTCGAGATTCCGGGTTCGATGCTGCGCCTCGCCCCGGAATGACGGTATTCCGGCGTCACCGCACCAGCACATTCCGAAACTGCCAGGGGTCGCTTTCGTCGATATCTTCCGGAAAAAGCCCGGGCCGGTCGCTGAGCGGAGTCCAGTCGGTGTAAAAGCCTTTGACCGGGCCGAGATACGGCAGCTGGATTTCGAGGCAGCGGCGGAAATCCAGCTCGTCGGC
>Ga0209871_1000082_pt1 | contig 29169 bp, 23 predicted proteins | sample OrgsoiDNA2013045_FD_185795 | JGI IMG/M metagenome (GOLD analysis project Ga0209871, IMG submission 185795) | Permafrost soil microbial communities from the Arctic, to analyse light accelerated degradation of dissolved organic matter (DOM) -... | ecosystem: Environmental > Terrestrial > Soil >... | reverse complement strand
CGGCACCGGCACGGGCGGCGCCCACCGGGCTCCGGACGGCCGGGCGTTCACCTCGGATCTGTCCGCTCAGGACTTCTTCCGGCTGCTGGCCGCCGGGGCCGTTCCGGTGGCGTTCGTGCTCGGGACCTGCGTCTATCACATCGCGCATCAGTCGGTCATGCAGTCGCTGCGCCAGGCAGGCCAGAACCAGGAGATGGTGCAGTTCACCCAGGGCATCTACGAGGCGCGCGAGCTCTCCCTGGCCCGGATGCAGGCAGAGGCGGCGCAGGCACGGTCCTCGGGCATCGTCGGGGTGAACGTGGCGGTCCTCAATCACGTCTGGGGCGAGCACGCCACCGAGTTCTTCGCCACCGTGACGGCCATCCGCCGGCTTAGCGAGGAGCACCGGCTGCCCGCGACCTCGCCGAAGCCCACCTTCACGCTCGGGCTCGACGTCTGACCCTGGCCTGGCCAGACTTCAGTGACCCTGGCCTGACCAGGCTTCAGTGACCCTGGCCTGACCAGGCTTCAGTGACCCTGGCCTGGCCAAGGCTTCAGCTGCGCGGTGGCTGGACTGCCGCCACCGGCGTACCTGTCGCCAGCAGCCGCCCCGTCTCCAGCGGCGGCGCGCCGACCGCGCAGTTCATCCGGCATTCCGGCTCGGGCACCGGGTGATCGGCGGCCGGGCGCAGCACATCATTGTTGATCATTACGGCGGACAGCACCGCTCCGGCCGCGAGCAGCGCGGCGCAGATGATCATGGCGGATCTGAAGCCGCCGCTAAACACCACTTTCGAGTGATAGGCAGCGGCGCCGAGCCCGACGGCAGCGGGCAGCCCGGCGACAGCCAGCAGGGCGGCGGCCCTGGCCACCGCGTTGTTCACGCCGCTGGCGACCCCCGCATGCCGAACGTCGGCGCTGGCCAGGACGGTCGCGGTCAGCGGCGCGACGGTCAGCGAGAGCCCGAGCCCGAACACAATGGCGGCCGGCAGCACGTCGGCCGCGTACGAGGCATGCACGCCGATGCGGATCATCAGCAGCACGGCGACGGCGATGAGGGCAGTGCCGACCGTCATCGGCCACCGGGGCCCGACCCGCTGCGCGAGCGCCCCGGCGCGTGACGAGAGCACCAGCATCAAAATCGTGACCGGCAGCAGTGCGGTCCCCGCGACCAGCGGCGAGAAGCCCGCGACCACCTGAAGCTGCAGCACCAGCAGGAAGAGCACCCCGGAGAACGCCCCGTACACCAGGAACGTGACCAGGTTGACCGCGGTGAACTGGCGCGACGCGAAGACATCCAGCGGCAGCATCGGAGCTGTACCGCCGGGCGAGTGCCCGCGGCGGCGCTCGACCATGACAAACGCGATCGCGGCGACGCCGCCGACAACACCGGCAGCGATCGGGCCGGCCAGGCGGCCGCCGGCCTCGGGTCCCTCGATCAGCGCGTAGGTGATCCCCGCCAGCGCGAGGGCGGCAAGCACGGCGCCCGAGACGTCGAACTTGCCGCTGGCGGACAGGTCGCGGGTCTCCGGGACGTGCCGCAGCGTGACCGCGATGACCACGGCGGCGAGCGGCAGGTTCAGCAGGAACACCCAGCGCCACCCGACCGCCACGATGATCCAGCCGCCGAGCAGCGGCCCTACCGCGCCGGCCACCCCGCCCAGGCCGGACCAGGCCCCTACCGCCCTCGGCCGGTCCGCAGGGATGAACGTGGCCTGCAGGATGGCCAGGGATCCGGGGACGAGCAGCGCCCCGCCGATTCCCTGCAGCACGCGCGCGCCGATCAGGACGCCGATGTCGGGTGCGAGCCCGCACAGTGCCGATGCCAGCGCGAACCATGCGACTCCGGTCACGAACACCCGGCGGCGCCCGAGTCTGTCGCCGAGTGCTCCGCCGAGCAGGATCAGGCCCGCGAGCGCGAGCGTGTAGGCGGTGACCGTCCACTGCAGGCCGCCCAGCGAGGCGTCCAGATGCCGTCCGATGGTCGGCAGCGCGACATTGACCACGGTGCCGTCCAGCATCGCCATGCTCGAGCCGAGCACGGTGGCCAGCAGTACCCAGCGCCCCTTCGGGCTGCCCAGCCGGATGGCGTCAGCCGGATCCCCGATTGTCGCGCTCACCCGGTGATCGTCTCACCGCCGCAGCCGCAAGCCCAACCCCACAGCCGGAGAGCCATCGGGCGCTGGCAACTCGGCCCCGGTTTAGTGGGGACGATTTTCCACTCATACGGTGAAAATCGTCCCACTAAAAACGAGCGGAGCCAAGCCGCCGCCCGGCTCAGATGTCGGACCAGGTATGCACGGGCTGGTTGGTGTTCATCCGCTCGATATAGCCCTGCGTCATCAGCCGCAGTGCCTCCTGCCGGTCACCTCGCCCGCCACGGTCGAGCGCGCGGACGGCTTCTACCTGCCAGGTCGCCCCGGTCCGTACAGTGAGGCAGCGCTGCTCGATGACGCCGAGCAGCCTGCTCGCATCGGCTGAGGCGACGCCCCAGGCCCGCAGGCCGTCGAAGGCCAGCGGGAGCAGGCGGCGCAGCGCCAGTTCGGTCACCGGCACCTCGCCAAGTCCCGGCCAGTACACCCGCGCATCGATGCCCAGCCTTGCCCCCAGCACCAGGTTCTCGGCCGCCGCCGAGAACGACATCTGCGTCCAGATCGGCCGGTCGGCATCCGCGAGCGCGCGGACGAGGCCGTAGTAGAACGCCGCATTGGCGAGCACGTCGGTCACCGTGGGACCGGCCGGCAGCACCCGGTTCTCCACTCGCAGGTGGGGCTTGCCCGCGACCACCGCGTACACCGGGCGGTTCCACCGGTAGACAGTGCCGTTATGCAGGGTCATCTCGGCTAGCTGCGGCGCCTCGCCGCGATCGAGCAGTTCCTCCGGGTCTTCTTCCTCGCACAGTGGCAGCAGCGCGGGAAAGTACCTGAGGTTCTCCTCGAACAGGTCGAACACCGAGGTAATCCAGCGGTCGCCGAAGAACACCCGCGGCCGGACTCCCTGTTCCTTCAGCTCCTCGGGCCGGGTGTCGGTGACCTGCTCGAACAGCGGGATCCTGGTCTCGCGCCACAGCTCCCGGCCGAACAGGAACGGGGAGTTCGCGGCCAGTGCCACCTGGATGCCCGCGACCGCCTGGGCAGCATTCCAGTAGCTGCTGAATGACTCCGGGCTGACCTGAAGATGGAACTGCACGCTGGTGCAGGCGGCCTCTGGAGTGATGGTGTCGACATGGGTGAGCAGCCGCTCGGACCCCTCGATCGAGATTCGCATGTCCTCGCCGCGAGCGGCGAACATCTGCTCGTTCAGCAGCCGGTAGCGCGGGTTGACCGACATGGCCTGCTCGCCGACGTCACTCTGGCTGAGGGTCGGCAGGATCCCGACCATCATCAGCCGGCTGCCAGTCTGCAGTGCCCGCTGGCCCGCGTGGTTGAGGCTGCGCCGCACGCTGTTCTCCAGCTGGGACAGCGCATCGCCGGTCAGCTGCTGCGGCGGCACGTTGATCTCCAGGTTGAACTGGCCGAGCTCGCTGGCCCAGGCAGGGTCGGCGATCGCCCCGAGCACCTCGGTGTTCTTCATCGACGGCAGAGCGGCCTCGTCGACCAGGTTGAGCTCGATCTCCAGGCCCACCTGCTGCGGCTCGGCCTCGAACCGGGACTCTCGGAGCATCCGCGCGAGCACGTCCAGGCACCGGCGCACCTTCTCGCGGTAGGCGCGCCTGTCCTGCTGGCTGACGACTATGGCCGGGACATCCCTGCCCATCGGACCCTCCAACAGCTGGCATATCGGCAGGGGCTTTCCCACAACACTCGCATGTAACGGGCCCGCTGACCACTATTTGTTCCGCGACGCTGCCGCCCGCTGACCCTCAGCCCGCCGCCGCCCGCGAGCGCGCACCGCGCCGCGGTCCCGGACTTCTCGCTCAAGAGCAGCATGCATAACGGCTAGCAGAGCGAACTGAGACTGACTGGCGATTCAGCGTTAATGGCTTATGGTTTCAGACCCTGCCGTGCGCGGAACTCCAGTCGATTTTCGGCCCGTCGGGGACGATCCGGGACGGATTAATATGCGAGTGCGTCATGTAATAGTGACGCTTGATATGGTCAAAATTTGTCGTCCCCCCGAAGGCCGGCCGCGAGTAGAGGTCTCGCGCGTATGCCCACAGGTTCGGGTAATCCATCAGGCGCCGGATATTGGACTTGAAATGCGAGTAATAGACCGCATCGAAGCGTACCAACGTCACCCACAGCCGCACGTCGGCCTCGGTAATCGCGTCGCCGAGCAGGTAACGCCGACCGCTAAGCCGTTCTTCCAGCTCGTCCAGCGTGGTGAAGATGCTGGTGACCGCCTCGTGGTACTGCTGCTGGGTCCCGGCGAAGCCAGCCCGGTAGACCCCGTTGTTCACTGTCGAGTAGATGACCTCATTGATGGCGTCGATCTCGGGGCGCAGCCGCGCCGGATAGAGCTCGAACGAGCCGTCGGCCCATTCCCCGAGCTGCGTTTCGAGGTCAATCGTGATATCAGGGAAATTGTTGCTGACGATCCTGCCTGTCTCGCGGTCCCAGAGGACGGGCACGGAAATATGCCCGTCGTAGCCGGGCTCGGTCGCCTCATACGCCTCGCGCAGAAAGCTGAATCCGTTCACCGGGTCTAGCGAATGCCCTGGACCCTCGCGAAAAGCCCAGCCCCTGCCGTCCCTGACCGGATCCACTACCGACAGGGAGATGATCTCCTCCAGCCCCAGCAGCTTGCGGACGATGGCGGAGCGATGCGCCCACGGGCAGGCCCAGGAGATATACAGGTGATAGCGGCCGGCCTGCGCCGGATAGCCGCTCCCGCCGTCCGCGGTGATCCGCCCGCGGAACGGGTAAGGGGCCCGGACAAACTCGGCGGCCGGCTTGTCCCGCTGCCGCTCGCGGGCGGGCCGGAAATCCCCGTAGTCGCCGAACCTCTCGAAGTCGACCGGACTCGCGCCGCGCGCCTGCTCATGGACGGCCGTCATGTTTCCCTCCCCTGGTGGGCTGCGGTCCATCGTAGACGGGCATTTCGCCGCGCGCACGCCAGAAGGTAGTGCTGCGACCTGGGTGCGGCAGGCGTGCATCCACAGCAGCGTCCGACCTCCCTGATGTCCCATAAACAACACGACTCTCCCAACGGCTCACGCGCCGTGTCTTGACAGGCCGACTCTTGCGATTCAGGCTGGGCGCCGACAATGCCCTGGCAGACGTCATTGGATGGAGCCCGTTCCCCTGAATTCGTCGTGGGGACGGTGCCGCCGAATGGCCGCAGCCGGCTTCGGCGCAGACGGCGTCAGGGCCACCAGAATCAAAGGGGGAATGTATGGTCATGCTCCACCGCCCGGTGCGCGCCGGTGCGATCGCTGTCATGGGAATGGCGATGACGGCAGTGACGGGTGTCTTCGCTTCGCCTGCCGCGATGGCGGCGCCGGCCGCCGGACCGCGCTATGTCGCGATCAGCGGCAGCCTGCCGCACACGACTAATGCCAGCACCGGCAGCTTTCACAGCACGCAGATGTCCATCGAGGTGGCCCTGGCGCCGCGGAACCAGGCCGCGCTGACCGCGACGCTGCAGGCGCTCTACGCCAAGGGCAGCGCGACGTACCAGCACTGGCTGGCGAAGGGGCAGTTCGACGCGCGCTTCGCGCCCGCGCCAGCGACTCGCGCCGCGATCACCGGCTACCTGTCCAAGAGCGGCCTGACCGTCCAGAGCGCGTCGTCACCGTTCCTGGTGCGAGCTACCGGGTCGAGCCAGGAGGTGTCCGCGGCCTTCCGGACCACGCTGCGCAGCTACAAGGACTCCCGTGGCACGCGGTACTTCTCCAACTCCACGGCCGCGCGGCTGCCGAGCAACCTGGTGCTCAGCGTGCAGGGCGTGATCGGGCTGTCCAACACCGTGCGCGAGCGCTCCAGCGTGGCGCGCGCCAAGACCGTTACCCGCCCGGCCGGCCGGCCGTCGGGATCGATCGCCGGCTGCGAGGACGGCTATCCCAGCCGGCAGATGCTGTTCGATCTCGTCAACCACGGCACGCCCTTCGGGGCCGGCTACGGCGGCGGCCCTGGCTGCAGCGGCTTGACGCCAGCTCAGGACAACTCGCTCTACGGCGCGCCCAACGTGGGCCCCAGAGGCAAGGGATCTGGCGTCAACCTGGCGGTGTTCGAGCTCTCGGCCTACCAGAAGTCGGACATCAGCACCTGGGCGCACACCTTCTACGGGCCGCACTTCACCCCGCCGCTGGTCAATACCCTCGTCGACGGCGGCCCGGTGAGCCCGGTCTGCCCGGGCGGCGACACCTGCCCGCCGGAATTCAACGGCTTCGCCGGGGACGTTGAGGTCGATGCCGACATCGAGATCCAGCTGGCCGCGTCACCAGACGTGCGGCAGCTGCAGGTCTACGAGGCGCCGAACGACTTCACCGGCCAGACCTCGCTCGACCTGTGGAGCAAGATCGCCAGCGACGACACCGCGGACTCGGTCAGCTCGAGCTGGGCAATCTGCGAGAACGATGCGGGCGCTGGCTACGCGCAGGTCGAGAACACGATCTTCGAGCAGATGGCGCTGCAAGGGCAGAGCGTATTCGGGGCGGAGGGCGACACCGGCGCCTTCTCCTGCATTCGCTCCGACGGCTCGACCATCGCCAACGTCCTCGACCCGCCGTCGCAGCCCTGGGTGACCAGCGTCGGGGGCACCTCGTTCGAGCACGACAACCCGGGCTTCAACCCGCACCCGGCCTACCCGGCCGGCGTCGAGACGGTCTGGAATGTCGACAACCTCTGCAACGAAAGCGCCGATGAGGGCGGCTCCCCCGGCCTCTTCTGGTGCGGTGCGGGCAGCGGCGCGGGCGGCGGCGGCAACAGCCAGTTCTGGGGCCGTCCCTTCTATCAGCACGGCCCGGGGATCAACAACCCGTTCACTACCCACGCCAACGGCACGACCCAGTGCTCGCTGGCCGCTACCGGCACGCCCTGCCGCGAGGACCCCGACATCTCGGCCAACGCTGATGAGTTCACGCCGTACGCCGAGTTCTGCACCGCGAACGTGAACACCCCGCAGAGCGCGTGCGGTTTCAGTGCGGGCCAGACGCCGCCGGGCTGGTTCGGGATCGGCGGGACCAGCCTGTCGTCGCCGCTGTGGTCAGCGATCATCGCCGACCGCGACAGCTTCCAGGGCTTCCGCAGCGGCAACATCAACCCGCTGCTGTACGTGCTGTACAACGCCGACTCGCACCGCTACTTCCACGACATCACCGGCGTGGGCCGGTTCCAGGGCACGGCCACCAACAACGGCCTGTTCCCGACCAGGCCTGGCTACGACCTGGCCACCGGGATCGGGTCACCGCAGATGGCAGCACTGATCACCGAAACCCACTGAGCACGGGAACCTCCTGACCGGACGCGAGCCTCCTGTCAGGAGGAACCTCTGACAAGGACGATGATGCGGGGGACGGGCTGACCGTCCCCCGCATCGCTGCGCTCAGGGAATCGTCACCCTGGCAGCATGGGATCATGGATATCTCGCCGATGCGGAGTTCAGCGCGAGCGGCCCGGTCGCAGCTCTGATCGCGGCCGCGGGCGACCAGGCCTGCCGGCGGCGCCTAGCGGCCGGCTACGCCCAGGCGGCGGCGATCAGGCCGGTGGCGAGCTTGCGCGGCGTCCCTCCGTTGTCGGACAGATACAGGTCGGTCCCGGCCAGGTAGAGCAGCCAATGACCGCTGGAGTTGGCGTCGAGGCTGGTGTGGTCAAGATCGGCGAAGCCGACCGCCACCTGGCGGATCAGGACGCCAGAGCTGCTGACCTCCCACATCAGCCTGGAGGTGTTCCTGATCGGCACTCCCCCGCAGCAGGCACGGCTGACGAACAGGCTGCCGTCCGGCAGGAACACGCCTTCCCGCAGGTAGCTGTCCCGTGCGTTCGGCAGGCCCGTCACGGGGACATCGGAGTCGCCTGGGCCGGAGAGATAGTACGTGGCGGCGGGGGTGTCCACGATGACCACGTTCCAGCCCTCGTTGTCCTCGATTGAGGAGATGGACACTGCCAGCCGGGTGCTGTCCGACGCCCATGACAGATGCGAGATGGGCGAGGGAAGGCCGCTGGACTGCCCGGCCGGCAGCATGTGGTACGTCGTTTCGGCGCCGGTGGCCAGCGTGCGAACCACGAGCTTGTACTGCGCGGTCAGGTCGGCCTCGTTGGGGATGCAGCCGGTTGTCATCGCGGGCTCGCGGGCGTAGGCGAGCTTGGCGCCGTCGGGGCTGATGTCCGGCACGCTGCCGGAGGTGATCACGACCGGGGTGCCGCCGCTGACCGGCACGGACTCGATCTGGCCGAGGCAGCCGTGGCGGTGCGCGAAGTAGACAGTGGTGCCGTCGGGAGCGACCGAGATCTCGTCACCGAGGACGCCGCTGCCGACCAGGGTCCGGGAGACAGCACCGCTGGCCGGGTCCAGGACCACCAGGGCGCCGGCAGTGGTGACCGCGGCCATCGCCGGAGGACTGCCCGGCGAGGAACTCGCCGACGACGCCGGCGAGCTGGAGCCTGCCGCCGCCGTCGCGGTCACGGTGACCGCCGGCCGCGGGCTGCCACCCGAGCTGCCGCCGCCGCATGCCGCCAGCAGGGTGACGGCACCGGCCAGCGCGAGGATCGGGCGAGACAGCCGGGCGGGAGCTGGTGCGGGCATGGCGGCCTCACTCTGGCTGTGCGGGGAATTCCCTGGGGCGCGAAATCACGTCCCGTGCGAGCGTTGGATCCCTGATAGTGGCAGGAGAAACCGCCCGACGGCAACATGATCGCAGGGCAGCGCTGGCGGCCGGGCCCGTGATAGCCGGTGGCCTACCTGACGGCAGGGGCCGCGGCGGCCATCCGCGCGACGATTTCCCCGATCAGGGCGGGCGAGGTGGCCATGCTGAGGCGGGCGAAGCCTCTTCCTTGGGTGCCGAAATCGGCACCGGCGCAGACGGCGACCCGGCCGCGGTCCAGGAACTCCGCGGCAGGATTGCCGCCAAGGCCAAGCTGCCGGCAGTCCAGCCAGGCGAGAAAGCTGGCCTCAGGCTGGACGTAGCCCACCGACGGCAGGCGCTCGGCCAGCAGCCGGGACAGATACCGGCGGTTCTCGTCGAGCTGAGCGAGGACCGCGTCGAGCCAGGGCAGCGACTCGCTGAGGGCCGCGACGGACCCGAGCACTCCCAGATGCGCGGCGAGCAGCGCCTCCCAGCGCTCGTCCAGCAGCGCGGTGCCCTGATCGGAGCCCGCTATCGCGATGCCGCACTTGAGGCCGGGGATGTTCCACCCCTTCGACGCCGAGGTGAAAACGAAGGAGCGCTCGGTCATCTCGTGGTCAAGCGACAGGAACGGCACGTGCCGCGCTCCCGGCAGCGCGAGCGGGGCGTGAATCTCGTCAACGAGCAGCACGGTGCGATGGCGCTGGCAGATGTCGGCGACGGTGAGCAGCTGATCGCGAGACCAGACCCGGCCCACGGGGTTATGCGGGCTGCACAGGAGGTAGGCGCTGACGTCGTCCTGGCCCAGGGCCCGGTCCAGGGCCTGCGGATCGAGGTCGTAGCTGCCGTCATCGAGCCGGCGCAGCGGCGCCTCCACCACCCGTCGTCCGGCGAAGCCAAGCCGGAAGAAGAACGGCGCGTACACCGGCGGGTTGATGACAATTCCCGATCCCGGCGGGGTGATCGCGGTGATGACCTCGGCGATCCCGGTCATGACATCGGGGATCGCGAAGACGCGCGACGGGTCGGGTGACCATCGCAGCCGCTTCTGCGCAAAGTCGGCGAACGCCTCGCCCAGGGCGCCCTTGTGCGCGTAGCCGCAGTAACCGATAGCCAGCGCTTCGGTGACGGCCGAGATGATCGGCTCGGCCAGGTCGAAGTCCATCTCGGCCACGAACGCGGGAAGCACGTCGTCGGGGAAGGTACGCCACTTGAGGCTCTTCCGCTGCCGGAGCGCCGGCAGCGCACAGGTCCCGAGCAAGGCATCCACGTCACGGATCGTAGCCTTCGATCGAGACGCCGACGACCCGCCCCGGACGGAGCTCGGCAAGGCTCATCGTTTTAATTCAATTTCGTATAACCTTATTTCGTGGTATCCGAAAATGAACAAGGCGGTGTGATCCTCGCCCTGCAGCGCGCCACCCACGCGACGCTGCGCGCGCTGGCTGCCCGGCTCGCCGAGGAGGACTCGTCGTCGAGCACAAGCGCCGCCTTTTGACGACGGCATGTCATCGCTAGAGATCCTAAATCGGCCCGGCAAGGATGGACCACCAATGGCCGTTTTTGAGTTCCGGCCGCAGTCCAGAGGGGAACGCCATGCGGGAGGCGGCCGGCTTTCGCGGCGGTGTAGGCGGCGGTGCTTAGCAGCGAGGCGTAGGCGGCAAGCTCGCCGCTGCGCGTGCTGCCGTTGACGGTGTCCAGTTCGAGGGCGGTGCTGGTGAGGATGGTGACAGCGGCCCTGTGATGGCCCTGGCGGCGCATGGCGATGGAGACCCGGCGTGATGCGGCGGCGAGCGTGACCGGGTCGCCGCTGCGGCGGGCGACGCTGAGCGCGCGGTCGGCGGTGACCCAGGCCATGGCGTCCTCGCCGAGCTTCACGCACAACTGGGAGGCCAGGCAGTAGGCGTCCGCGGTCAGGCGCAGGAGATGCTCGTGGGGCGCGAGCGTGCCAGCGGGGACGGTGCTGGCCTCTAGCCGCGCGATGAGGGCGGGTAGCCGCTGGGACAGCAGATGGTACCGGCAGGTGTCGAAGGACGCCTGGGCCGCGGCGACGGAACGCTCCAGCGACGGGACCGGTGCTGGCAGGGCCCGGTCCTGCGCGATGAGCACGGCCTGCAGGTTGTCGATCCGGGGATCTGCCGCGGTGGAGGCCACGCGTTCCCTGGCCGGGGTTCCGATCACGGCTGCGCTGGTGAGCGAGGCCACTGCGGCGAGGAGTTCGCGCCTGTCCACTGGCTCGTCACCGTCCTGGCTGTCTGGCAGCTGATCGGTGACCACCCTAGTGCGCGGTGGTGCGGCCGGTGGGGATGCCTGCGCCTGCTGGTGTTCGTGTTCTTGTGCGGCGAGGCCGAACAACTCTGGCGGGATCGTCAGCACCTCGCAGAAACGCCGCAGGATGCCTAAATCGGAGAGCGGGCGGCGGCCGGTCTCGAAGCGGGAGATGGTTGCGGCCGAGTAGCCGCTGCGGGCGCCAAGCTCGGCCTGGCGCAGGCCGGCAGCGCGACGGGCGAGCCGCAGCACCTCGCCGCGCCTGCCGGCCGCCGCTGCGGCCCTGGCTGCTGGGGAGTCCTGCAGCGGATGCGTGCCCATGGGCCTGCCTGGTCCTTCGCTCGGCTACGAGAAGTATTTTCCCGCACACGCTCCGCGGGACGCCCAGTCGTCCGCCTCCTTTTGCGGATAACGCAAACGACATGCGTATCCCGCACCTTTACTTCCCGGCCGGGCGCCTGGCGCGCTGTCCTAATGGCGTAGGCATCCCGGCACAAGCACTGAAGCTCCCGGCAGCGCCCGGCGGGCGGCGGCAGGCGCAGAGCAGCGAACGCGAGTCGGCCACGGATATGACCCGGCGGATATCAGGGTGAGGTGAGGGGTGCCCTGCCCGTAGGGTGCGTAGTGCATGCGGGTCGTTACTGACAGAGATCTATCGATTGCGGGCCGCGCGGATCGGAGGCGGACATGGACGTGGTAGGCGTAGCAGCGACCAGGGCGGCAGCGCCGCTCGCCGCGGGTGCCCCGCATCCTGCGTCTGTGGTGGCCGGTTTCCCGACCCGGAACGAGGTGTCGACGGTCCGGCAAGTGGTTGACGTGGTCGAGGAAGGCTTATGCCGCGCCGGCTGGGCTGGCTGCGCCGTGCTGGTCAACGCCGACAACGGCAGCAGTGACGGTACCCCGGCGGCATTCGGCGCGGCCCCGGGCCGTATCCGCAAGCTGACGATCGCGACCGGCGCTGATGGAACCGGCAAGGGCACCAACGTGCTGGCGATCTTCCGCGCCGCGCTGGACATGGGTGCTGAGCGGGTCGCCGTATTCGACGCTGATGTCCGGTCCATCGAGCCTGGCTGGGCCGGGGCGATGCTCGATGCCGTGGAGGGCAATGCCCCGGCAATGGCGGTGCCGGTGTACCGGCGTAATCGGTATGAGGGCAACACCACTAATCACATCGCTAGCCCGTTGCTGGCCGCGGTGCTGGGCGTGCAGGTACAGCAGCCGATCGCGGGAGATTTCGCTTTCAACCGCGGCTTCGTCGAGCGTGCGCTCACCTGGCCGCTGCCGGAGTCTGCTCAGCTCTACGGGATCGATATCCACCTGACGGGCAGCGCGGCCCGTGAGGGGTTCCGGATCGCGCAGGTGCCGCTCGGACGCAAGATCCACAACCCGGGTTTCCCGAAGATCCTTTTCATGAGCCAGCAGGTGATCGACTCGGCGTTCCACGTGATCGCCCGCGCCGGCCATCCGCGCCCGGCGCCGGCCGCGCCACATGGCCCGCGTGCCACGGTCGATACTGCGGTCATGCGCCCGGAGGCGGCGCTGGTGGAGCGCACGCTGGCGCAGGTCCGCGCTTACCTGGCGCAGCAGCGCGCAGCGATCGGGTGCCTGTTTCCCAGCCTGGACGACGCCGTGTGGGCACGTGACGGCCTGGCCGTGGTAGATGCACCGGCATGGGGGGAGGTGCTCGCCGATGCGCTCGCCGCGGTCGCGGCGGGGCGCGCGGTGGAGGCCCGCGACCACCTGGTCGCGCTGTACCTGTGCCGCGTGATGACCTACTGGGATGAGATAGAGCGCCTGGACGATCCCGCCGCGATCGACGCCGCGCTGGATGTGCAGACGGCTGCCGTGATCCGCGCGGTGGCCCGGCGGCGCGGGCTTGAGTTAACGGTGGCTCCGCCTATGGCGTTAAGCCCCGGGGCATGGGCGGGAGGCCCGCTGTGAACGGGACGCGGCAGTACTTATTGAGCCTCGGCCCGGGCCCGGGTCGTGCTCACTACTGTCCTGCCGGTAGAACAGGCTGTCGGCGCGATGCGGAGCCGCGGTGAGCCACCCCTGTTCGGGCTCGCCCCTGTCTGCGATCCGGTACCGGGGGCCGCGCGGGTCGTTCACGTCGTGACTGCGCCGGGCCAGGCGGGCACAGCCTGGGACGGCTGCACGCTGACCGTGCGCGCGCCGACCGGGGACCTGCCGGGTGAGGGCTTGCTGTACTTGGCCTGCCTCGTGCTGGAAGCCGAGTTGCAGCGGCACGGCTACCTGACGTTGCACGCTGCTGCGGCCTGCCGTGACGGGTCCGCGGTGCTGCTGCTCGGGCCGGCCGGGGGCGGGCAAGACGACCAGCCTGCTGCGGCTGTGCCGTGACCACGGTGCCGCGCTGGCCGGCAACGACCTGGTGGTGGCCGGGGGGACTGCGGCCGTCCCCGAGGTACTGGCCGGGAACACCTACCTGCGGCTGCGTCATGCCTCGATATCGCAGGTCCTGCCCGAACTGTTGAGCCTGTTCCCGGGTGAGGTCCGCGACTCATGGCGGGCCAAGCTCGATGTCGACCCCGCCCGGCTGGGAATCAGGGCAGCGACTGGGCCGGTCCCTGTCGCGGCTGTGGTGTTCGTCCACGTCGACGTGCGCTACCCGGAAGTTGTGGACGGGCCCGGGGACACGCTGGTGCACCGGCTCAACCTGCATGAGAACGCCCTCCGCTATGTCCGTGGCACCGCCACCCCGTGGCTGCTGGGCGATGGGCGTTTCGGCCCGTACGTGCCGGCGTTAGACGACGAGCGCGCGCACGCCGCCCGCGTCGCGACCCTGGAGCGACTGCTGGCCCGCTCCCGCTACGTCGCTGGCCCGCCAGCTGCCGTCGCCCAGCATCTGTCGGGGCTCCTGGCCGCCGGCGTACCGGGCCTGGCTGCTGCTGGCGATATGAGGAGGAAACCGTGAACCGCCCGTCCATGCTCATCGTCCGGCCTGAGCCCTCACGAGGGCTCGGCGCCTTCTACCGGAACCTGGGCCTGACCATGCTGGCCACCCACGCCCAGGCGTGCAGCCTGGACCCGCACCTGGTCGACCTCACCTTCGAGGACTTCGATGAGGCGCTGGCCTGCGGCGCGGGGGTGGCCGCGTTCAGCCTCTACATCGATGATTTCGCCCGCGGCATCGAACTCGCCGCGATGGCCAGGAAGGCCGGGCTGGTCACCGTGGTCGGCGGCCCGCACGCGACGCTGCTCGGCCATGATGTGCTCGCCGCCACCGACGCCTTCGACCTGGTCGGCGTCGGCGACTGCCTGCCCGAGGTCATGCCCGTTATCGCGGGCATCGCCCGCGGCGGCTCCGGGCCAGCCAGCCGGATCATCGGGGACGGGGCAGGCTCAGCCCGCATGGATGCCTTAGCCCCCGACTACACGATCTGGCCGCCCGGCCGTTACTTCCCGGTTTTCCCGGTCGAGTTCTCCCGGGGATGCCGCCAGCACTGCCCGTTCTGCACCGACCCGGTGCTGAGACGCGGTGTGGCCATCGATCCCGTCGAGCGGACCATGGCCACCTTGGAGACGCTGGCTTCCGGGCACGGCCGGATCTGGGTGCGCTTCGTGGACTCCAGCATGAGCAGCCTCGGGCCCGACCTCGACCGTCTGCTGGACGCGATGGCTGCCGCTTGCCTGCCGGTCGAGTGGGGTGCCTACGCCTACCCGCACGACATCGGCGCGGGGCTGGCCGCGCGCCTGGCGCGGGCCGGCTGCCGGGCTGTGTTCCTGGGGATCGAGAGCCTCGCTCAGGGGGTCCGCGTGGGCAAGCATCACGCCAAGCACCCTGGCGAGGTCGCTCGCGCTGTGGACACGCTGCACGAACACGGGATCTTCGTCCATGGCAACTTCATCATCGGCCTGCCTGGCGAAACCGCCGCGACCGTCGAGGAGACCCTGCGGGGGCTGGCCGGGATCCGGTTCGATTCCATCGGCGGCGGCCCGTTCTTCCTCACCCCTGGTTCCACCTTCGAACGACGGCCCGGCAAGTTCGGCATCCGCATCCTGGACCCGGCCTGGCGGATCCGCCAGCACGTCAACTTCTACGACCCCTCGCACGCCTACTTCGCCACCGCCACGCTCACCCAGGCCCAGATGAAGGCCCTGGCCGCCGTATTCCGCCGCCGCGTCGAGGACGAGCACCTCGCCTGCTGGAACTTGTCGGATTACGCGTTGCTGTGCTGGCGCTCGGTCGGCGGAGACGCCGCGGACCTGGCCCGGCTCTGGCAACGGCCAGACCGCGAGCTGGACGACGGCCAGCGGCTGGTGGTGAACGTGCTCAAGGAGAAGACGGGGGTGGCGCTGCCTGGGCAGGCCGCGGACTTCGTTGCCGCCGCGCGCCGCGTGGCCGTCAGCTCGCCGGCGGGGGTGGTGGCAGGGTGAAAGTGCTTGCCATCTGCCGCGGAGCCCCAGGGCTGGGCCGTGTCGTCCCCTCGCTGGCACTCACCCAGGCGCTGGCCGCATCGGTCCCGGTGACGGCCCGGTTCGCTTCCTACCAGGCGGGAGCACGCTACCTGGCCGCCCGCGGCGAAGACGTCGTCGATCTCGGTGCCCCCGACGGCCTGTTCATCGACTCCGTCTGCCCGCAGGCCCTGCGGGTCGCTGAGCTGGCCGGGCAGGATCGCCCGGAGCTGGTGCTCATCGACGGGGAGTTCTTCCTGCCCGCGACGCTAGCCCACCTGGACGTGCCCGTGGTGTACCTGGCCAACCCCCACGACCTCGACGGGGAACCCACCACGTTCCGCCGCGTCAACCGGCTGCTGCTGGCCCACGCTGACGCCGTGCTGATCTCCAGCCTCTCCTGTGCCCGGCCCGCGCTCCGCACGCACCTGGTGCCCGGCACCCGGTGCCTGGAAGTACCGGCAATCACCAAGGACATCCCCCTCGGCCACCACCCTTGCAGCGGGCAGGCCCGGGTGCTGGTCTCCACTGGCGGCGGATCGCTGGGCGCCGATCCCGGCTTCCGCGCCGCCACCGACGCGGCGCTGGCCTGCGTCCTGGACGTGCTCGCCGAGCAGGTGACCCTCGGCCATGTCGGGAAAGTCACGGTGGTCCTGGGCGCCGACGCGCGCCTGGCTGGGACGTGGCGGCACCCGCCCGGCTGGCTGCAGGTCATCGCCGGCCCTGTAGAGCTGGCCGGCATGTACCCCTGCTATGAGCTGCTGATCGCCCGCGCCGGGCGGAATGTCACCGCCGAGGCTGCATACTGCGGCATCCCGGCCGTCCTGCTCCCGGTCATCGCCGACCCGCACCGTGGCGGCGAGCAGGCGTCCAACGCCGCCGCGCTGGCGCACCTGCCGGGCATCTTCCCAGCCCGCGAGTGGCGAGATACCGCCGCGTTGCGGCAGACTCTCCGCCGGGCCCTGTCCTACGCTCGGCGGGAGCCACGCGTCACCGGCCGCCGCGGCAACGACAGCGCGGCGGCCTTCGTCGCTGGGCTCGTCAGCAGCGCCAGGGCGCGACATCCGCTGGCGACGGCCTGATAACCGAGGAGCCTTGCGATGGCCACCTGGGACATGACCTTCCGTGCCCTGCCCGGCATCCCCCTCATCGAGCCTGGCGACAGCCTGCCCGCGCTCATCGCCACGGCCGCCGCCGGCGACGGGCTGAGACTGGCCAACGGTGACGTGCTCGTCGTGGCCCAGAAGATCGTCTCCAAGGCCGAGGGGCGGATCGTGCGCCTCAGCGATGTCGTCCCTGGCGAACGGGCGGAGAAGCTCGCCCGGGCCACTGGCCGCGATGCCCGGCTGTGCCAGCTGTACCTGGACGAGTCCAGGGCGATCATCGAGGTCAAGGGACGTCACGTGGTGACCGTCCACCGGCTCGGCTTCACCGGCACTGGCGCCGGGGTGGACATGTCGAATGCGGGTCAGCGCACCGACGGCCAGGCCGTGCTGCTGCCGGCTGACCCGGACGCCTCGGCACGCGGTATCCGCGACGGCATCCGCGATCTGACCGGTGCCACTGTCGCGGTCATCGTCTCCGATTCGTTCGGCAGCGCCGTGCGGGAAGGTGCCTACGGCGCGGCCATCGGTATCGCCGGCATCCGTCACCTGGAAGAACCCGACGGCGACGCCGACCTGTTCGGCAACCCCAGCAAGCCGGTGATGAACCGCGTCGACGAGATCGCCTCCGCTGCCTCGATCCTGATGGGCCAGACGGCCGCAGCCCGCCCGGTCATCCTGGGCCGCGGCGTCCCCTACACCCGTGACGACAATGCCTCCCTGTCCGGCCTGCTCATCGACCCTGTGCTGCCGGAAACCGACTACGACGTCGCCATCGGCACCTGACCAGGCAACGGGCGGCGACATGAGGACCCTCACCAAGATCAGCATCCACCGGCAGCCCAGCCCGGCGGACGCACCCGTCGAGGTCGTCGAGCGGAAAGGGCTCGGTCACCCCGATACCCTCGCCGACGCCCTGGCCGAGCGGATGTCGGTGGCCTACTCGCGGTACTGCCTGCAGAACTTCGGTGCCGTGCTGCACCACAACCTCGACAAGCTTTACCTGCGGGGCGGGCACTGCCGCACCGGCCTGGGCGTCTTTGAGATGACCGCCCCTGTCACGCTGCTGATCGGCGGCCGGGTCTCCACCAGCTTCGGCGGCCAGCCGATCGACCACCGTGGCCTGTTCGAGCAGGTCGCCCGCGACTACCTGGCCACCATCCTGCCCGGCTTCGACCACGCCAGGTGGCTGCGGATCGAGCACGCCACCACGGACCGCTCCCGCTTCCCTGCATGGTTCCATCCCCGCAACCACGGCGACTTACCCGAACTCGCCAGCCCGGCTGCCAGCGACACCGTCGCGGTGACCGGCTGGTGGCCGCACACACCTGCCGAACGTCTCACTCTCGCCCTCGAACGCCACCTCAACCAGGAAGGGCGCGGTCCCCGCGACCTGCACCTTGGCCAGGACATCAAGGTCATGGCCATCCGCTGCGGCCAGCACGTCGACGTAACGGTCAATGTTGCCGTCCACCCGCTAGCCGCACCCGACACCGCGACCTACGACGACACCCTCGGGCGACTTCACGCCGAACTCGACGAACTCGCCGCGCAGACGCTCGGCGGCGTACTCAGTCACCGGCTCAGGCTCAACAGCGGCGACGCCAACCCCTACCGGGGCAAGCGGCACTACCTCCTGGGCAGCGGGTCCTGCCTGGAGTTCGGCGAGGAGGGCTTCGTCGGCCGGGGCAACACCGCCAGCGGGTTCATCCCCATCCACCGGCCCAAGAGCGCTGAGGCGGCCTTCGGCAAGAACCCCACCTACCACGCCGGAAAGGTCTACACCTTGCATGCGGAGGCGATCGCACGTGCCATCCACGCCATGACCAGCACCCCGGCCACCGTCACCATCATCGCCCGGCACAGCGACCCGCTCCGCGAGCCCGCATTTACCTACATCGCCCTGCACGGCGATACCAGCCCTGTGACCGCCGCGAAGGTGACCCGGGACGTCCTCGCAGAAACCGACCACCTCGCGCTCGCCCTCGACGGCCAGCTCATCCCACGATGAACCGCTTACCGCTAGTGCGGACTCCCACGACACTGCACGCCCCGGCGCCTATCCTGCCGCGATCGTGCTGGAACCGTCATGCGCGCTCACCTGGCAGGTCCGCGATGTGGCCCCCGCGGGCAGTGGTGCTTCGCTGCCTAACACGGTCACCACCATGCCGGAAGGATTGCTGGGCTCGCCGAGACGACGTGCCGCTGACGTAGCGTCAAGGACATTGCCCGCGCTCCGGACCAGTCATCTGGACCGCCAGTTCTTCATTGGTCGGGTAGTTCGGTGGCTGCCTTGGTGAGCAGGTTGAGGCTGTCGGCGGGCGGCAGGGCCGCGTCGCGCAGCCGGGCGTAGAGCTGGTCGTAGGGCGTCACCTCGGCGGGGTCGGTGAGCACGAGGTCGGAGGTGACGGTGTCGATCGCGACCACGGCCGGCTCCCCGGGGTCGGGGTAGGTGTAGATCGAGAACGCGCACCTGGGCACGGTGAAGCTGTCCAGGCGGGCATCCACCGGCAGCACCCGCAGGGCGACGGCCGGCCTGCCGTTGCATGCCGTGGCGAGATGGTAGAGCTGCTTCTTGACGACGTCCGGCGGGACGGCCAGCTGCCGGACCGCCATCTCATCAACGATCACCTCGTAGCTGGGCGCGCCCGGCCGGCGCAGCATCCGCTGCCGGCCGGCATTCCCGGCCAGCACGCCCTCGACGGTGTAGGTTCAGCGGCTCCAGCGTGGCGTCGGCGTCGGCCCGTGCCCGGACGAACTCCGGGATCTGCAAAAGGGCCGGCAGGAATGTCTGCTGGTACTCACGGATCCGGGCGGCGCCCCCCTCTAGGTTCGCGTACAGCGCCTGCCGCTCGCCCCATCCCCCGGGTGGACTCCCACCACCCCTTCTCCCCGGCCTCCCGGGCGATCGTGACGATCTGGGTCCACCGCTCGCCCTCTACCCCAGCGCGTCCAGGATCTTCATCACGTCCGCCTGGTCGACGATGTGCCCGTTCTCCAGCCGGGAGATCTGCGCCCGCGACTCCCCGATCTGCTTCGCGACCTGCTCATGGGTCAGCCGGCCGTAGCCAGGTGCCTGCCTCGATGCTCACGGCCCCTCCGCTGGTGCCCGGCCGACGATGAAAGACAACTCGCCGCGATAGGTCGCGCCGAGCCTGGTCACCACACCCTGGTAGGTTCCGGCGCCGTCCTTTACACGGCTGAGCCAGTTCTCCGGCAGCAGCACGCGTTCGCCCACCTCCAGCGGCGGATTCCCGCGCCAGCGGTATGCGTACTTGCCGACCTCGACGACCTGGTCCCCGCCGATGTCGTAGACGCGCGTTGCGTCATCGAGGAGCTGCTCCAGTTCCCGGACGCGCCGCTCAAGCCGCTCAGCATTCTGCTGCGCAGTCGCGGCGCCCATCTCCAGACCGCTATGGAAGCCCTCGCGGTGCCCCCGGCCATACGCCTCGGCTAACTCACGGTCGTGCTGGCTGGCATGCACTCCGCAGGCGAGGTCGAAGCCGTAGATCCGTGCCTTGCATGGCTTGCCGGACCGGGTCGGACGCCCGCATGTCCGAACGCCCGCAGGCTCCTCGCTCATGCTCACGCACCTCCAGCGCCGGCGCAGCAGGCATCTCGGACAGTTCGCGCCTTGGCCCCATTTTGCCGTAAGCCTCCATAGCATGCCGCCCCCTACGCGCGATCTGGCCGGCCGGTCGCGCTGCCGGGGAGTTTATGGCCGGCCCAGGACACGGAACGACCAGCCGGCTGACCGCCACCGCTGCTCGTCGAGCACGCACCGGGCGTCGATGATGCTGCGCCGGGCGACCACGGCACCGAGGACATCCGGGTCGATCAGCCCGTATTCCGGCCATTCGGTGAGGTGCAGGACGAGGTCGGCGCTGGCGGCCGCCTCCACGGCCGAGGCGGCGTACCGCAGGTCCGGGCGCAGCCGCGCGGCGCTGGCGGCTGCGACCGGGTCGTGCACGGTGACGTGCGCGCCCTCGGCGGCCAGGCGGCAGCACACCTCCAGGCTGGCCGAGTCACGCACGTCGTCGCTGCCCGGCTTGAACGCCACGCCCAGCACCGCCGCCCGGCAGCCATCAAGCGACCCGCCCGCCGCGTCCCTGGCCAGGCTGACGGTCCGGGTGCGGCAGCGCAGGTTGATCGCGTCGACCTCGCCGAGCAGCACCGCCAGCGACTCGATGCCCAGCTGCCCGGCGGCAGCGGCGAACGCGCGGACGTCCTTGGGCAGACACCCGCCGCCGTAACCCAGGCCAGGGGCCAGGAACCGGCCGCCGATCCGCCCGTCACCCGCGAGCGCCCCGGCGAGCGCCGTCACGTCCGCTCCGGTGGCCTCGCAGACCTCGGCCAGCACGTTAATGAACGACAGCCTCGCGGCCAGGAACGCGTTCGCCGAGACTTTCACCAGCTCAGCGCTCTGCACGTCCATCACCAGCACCGGCACGCCGCGGGCGGCCTGGCGGGCGTACACGCGCCGCAGCATCTGCTCGGACCGCTGCGACGTCACGCCCAGCACGATCCGGTCAGGTAACAAGCTGTCCTGCACGGCGGTGCCTTCCCGCAGGAACTCCGGGGTTCCACGCCACCTCCCCCCGGCGCCGGGTGGGGCCAGCTCAGCGATCCGCCTGGCCAGGGCACGCCCGGTCCCCACCGGTACCGTGGACTTCCCGGCGATCACGCACGGCCCGGCCAGATGCGGCGCCAGCGCGTCAGCCGCCGCATGAACCTGCGCTAAGTCAGCCGAGCCGTCCCGGGCCTGTGGTGTCCCCACGCAGAGGAAATGAACATCCCCGAACCTGGCAGCCTCACCATGATCGGTCGTGAACCGCAGCCTGCCCGCCTCCAGGTTCTTGCGCAGCAGCGGCTCCAGCCCCGGTTCGAAGAACGGCGGCACGCCACCAGCCGCCAGGGCAATCCGGCTGGCATCGACGTCAGCCACGAGCACGTCGTGACCCAGCTCCGCCATGCACACCGCGTGAGTCAGGCCCAGATAGCCCGCGCCAATCACCGACAGCCGGACAGGACTTTCACAACCAGCCACATCACACCCCACGCCAGCAGGCCAGTAATGCCCAACTCGTTCCCGGCGGCCGGGACTCGGAGCCACCCGCCCGCCGCCTCACACCCGGTCCAGTGCCTCCTCAGAGCCGTCGCAAAACCGGGCCGACTCAAGGATGGCGCCACGGCGATAGCAAGGGTCAGCCGCAGACCGCACGGTACCCGTCAGCGGGAGCAATCCGCCACGTCCGGTCTTACCGGGCCGTTTCCGGCCAGACCGGAAGCGGTTCGCAAACGCAGATCACAGCCAGGCAATCGTCCTCACCACTTCCGCCACACGGCATCGAAGTCGTCCCTGAATGGAAGGGCGTTACGGTCGCAGTGACTCAATGCCAGCCAAGTCCACTACCCGCCCGCTCCGGCTCCGATCCAGGCATACGAGGGCCAGAACGGGATCACTGGCGGCCATCCGAGCGTGGCTGCGATCCTCGCCGGGGACGATTGACTACTTGAAATCGGGGGATCAAGCGGTTCGGTGGACCGCTTGATCCGGCCCGATCCCGTCCGCCATGCGTCCGTAACCACTGCTATGCGGCGGCGCACGGCGGCACATCATGACACACAGCGGGACAGCAGCCAGACGTCCCGCGAGGCCGGGAACACGCAGCTCACAGGCCATTTTCGCTGGTAGAGGGCGGTGCCGGGTCCGGAGCGGCGAAAACCGGGCCAGCGGTTCACCGAACTGCACGCCGAACGCGAGACCACCCAGGCCAAGCTAAACGCCCCCCCGCGCGGTGGCGCCATCCTCACCGACGCCGGCCACGACCCCAGCCCCACCATCAGCCAGCCCTCGCCACCACCACCAGGGACGCCGACACTTACCCTTTGGCGCAACGGCCTGCAGAGCGCCAACTCCGTGATCATGGCTCGGCGCCGCGCAGTAAACTGTCCGAGGCAGCCGGATCAGGCCAGATTGCCGCGGCTAGCCTGGATCCCGCCGGGCCCGGATGTCGCCGGTCAGGTAGCGGTCCAGCGTCGGGCCTATGGTCGCGGCCAGGTCATCAGCATCGGCGGTCGCGACCGGCTCAAAGCACAGCACGTACCTGGTCAGGCCAAGCCCTACGACCTGGCTCGCGACCATTGCCGCCCGGTACTCTGCCTCCGCCGGGTCAGCGCCGCTGGCCAGCTGAGCTACTGGCCCCAGAATGGCCTCGGTCAGGAACTCCCTGAACATGGCCGCCGCGCGCTCACTGGTCAGCGCTGAGCGCAGCAGCCCGAGAAACGCGCCGCGCAGCTCGGTGCTGTCCCACATGGCCAGCACGGTCCGGACCAGGATCTCGCCGGCGCTCGCAGCTGGCTCACGGGCACCGGTCCCGAACGCGGCAGCCAGCACCTCGCTCGGGACGACCGGCAGCTGCATCGCCGCGACGAACAGCCGTTCCTTGCTGCCGTAGAAATGGTGCACCAGCGCCGGATCCACCCCAGCGTCAGCGGCGATGGCCCTGATCGTCGCCCCGTCGTAGCCGTGGTCAGCGAACCGGCCGCGGGCTGACTCCAGGATGGCCGCACGGGTGCCGCTGTCACCGGCCCTGCGGCCCCCGCGGGAGGTCACGCGGTCACGCCGCCGGCGTGCTCGCCGCGGAGGGCGGCAGGATCAGCTGGAAGAACCGCTCCTCCAGGGTCGCGGGAGCTTCGTAGGCCCGCGCATAGCTCCCGGCCAGGGCCCGCAGTACCGCCTCCGGCGGCGCGCCGGGCACCCGCAGCGTCCGACCAGCCAGCGCCACCGCCATCCCGGCCTCCTCCAGCCTGCCAAACGCATCCGCCCACGACGATGCCTCCACCACGGTCACGCGAGCATCACCGACGATCTGGCCGGCCGTGCCCTGCGCCACCACCGCGCCGTCAGCCATGATCACCAGTCGGTCGCACTCCTGGGCCTCCTCCATGTCGTGCGTGGTCACCAGCACGCCGGCGCCGCGATCGGCGGCCTCCCGGACGGTGTCCCAGAGCCTCGCGCGGCCCAGCGGATCCACGCCAGACGTCGGCTCATCCAGTATGAGCAGGTCAGGCCGGTGCGCGAGCGCCTGGGCGAAGGCCACCCGCCGCTGAACGCCGAGCGACAGACCGCCCACTAGTGCCGCCGCATAGCGCCGGAGCGGCCCCGGCAGTTCCGACGACCGCGACGACGGCCACGATCCCGGCGATCCCGGCAGATCCGGCGAGTCCGTCCGCCCGCTCCCGAACACGGCCGCCGAGAACTCCAGATTCTCGCCCACCGTCAGGTCGTCGTACAGCCCGAGGCCCTGCGGCACGTACCCGATCCGGCGCCGGGTGCCGCGCGATGGCGGCTCACCGAACAGCGCTACCTCGCCCGCCGAGGTGGCGAGGAGGCCGAGCAGAAGGCGGATCAGCGTGGTCTTGCCCGCGCCGTTCGCGCCGAGCAGGCCGACGATCTCGCCCGGATCGACCCGCAGGTCAACCTCCCGCACAGCGGTGAAATGGCCAAACTGGCGGCTCACCGCCACGCACTGCGCGAGCGGCACGGCCGCGTACTTGCCCGTCATGAAGCGCCGCCCGCCAGTTCGAGCTCGCGCGCCAGCGCCGCGATCGTCACCGCGTCCTGCAGGTCCGGCGAGATCACCTCGTCGGCGGGCACTGCCTGCGCCTGCCCCGGCGGATCCCATACCCGCCACTGGCCGCCCCGCCGCCACGCTCGCTTCCCGGCCTCGCCCTCCGGGCGCGCCGACACCCGCCGCAGCGAGCCAGGAGTCGCAGCCATGATCTCCTCGGGAGTCCCGGCGGCCAGCCCGCGGCCGCCATCCAGGAACAACGCAGTGGCCGCGCGCTCCGCCTCGTCCAGATAGCTGGTGGCAAACACGACAGCCGCGCCGCCCGCTGCCGCCCTGGCCACCAGCCACCACAGGTCAGAGCGGCTGACCGGATCCACGCCGGTTGTCGGCTCGTCCAGGATCAGCAGGTCGGGCCGGTGCAGCATCGCCGCGATCACGCCCAGCTTCTGCCGCATCCCGCCGGACAGCTGCCCGGCGAGCCTGTCCCGCACGGCCGCCAGCCCCGCCCGCCCGAGGTAGGAATCCGCCCGCTCGCGCGCGGCCCCGGGACTCAGGCCGTAGGCAGCGGCGCGGAAGGCCAGGTTCTCGCTGACCGTCAGGTCCGGGTACGTCCCCGAGCCCGTGGGCAGGAAGCCGATCCGCCGGGCACCGGGGCTGCGCACCTGCCCGCTGCCCGGCGCGAGCGCCCCGGCCAGGCAGCGCAGCAGCGTGGTCTTGCCCGCGCCGTCTCCCCCGACCACCGCGGCCACCTGGCCGGGCCTGGCGCACAGTGACACGCCATCGAGCGCCAGTGTCTTCTCATGCCAAACGGAAACGTCCCACGCACCCCAGTCCCCACGGTCAGCCCCGGCGCCCGGCCCGCCCGCGGACCCGCCCGTCTGGCTAGTCATGCCCCGGTCCCCGGACTCGGCAGCCCGGCCGGTCATGCGCCCTCCCCCGGGCCCGGCACCGCCAGCACAGGCTGCTGCGGGCCGCCGTCGCCGACCCTGCCCTGGCTGGCCGGCCGGCGCCGTCGGCGCCCGGCCTGCGCGGGCGCCAGGTAGGCGCGGAATCTCATCGTGGCCAGCGTCACGACAACGGCGCCCAGCAGGGCCAGGAACGCAAACGGCTGCCAGAGCGCCCCGATCGGCTCGGCTCTGAGCATCACGCCGCGGGAGATCTCGTTGAAGTAGGTCAGCGGGAGGAAGTAGGCGAGCCAGCGGACGCCCGCGGCGATGGAGGCCAGCGGGAAGATCAGGCCGGACAGCAGCACCTGCGGCAGCAGTGTCATCACGGCGAGATGGATCGCCTGGCCCTGGTTCTGGGAAATGCTCGAGATCAGCACTCCGATGCCGAGCGTCACGAACAGGAACAGCAGCGCTCCCAGCGCGAACACCGCGGCCGAACCGCGGAACGGCACGCCGAAGATCACGATGCCGACGGCAAGCACGATCGCGAGATCGACCGCCGCCACGGCGAAGTAGGGAACGATCTTCCCGAGGAACACGTCCCGCGGCCGCAGCGGCATCACCGCGAGCTGCTCCAGGGTCCCTGACTGCCGTTCGCGGACGACGCCGAGGCTCGTGATGATCGTGCCGATGAACACCAGGACGACGCCGGCCAGCCCAGGGATCATGATGTCCGACGTGGTGAGCTTCGGGTTATACAAGATGGTCACCCGCGGCGCGGCCAGCCCCGGTCCGCCGCCTCCCGGCGCTCCGGCAGTGCCCCCGGCTCCTGGCGCAGCCGCTGCGGGCGCGCCGGGCGGCGCCGGTCCACGGCCGAGCCCGGCCAGCGCGGCGAGCGCGGCGCGAGCGGCGAAGAGCTGGCTGCCGTCAATGAGCACCACCGGCCTGGCGGCGCCGGTCACCACGGCCATCACCGCGCGCCCGTCGCGCAGCTGGTCCTGAGCCCAGGCCCGGCCGTTACCCGGCTCCGAGCTCACAATGTCGAACGGATGCGGCAGCATCCGGCCGGCGACACTGGCCTGCGGGCCCGAGATGGCGACAGGGATCGACGACACATCAAAGCTCGCCGCGTAGCCCAGCACGACCAGCAGCAGGATCGGCATCACGATCATCATGGCCAGGGTCCGCCGGTCCCGCCGCAGCTGGCGGAACTCCTTCACGATCATCGCCCACATCGGCGCGCTCCTCCTCGGTCCAGCTCCCGCCGGGCTCCCCTGGCTGGCCAGCCTCGGCCGCCAGCCGACCTCAGTAATTATTCAACACCCGATGAATTCTACGAGCGTTGAATTCTGCACGTCAACCCGCCCCCGGGCCGCGTATTACGTGGGCTGCCGTTCGCGGCGCAGGCGCCTATCTGGTCAGATGGGAGCATGGGCGTCACACGGCACGCGGGGCGCTGGGCACTCGAGGACCGTTTTGCCTCTGCCTGGCAGTACCTGCCGGTGGAGGTGCCGCCTGGCTCCTGCGGACTGCGCGTAGAACTCGAGTACGACTCCTCCGGCGCCATCCTGGATCTCGGCTGCATCGGGCCGGCCGGCTTTCGCGGCTGGTCCGGCGGGGCACGCAGGTCCTTCGTGATCGCTGCGGACGCTGCGACTCCCGGCTACCTGCCGGGCGAGCTGGAGCCCGGGACCTGGCAGGTCGTGCTCGGCTTGCACCGCGTGGCGCCCGGCGGGACCGAGTACCGCGTTGTGACCGAGGTGACCAGCACACCGGGCGTGCTGCGCCCGGCGTCCGTACCCGACCCGAGGGCGCCGCTGGACGAGCGGCCAGCCGGGCGAGAGCTGCCGGCCGGAGCTGGCCGGCGCTGGCTGGCCGGCGACCTGCATGCCCACACCGTGCACTCCGACGGCGTGATGACCGTGCCGGAGCTGGCCAGGTTCGCCGTCGGCCAGGGCCTTGACTTCCTGGCGATCACCGACCACAACACCACGAGCCATCACGCTGAGCTGCCGGCCGCGGCCGCCGCGCACGGGATAACGCTGCTGCCGGGCCAGGAGGTCACGACGCAGGACGGCCATGCCGGCGCGCTCGGCGACCTGCCGTGGATCGACTTCCGGGCACCCGCCGACAGCTGGCTCGAGACCGCCGAGCAGGGCGGCGGCCTGCTGTCGGTCAACCACCCGATCGGCGGCCACGTGAGCTGGACCATCCCGATGAAGCGCCGGCCGCCGCTGATCGAGGTCTGGCACTGGAGCTGGCTGGACAAGCACTGGACGACTCCGCTGGGCTGGTGGATGGCCTGGGATCCCGACGCGATCCCGGTCGGCGGCAGCGACTGGCACCGGCCTGGCTCAGATGCCCCGCCGGGCTCCCCGACCACGTGGGTCGAATGCGAGGCCGGCGATCCGCGCCAGCTAGCTGATCCGCAGCAGGTGCTCGACGCGATACGGGCCGGCCGGACCGCGATATCGGCTAGCCGCGACGGCCCGGTCCTGCTGAGGGTCGACGGCGACCTGCTGGCCGCCGGAGCGGACGGCAGCATACTGGCCGGTCCCGACGGGCCGAAGACCCGCGTTCGCGGGGACCTGGCCCGATTCCCTGGAGCAGCGGGCTGCCACCGGCTGATCGACCCCACCGGCGCGACGCTGGCGCTGACCGGGTAGCGCCCACCGCACCGCCCAGGCCGGCACCGCGAGGGCGGACGAGACCGTTTCGCCGTGGTTATCGGGCGGTAATGCGGAAGACGGGGTAGCCAGGGGCGATCTCGAGCAGCCTGGCCCCGGGCGCCTTTGCGTCCACGCCGTCGAAGAAGACGCCGACCTCGAACTTCCAGCGGCGCAGGTACTCGCGCAGGATCTCCGGCTTTAGCTCGTCGGCGAGCTCGGTGGCGGTGAAGGCCTCCACGCGCCTGCCGACGCGCAGCTCGCCGCCGCCCGCGACCCGCAAGTTGCGCACCCACTGGGTGTGGCCGCGCGGTGCGACGAGGTACCTGCTGCCCTGGTAGGTGAGCGGGTTCACCGGGTTGGTGCGCCACTCGCCGCTGGTGCGGCCGCGGACGGCCAGGACCCTGCTGCCCCAGACGCTGATCCCGGCACGGGTCAGGGCGGCGACGGAGGCGTTGAAGTAGCGGCCCATCGCGCGGCCCATGGCGGTGGTGGGCATGACGTACCTGGTGGCGCCGTCGGTCATCGGATGCTCCTTAGCTGTGCCCAGTCTGGCCGGCCAGCCGGCTTGCCAGACCATCTCGCGAGATCAGTGCTCTCGCTTAAGATCAGCGTTCATCAGATCTGAGCATATGTCAAGAGCAGTGCTCTGATTGTTGATCGCCGATCTCATTTGTGGCAGGCTTACCCGCATGACAGCCGTCCTGACCGCCCGCGACCGGGCGCGCGCCGAGCTCACCAGGGAGATCAAGGAGGAGGCTCGGCGCCAGCTGGCCGCGGAGGGCGCGCAGCGGCTCTCGCTCCGTGCGGTGGCGCGTGAGCTGGGGATGGCCTCCTCGGCGCTCTACCGCTATTTCCCGAGCCGAGATGATCTGCTGACCGCGCTGATCATCGATGCCTACGACTCGATCGGGGACAGCGCCGAGCGCGCCGTGGCGACGCTCCCCAGCGGCGGCGCTCGCGGCCGGTGGCGGGCCTGCTGTCACGCGGTGCGCGGCTGGGCCCTGGCCCATCAGCACGAGTACGCGCTGATCTACGGCTCGCCGGTCCCCGGTTATCAGGCGCCGCAGGAGACCGTCGCGTCGGCCACCCGGGTGGCGGCCGTCCTCGGCGGCTTGCTGGCCGATGCCTGGTCCGCCCGCGCGCCGGGCCTGGCCGACGACGCGCGGGCGCAGGAGCCGCTGCGCCAGCCCCTGGCCGCCCAGGCAGCGGCAGCGGCCGCAGCCGTCGCCCCCGGAGTGCCCGGCTCGATGATGACCCGAGGGCTGATCGCCTGGACGCAGCTATTCGGCATGGTCAGCTTCGAGCTCTTCGGGCAGTTCGTCGGGGTCGCCGAGCCCGCCGACGCCCTGTTTGGCTATGCGGTCGATCAGATGGCGGACTTCGTCGGACTACCGCCGTGATGCCTTCAGCACCGCCGACTCGCCTGTCCCAGGCCGTCGGCACGTACGGCGGGGGGACGGGACGGCGGGCGGACGGGACGGCGGGCGGACGGGACGGCGGGCGGACGGGACGGCGGGCGGACGGGACGGCGGGCGGACGGGACGGCGGGGG
>Ga0209871_1000081_pt1 | contig 29474 bp, 26 predicted proteins | sample OrgsoiDNA2013045_FD_185795 | JGI IMG/M metagenome (GOLD analysis project Ga0209871, IMG submission 185795) | Permafrost soil microbial communities from the Arctic, to analyse light accelerated degradation of dissolved organic matter (DOM) -... | ecosystem: Environmental > Terrestrial > Soil >... | reverse complement strand
CATTCCCCGCCGCACCATCCCCCGAGGCAGCATTCCCCGCCGCACCATCCCCCGCCGCCACCGTCCCGCTGCTGGCCGGGCCGCCTTCTCGGTCAGCGTTCCCGCCGGTGGCCGCATCCACGACGGCGCCGGCCGAGCTGGCGGCATCAGCGGCGATCGGCGTCACGCCCGAATACCGGTAGGGTCCCGGGTCGTAGGGCTCTTGGGAGTTCAGGGCGTCGACGGGAAACCACGCCATGGTTTTCGCGGCCCCAAGCGACCGCTCGAGCAGTGCAAGGTCCAGCGGCGTCGTGGTGAAGTCCAGTTCCTGGGTGAGCACCTCCTGGATTACCAGGCTGTCCACCGGCGTCCACGTCGTCGGGTACACCCCGGTCAGCGTGAACAACGCGGGCCAGTCATTGCCCCCCCGCGCGCGGGCAATGTAGTCATTCACGCCGCGGGAATAGGCAAGCAGTTCCTGGCCGGCCGGGCTTGAGTGCGGGGTCCGCGCCCACTCCTGCTCCGCCGTGCGCAGCAGGCCCAGCTGCAGTTCGAACTTGTCGGAGGCCACGCCAGAGGCACCGGCGAGCTGCGCAACGCCTCCCTCACCGAGCCGACGCTGCAGGTCCATCTCGGCGAGCCGAAAGCTCGCCTCCAGGTAGCCCTGCGCCAGGTACAGATCGGTGGCATCGGCGCCCCGGATCGAGGGGACGCCCCGGGTGGTGAACGAAACCGTCACCGGATGCTGAATTCCTGGAATGTCGAGGCTCTGCGAACGCGGCAGGACACCCCCGGCCGCCGACGTCCATACGCCATGCCCCGGGTCAAGTACCTGGCCAAGCGCCGGGACCGGTCCGTAACCAAACGCCAGCACACCCAGCACGACGGCCGATACCGCTGCGGCGGCCAGCGCGTGCACACCCCGGCGCACCGACCACAGCCCGGGCCTCATCATCTGCTCACCTGGGAGTCATCCAGCATGCCATCTCCGGGTTCTGTTCGGACGTCCGGATGACAGGGAAGGTACGGGTTATGCGGCAGATTTGTCGCGTCACCCGAACCGGGGACGACCAGCCGCAGGAGGCTCGGGCCAGCAGCCAAAGGACGCCAAGTGCAGCACCCAGCTTGGCAGGCTGAGCGTCCCTGATAAAGGCGACAGGAGACTGGTCGGCGAATCGCGTACATTCCTGCCCATGGGCGAGGCACCGGTCCAGTCATAGGATGAGGAGAGACATGAGCACATCGGCAAACGGGGACGCGGTGCGGAGGGTCGGCCCGCAGGGCAATCCGCCGGTTCTGCTCCTCCATCCATGGTGGGGCATCACGGCAGCTGTCAACGAGTGGGCTGACTGCCTCGCGGACGCCGGTCGCCGCGTCGTGCTCCCGGATCTGTATGGCGGGAAGACCGCCGACACGATCGAAGCAGCCGAGTCGCTTTCTCAAGCGGCGATGGCCGACCCAGCGGCGTTAGGCCTCATCGACCAGTGCGCAGACGAGCTCGCTGCGCAAGAGCACGCATGGGCGGCCGTGGGCTTTTCCATGGGTGGTTTCCTTGCGTGTCCTCTGGCCGGACGGGGAGCAGCGGGCCCGGATGAGCTGGTCTTGTTCTATGGCGGCCAGCCGCCCCTCAGTGAGGTGTCCCGGACCCGCCGGGTGGACCTGCACGTCGTGCCCGACGATGAGTACTTCACCGGCGAGGAGGTCGCCGCCACCGAAGATGCATTCCGGGCGGCAGGCTCTGACCTTCGGACCTATCTCTACGGCAACAGCCGCCACTGGTTCGCTGAGCGGGGCTCGCCGGGGTTCGACGAGCCCGCGTTCACGCTGGCCCGCTCGCGGGTGATCGAGCAACTACGCGTATGACCCGGACGCCCTGTCACGCGACCCGGCTGACCAGGCAGACGCCGCGCTCGGCGGCCAGTATCCGTTTCAGGGCGGGCGGCCCGCCCGCGCGAACCTCAAGATGGCGCCCTGCAAGCTCGCGCTGCGCAGCGGCGTCGCCGCCGAAGGCCCGGCAGCAGCGCTCGGGCTCGACGTTGCCCAGCGCCAGGATCGCGCCCGCCCCGCCCATCGGCCCGGCCAGCGCCAGCAGCGCCGATGACCCGACGTAGGTCGCGCCTGGGTAGTGGGCAATCTCATCGAGCAGCCGGTCGGCGCTGCCGGAGGAATCCTTTACGCCCGCCACCGGGAGTCCGGCAAGCTCCTCGACGGGCACTCCGGGCGATGAGATCCACGGGATGTGATACGCGAGCACCGGGCGGTGGCCGGCTGCCTGCGCGATGGCAGCGAAGTAGGGGCCAAGCTCGGCAGAGCCGGGCGGAGGCCAGGCCAGGATCGCGTCAGCACCCGCGCCGCAGGCGGCGGTGGTCAGGTCGGCAGCCCGCTGCGCCGACTGCGCCCCGGTGCCGGCCAGCACGGGAACGTCAGCCGGGATCGCGTCTCGCACCGCCGCGATGATCGCGACGCGCTCGGCGTCCGTCAGTTTCGCGGCCTCGCCGGTAGTGCCGCAGGCCAGCACCGCGCGCATGCCGCGCCCGACCAGATCGGCAGCGAGCCCAGCGGTCGAGCGCGCGTCCAGGTCACCGGAGTCGTCAAACACCGTCACGAGCGCCACGCCGACACCACTGAACGGCTCTGTCCTTGACTCCACCACCGGCTCCGTCCTGACAGCTCTGGCCAGCCCAGGCGCTGACATCTATACTAATTTTAGTCGACAATCGACAATAAGTGAGAACTCCGCGCGGGAGGGCCAGTGCCGCATTCTCGCTTCGAGGGACTGGTCGCCGTGGTCACCGGCGGCTCGAACGGGATCGGCCGCGCCGTCGCGGCTGGCTTCGTCGGCGAGGGCGCCTGCGTGGTGATCTGCGATCTCGCCGACTCCGGGTACTTCGCCGACGATCCTAGGGTGGCCACGGTCGTCGGCGACGTCGCGACTCCGGGGCTCGCCGAGCAGGTCATCTCGGCGGCGGTGACCCGCTGGGGGAGGGCCGATATCCTCGTCAACGACGCGGCCTCCTATCCCGACGGGACGCTGCTCGACATGGCGGCTGCTGCCTGGGATCAGGTCTTCAGGGTGAACGTCACCGGCGCCTTCATGATGACGCAGTCCTTCGCCAGGCACTGCATCGGGCGGGACGCGACCGGCGCCTCGATTGTCAGCATCTCGTCGGGATCGGCGCGGAACCCGCGACCGGGCGGAGCGGCCTACAGCGCGTCGAAGGCAGCCGTGGAGACCATGAGCAAGGTCTTCGCCATGGAACTCGGGCCGCACGGGATCCGGGTGAACGTCGTCTCCCCCGGCTACATCGATGTGCGCGACTGGAGCGAGGCCTATCCGGACCGCGCGCCCGACGAACTGCGGGCAGCGCTCGTGGGCTCGATCCCGCTGGGCCGGGGCGGTGATCCGCGCGAGGTGGCCAGTGCTGTGCTCTTCCTCGCCTCTGGGGAGGCCGCGCATATCACCGGTGCCGTCCTGGACGTCGACGGCGGCTCCAATGCCGGGCGGTTCTCGCTGCGTCCCCACGTTGCTGCGGGTGCGGGCCATGCCAGGGGGTAACGGCGCCGAGGCTCCGGTGCGGGTCACGCCGGCGGGTGACGGCACCGAGGTGCCCATCATCGAGACCAGGGAGGTCTGCAAGCACTTCTCCGTCGGCCGCGGCGCGCTCGGCCAGGCCCGGCCCACGCTCAAGGCAGTCGACGGGGTCTCGCTCGCGATCCGCCGGGGCGAGACGCTCGCGCTGGTCGGCGAGACCGGGTCGGGCAAGACCACATTCGGCCGCCTCCTGCTGGGTCTCTACCAGCCCAGCAGCGGCGACATCCTGTACCGGGGCAGGAGCATCCTGGACCGCAAGGGGGAGGCTGCGCGGGCCGTGCGGCGCCAGATTCAGGGGGTGTTCCAGGATCCCTATTCGTCGCTGAACCCGACCATGACGGTCGGCCAGTCTCTCGCCGAGGTGCTGAAGGTGCACCGGGTCGGCAAGCGCCAGGAGCGCCCGCAACTGGTGGCCGAACTGCTCCAGACCGTTGGCCTCTCCCCCGCTCAGGCATCTCGCCGCCCGGTCGCGTTCAGCGGCGGGGAGCGCCAGCGAGTCGGGATCGCGCGGGCCCTGGCGGTCCGGCCCGAGGTCGTCATCGCCGACGAGCCGCTGTCCGCCCTGGATGTCTCGATCCAGGCCCAGGTGCTGAACCTGATGATCGGGCTGCAGGACGAGCGCGGCCTGACCTATCTTTTCGTCACGCACGACCTTGATGTTGCCCGCCATATCAGCCAGCGCACGGCGGTCCTGTACCTGGGCCGGGTGGTGGAGTACGCGCCGACCGCCGACATCTTCGCCGAGCCGCTGCATCCCTATACCCAGGCGCTGGTCCGCGCGGCGCCGCGGCTGACCACGCAGCGCAAGACGATAAAGCCAGCCCTGACCGGTGACATCCCCAATGCCATCGAGCGCCCGCAGGGCTGTCATTTTCACCCGCGATGCCCGCGCGTGATGCCCGTCTGCAGGGAGCGCGAGCCGCTGCTGATCCAGTTGTCCGACAGCCGCTCGGTCGCCTGTCACCTGCACGACGCCGGCATCCCGACGCCGGCTGCCCCGCCGCCCGTCACCGCGTGAGGCGCTCCCGCTCCGGGAATCCCGCCAGGTAGTGCCCGCGCAGCGCGACACGCAGCCTGGGCACATCCCCGCTGCTGACCGCGTCAAAGAGATCCCGATGGCGCTCGACCGCGTCGGTGAGGCCGATTCCCTGACGCTCGATCTCCGATCGCATCAGGGCGCCCATCTGACTGTTCAGCATGGACCACAGGTCTTTCAGCCTGCTGCGGCCCGACACGTCGACAAGCAGCTCATGAAACCGGGTATCACTGTTGACCAGGGCGTCCATGTCGTCCATTCGGGCAGCCACCGACATATGCTCCATCGCCACCCGCAGCGCGCGGACAAGCTCTTTCCTGGCCTGGCCGAGCCCGTCGCCGATGCTGGCGTCTTCCAGCACGTAACGGGCGTAGCAGACGTCCTCCGCGTCCTCTGGTGACATGCGGGTCACCACGCTGTAGCGGCGCGGCACGATGTCGATCAGGCCCTCGGCCTGGAGAATGCGCATTGCATCGCGGATGGTGCCGCGGCTGACCCCGAAGTCAGCTGCCAGATTGGCCTCGACAAGCCGGGTCTCCGCAGGCAGTTCGTTATTGAGAATGCGATGCCTAAGGGCCCGGCCGACCGCTTCCGGGAGAGAGACATGCTCGAGAATGGCTCCCCGCCTCCTTCACTGGTGCCACGGGGGTCGTCGTCACTGTAGCTTCAGCATCGCCTCGGTCAGGCCGACATGGTGCACGTCATCGGCATGCAGGTCCAGCGCTCGCTCCGGAGCCGTAAGAATGGCTGTCAGGCCAGGTCCGTGGCCGGGAAGACGGCTCGATCCGTGCACCACGACGCCGATGGTGACCCAGCCTCTCCGGTAGCCCATGTTGTACCTGGCGTCGATGCCCGTGACCGCGACAAGATCCCCGAGCAGCACGTCGCCCCCGCCGCCAGGGCCGGGCGGCGGAAGCTGAAGGTCGAGGTCCCATCCGACGGCCGGCCGGCCCAGGCCGTTGCCCGCGAGCTTGCCGGGGATGATGGCCCGGACCTGCACGCGCACCTTGCCCGGAGCCCCGGCTGCGCCCCCCGTGCCCCCTGTCCCGGCTGTGCCCCCTGTCCCGGCTGTGCCCCCCGTCCCTGCTGCAGGGGCGGTGATGGGCAGGGCCGGGAGCAGGCCGGGGTCCAGGTTCAGCACCGTCACCTGCGCGGGGAATCCGCTCGGCCGCAGGCCCTGCCCGCAGCCGCGCACGCTGACCTGGTCAGACGGTCGCATCCGGGCCAGGTCCGCCTGCCGGAACGCGGCGATGACCCGCCCTTCCTCGCCGCGCTTGCCGATGACAGCGCCGATAGCGCCCGCGGCCCGGCCGGTGCGCACCTGCGCCTGATTGCCCACGCACGAGTAGATGGTCAGGGCGTGCCGGGCCGCCGGATCCGGATGGATCAGGCAGGCACCGGGAGCGGCGTGATCGGCGCTTAGCGCGAAGGCCGAGTCACCCAGCCTCAGGCCCAGGACGATGCCGCCGTCACCGGCGGGCACGTAGGGTGCACCGTCGATATCGATCCGGTAGGGACTCTCGCCCAGCGCCGGATGCTCGACGACGCCGAGCAGGCTGACCGATACCAGCCGGTGCGATTCCGCGGGCCGGCCCGCCGATACCAGCCGGTGCGATTCCGGCGCGGGCCGGTTGACCGATACCAGCCGGTGCGATTCCGCCGCGGGCCGGCTCACCGGGCGTCCTGCGGCTCGGCGTGCAGCCAGCGCGCCAGGTTGGCGTCGGGGTCGTCCACGAGACGGAAGGCGTCGGCCGGCCCGCTCAGCAGGGTGCTGGGCCCCGGCCCGTGGCCGAACAGCATGCACTGGCCGGTGGAGATCACCCCGACGGTGAGGTACCCGGGCCGGTGCGCGCGGCCGTAGCGGTGATCGGTGTCAGCAAGCGCCACGATGTCGCCGATCCGCAGATCCTCCAGGCCCAGCGACAGGTCCTCGCCGAGCCCGGCGTAGGCCCCCATCAGGTCGGTGTTGGCGTACTCCGAGATCATCCCGACCCCGGCCCCGATGGCCTCGGGCGGCACCCTGGCGGCCACGTGCACCGCCAGCGTCCCGTCTGGCCTGCTGCCGCCGGGCATGCTGGCCAGCAGTTCGGGGGCGCAGTTCTTGACCACGATGGCCGGATGGTCGGCGAGCGCAAGACCCTGACCGCAAGCAGTAACGCTCACATCGTCGCCCGTCGACATCCTCGCGAGAACGGGCTCGGGGAAATCCACCAGGACGTAGGCGTGCTGCCCGATGACATGACCGACCTCGCCGGCGGCGGGCCCTGACTCGACCCGGACCGGGTTGCCCACGCAGGTGAGGAACTGCAGCGCCATGTTGGCGCCGGGATCGCGGTGCCGGACCGAGGCGCCGGGCTCGAGGTGGTCGCAGGCGTAGCCGGTGGCCGGGTCGCCGCAGTGCACGCCGAGCGTGACCCCGCCCATGCCGGGCAGGACGAAGGGCTGGCCGTCGGGCCCGACGCGGTACGCGTGCCGGTCAGCCACGGGCGGCCAGACCTCGCCGGTGAGCACCTGGCGGACCAGCCGGCCGGAGTTGGTCGTCACGTTCACCGCGAGGCCTGCCCGCCGCCCCCGGGCGGCGCAGTGCCCCCGGGCGGCGCAGTGCCGTCAGCCGGCGCAGTGCCGTCAGCCGGCGCAGTGCCGTCAGCCGGCGCGCCCGCCAGTGGGAAGTCGACCCAGGCGCGGCGGCGGAAGGAGGCCTCGAACGCGTTGATCGTCTCCTGCACCAGAGCGCCCTGCCCGAAGTCTCCCTGGTTGGCCGGGCCGCCATCGAGGATCTCGGTGATGAAGTCAGCGATCAGATTGGAGTAGAAGAGGTAATCCCAGCTCTCGCGGGAGTTGCCGCCGGCCGGGAAGAACCGGGCCGGGATTTCCGCCTCGGTGAATTCCACCGCGTCCTTGCGCGCCGTCTTGATCGTCTGGCAGATGCCGAACTCATCGACAAGCCGGACGATGATCGCGCCTTTCGATCCGAACAGGCGCGCCTCGATGCCCGGGTAATTCCCGACGGTCACGTACGACGACTGGATCGAGGCGATGGCGCCGGAGCCGAACTCGGCGATCCACATGTCGCCGTCATCGATATTGGCCCTGGTCATCCTGCCGGTGTCGCGGATCATCCGCTCGGGCACGAAATTGCGCATGGTGCCCACGACGGCGCGCAGCGGCGCGTCCAGCCACCAGTGCATGATATCGATGATCGGCGCGCCGTAGCCCTCGATGGAGGACACGGCGACGGTCGCCGGATCGGCATCGGGATCGAACTGGCGCAGCGGTGTCGCCGGATCGATCCACTGGCTGTTCTGCTCGTAGCCGTTGAAAATGTAAGGTTCGCCGACAAAGCCCGCGTCGATCAGCTCCTTGGCGTACTGGATCGCGGGCGCATAGCGGAACGTGAAGCCCAGTTTCGTCTTCAGGCCCTTCGAGCGGGCCAGCTCGGCGGCCTCGCGCGTCTTGGCGTAGTCGGTGTGGACGGGCTTCTCGCACAGCACATGCTTGCCCGCCCGCAGCGCGTCACAGGAGATCCGGAAATGAGGCTGGTTGCCGGTGACGACGTCGATCACGTCGATGCCAGGGTCCGCCAGCAGCTCGCGGTAGTCGGTCACCGTCCGGGGCACGCCGAACTTCCTGGCCGCCTCCACCAGGGCCAGCGGGCTGACGTCGGCCAGCGCGACCACTTCGGCCCTGGGGTCGCGCTGCCAGCCGGGGATATGGGCCATCTGGGCCCAGCGCCCCGTTCCCACTACCGCGACGCGGAGCTTACCTGCGGTCATGACACGTCCCTGCCTCTCGGGTCAGTACCCCGCCGCCCGGTCGTAGACATTGCGGAGCGGGGTCCCGGCCAGCCACCGGCCGAGGTTGTCGATGAACAGATCGGTCAGCAGAGCGTTCTCGGCAGCGACAGTGGACGCCGAGTGCGGGGAAATGAGCACATTGGGCATGTCCCACAGCGGCGAGCTGGGCGGCAGCGGCTCCACGGCAAACACGTCCAGGCAGGCCCCGGCCAGGTGCCCGCTGCGCAGCGCGCTGATCATTGCGTCCTCGTCGACGACCTGGCCGCGGGAGATGTTGACCAGCACGCAGCCGGGCCGCAGCAGCGCGAGCTCGGGCGCGCCGATCAGGTGGCGCGTGCGCTCGGTCAGCGGGCAGGCCAGCACGAGTGCGTCCACATCCGGCAGGACTGACCCGATCTCGGTATCGGCGACGTAGGAGGTGACGCCGGGCACGTCATAGGAATGCCCGGCCCGGCCGGCCCCGCAGACCTGGACCCCGGCCGCCGACAGCAGCCGGGCCACCTGGCGGCCGGTGCCGCCGAGCCCGACCAGGAGCACGCGGGTGCCCTCGATCTGGCGCATCGTGTGCCGCTCCCAGTGCCGCCCCGCCTGCCAGCGGGCCAGCCTGGCGATGTCCTTGGCGAAGTACAGCAGCCCGAGCAGGGTGAACTCGGCCAGCGGTGTCCCGTGCACGCCGGCTGCCGTGGTGAAGACGATGGAGCTGCGGGCCAGGCCCGTGCGCTCCAGGAACCCGCCGATGCCCGCGCTCGTCCCCTGCACCCAGCGGAGCCAGGGGCAGGCACGAGCCATCTGGCCCGGGTCCTGCCAGTCGAAGTCAAAGCTCACCTCCGCCTGGGCGCGCAGCTCCGACCACCGCGCCTGCTGCGCTGGCGACAGCTCGCGCGCCGTGCCCGTGTGATCGGCGGGATAGCGCGGAACGGGCAGCAGCTCCGGTGCGTACAGCAGGCGGACGCGCGGATCGGCAGCCGCGATCCGCTCGGCATGCTCGGGCTCCAGCGGGGCGGCCACCAGAACGCTCACCGCGCCTGCCGTCATCCCACCTCACAGCCTTGCGAGAAATTGTCGACAGTCAACCACTACCTCAGCGTCCGGCCCTCAGTCAAGAGGCCGGGTCCCGGCCGAATTGCGTGATCAAGGCCAGGCCTGCACCGTTCAATTACGCCGCTGCCGAGTATTGACGCGTGTCCCCGCCCTTCCTACAGTTGAATCCAAGTTGTCGACAATCGACGAAATGGGGTGCGACATGCTTCGAGCCCACCGGCGTCGTGCACTGAGCGCCGGCCTTATCGCGCTCGCCATGACCGCAGCCGCCTGCTCGAGCAGCGCCACCCCGAACGGCAGCTCGGGCGGGAAAACGAGCACGGTCGGCACTCTGGTCATCGCCAATGCGGTCCGGGTCGACACCCTCGACCCCGAGGCCAACTCGGTCAACGAGTCCATCTGGCTGGACCAGAACCTCTACACCCGGCTGCTGCAGCCCAACGCCACGGGAACCGGCCTGCTGCCCGACCTCGCCACGTCATGGAACATCGCGAGCAACGGGCTGAAATACACCTTCCACCTGCGCAGCGCCGAGTTCTCCGATGGCAGCCCGGTCACCGCGAGTGATGTCGTCTACTCCATCGACCGGTCCCGCAAGTTCGCGGGCGGCTGGGGCTTCCTGCTCACGCCGGTCAAGACCGTCACCGCCCCCGACCCGCACACCGTGGTCATCACCCTGTCGGTGCGGCACGCCCCGCTGCTCGCCGACCTGGCGATGTACGCCTACTCCATCGTCCCGGCAAAGCTCGTCCAGGCCCAGGGCAAGGCGTTCTTCCAGCACCCGGTGGGCAGCGGGCCCTTCTACGTCACCTCCTACAAGCCCGACAGCGAGGTCGACCTGGCCCGCAACCCGCACTTCTACGGGACCAAGCCGAAGATCGGCAAGGTCCGGATGCTGATCGTGCCGGACGACAACACCAGGGTCCTGATGCTAGAGAGCAAGAAGGCCGATGTCATCGAGAACCCGCCCGGCAACCTGACCAGCCAGATCGACAAGTCGCCGGGGCTGCACGTGAACCTGTTCCCCTCCACCCGGGTCGACTTCATCCAGCTTGACGAGCACTTCGCGCCGTTCAAGAAGCTCGCGGTACGCCAGGCGCTGAACTACGCGATCGACAGGAACGCGATCGTCAAGCTCGCCTACCAGGGCGACGCCAGGCCGGGCGCATCGTTCATGCCGTACAAGATGCAGTTCTTCGACACCGGCATCAAGCCGTACCCCTATGACCCGAAGAAGGCCAAGCAGCTGCTGGCCCAGGCGGGATACCCGCACGGCTTCAAGACGTTCCTGATCACCGTCAGCGGCGACGTCGCCGGGCAGGCCGAAGCCGTCGTGGTCAAGTCCGAGCTGGCCGCGGTGGGCATCACCGTCAGCATCCAGTCGTATGAGCTCCTGACCGCATACGACAAGGAGGACAACGGCCATTCGGAGATGGGCGAGCGGTACTGGACCAACGACATCATCGACCCTGATGAGGTCGCGACGTTCGGCGCCGACTGCAAGGGCGGCGCCAACGCCTTCAACAGCTACTGGTGCAGCACCCAGGCCAACACGCTGGTCGACCAGGCGCGCATCGAGCTCAACGCGGCGCAGCGCCAGCAGATGTACAGCCAGGTCCAGCAGATCGTCTACCAGCAGTCTCCGTTCGTCGTCACCGACTACAGCCCCTACCGGTACGGGATCGGCGACTGGGTGAAGGGCTTCCACGTATCGCCGCTCGGCGCCTACGACCTGTCCCTGGAGACCCTCACGGTCGACGGGCACTAGCCGGGCCGGGCCGGCAGCGAGGGAGGCGCAGGGTGAGCCGGTTCGGCACACTCCCCCGGCGGCTCGTCCACCTGGTCGTGATCCTCTTCGGGATCACGCTGGTGACGTTCTTCCTGCTCCGCCTGATCCCGGGGGATCCGGCGCTGGCCATCCTGGGCAGCAGCTACAGCCATGCCCGCGCCACGGCGATCGACCAGTCACTGGGGCTGACCCGGCCCATCTGGTCCCAGTACGGGCTCTTCATGGACCGGCTGTTTCACGGCAGCCTCGGCTACTCCTTCTTCTACAGCGCCCCGGCCGCCACGGTCATCCTCCAGCACGTCACGCCCACCCTGTTCCTGGTGCTCTACAGCGCGGTGCTCGCCGCGGTGATCTCGTTCCCGATCGGCCTGGCCTCGGGCCTGCGGCGCGGCGGCATCATCGACCAGTCGGCGCGGGTCTTCTTCACGCTGAGCTTCGCGATGCCCGCCTTCTGGCTCGGGATCATCCTGCTGCTGGTCTTCAGCGTCCATGTTCAGGTGTTCCCGATCAGCGGCTTCGGCCGCGGGATCATCGGGCACCTGTACTACTTGTTCCTGCCCGCCTTCACCATCGCGCTCGGCTTCTCCACCGTCCTGATCAGGAGCCTGCGGGCGGCGACGATCGCCACCCTCCAGGCCGAGTTCATCGACACCGCCCGGATGAAGGGCATCCCGTGGTCCCAGGTGCTCTGGCGGCATGTGTTTCGCAATGCTGTTCTTGCTGTTGTCGCGGTCTACGGCGTCAACCTTGCGTACCTGATCAGCGGGACGGTGCTGGTCGAGAACGTCTTCTCGCTGCCCGGCCTCGGGACGCTCCTGGTCAACTCGGTCTCTGACCGCGACTACCCGGTCGTCCAGGGCGTGACGCTGCTGTTCGCCGTGGGCATCGTGCTGATCAACCTGCTGACCGACATCACCCAGTCGGCCCTGGATCCGCGCGTCGGGCAGGAGATCGGCGCATGACCGGCATGTGGGCCGCGAGCCCGTCCGAGGTGCTGATGCGGGCCGCGACGCGAGCTTCGGGCCGCCAGCGCAGGCTCGCCAGCAGGCGTTTCGTGCTGATCGCCGGCCTGGCCGTGCTCGCGATCGCGATTGCCGCCATCCTGGCCGCGCCGCTGCTGGTCAGCCAGTCTCCCACCACGATCGACGTGCTGCACCCGCTGTCGCCGCCGCTGACCGCCGGCCACCTGCTCGGCACCGACCAGTACGGCCGCGACCTGCTGGCCCGGATTCTCTACGGCGGCCGCATCGACCTGGCCATCGCGTTCGGCGCGACCAGCGTCACGCTGGTCTTCGGCACCATCGTCGGGCTGGTCGCGGGCTACTTCGGCGGCTGGGTCGACAACCTGCTAATGCGGATCGTGGACCTGTTCTTCGCCTTCCCGTTCCTGGTGCTGATCATCGCCATCATCGCGATGCTCGGCCCCAGCATCTTCAACATGTTCATCGCGATCTGGATCACCAGCTGGGTAAGCTACGCGCGGATCATGCGGGCTCAGACCGTGGTCGCCAAGAAACAGCAGTACGTGCTGGCCGCGCGGGCACTGGGCTACGGCAGGCTCCGGGTCATGTTCCGGCACATACTCCCGAACACGGCCTCCTCGGTGATCATCTTCTCGATGGTCGACGCGGTCGGCAACATCATCCTGGCGGCCTCGCTGGGCTTCCTCGGCCTCGGCGCGCAGCCGCCCACGCCGGAGTGGGGCACGATGATCTCCGACGGCCAGAGCTACATCCTGTCGTCGTGGTGGCTCGCCACGCTGCCCGGCGTGGCGATCATCTTCGTCGGGGTCGCGTTCAGCCTGATCGGCGACGGCCTCGCCGACCTGCTCCGGGTCGGCGACCGGTGAGCCCCTGCGGGCGCTGCCCGGTGAGCGACCGGTGAGCCCCTGCGTGCGCGGCCGGGTGAGCGACCGGTGAGCGGGCCCGCGTCCCGGCTGCTGACCGTCAGCGACCTGCGCACCTACCTGGCCACCGGGCAGGGAGTCGTCCGCGCCGTGGACGGGGTCTCGTTCACCCTGGGCGAGGGCGAGATCCTCGGCGTCGTCGGCGAGAGCGGCTGCGGGAAGACCGTCACCTGCCGGACCATCGTCGGGCTGATGCCGCCGGGCACGACCCACACCAGCGGCGAGGTCATCTACCACCCGGGCGGTGACCGGAACATCCTGAAGCTGCGCCCGGCCGAGCTCCAGGCCCTGCGGGGCGCGGACCTGGCGATGATCTTCCAGGACCCGATGACCGCGCTGAACCCGGTCCGCAGCATCGGCGACCAGCTGCTCGAGGCGGTCAACGCCCACGCCCGCCTGTCCGGCCGCGAGGCGCGATCGCGGGCGGTCACGCTGCTGGATCGAGTCGGCATTCCCGCGCCGGCCCGGCGGATGCGCGACTACCCGTTCCAGTTCAGCGGCGGCATGCTGCAGCGCGCCCTGATCGCGATCGCGCTGGCCTCATCTCCCCGGCTGCTGCTGGCCGACGAGCCGACGACATCGCTCGACGTCATCATCCAGGACCAGATCCTCAGCCTGCTGATGGAGCTGCAGCAGGACACCGGCATGAGCATGATCCTGGTCAGCCACGACCTGGCGGTGATCACCGAGGTCTGCGACCGGGTCATCGTCATGTACGCGGGACAGGTGGTAGAGCAGGGAGACGCCGCGACCATCATCGGCGCCCCCCGGCATCCCTACACCCGCGCCCTGCTCGAGGCGCTGCCGCAGGCTGGCCAGCGGGGCCAGCTGCACACAATCCCCGGCTCGCCGCCGAGCCTGATCGAGATCCCGGCTGGATGCCGGTTCGCGCCTCGCTGCCAGCTGGCCGTCGCGGACTGCCTGACCTGGGAGACCGAGCTGATCGAGACGCAGGGGCCTGCTCACCTGGCCCGCTGCTGGCGTCATGACGAGGTCGGGAGGTCGAAGGGATGGCTGCAAGACCAGACGGACGACTTGGCGTAGGCGTCGTCGGGGCCGGACGGTGGGCGAATCTCGCGCACCTGCCCGGCTGGGTCAGGGACCAGCGATGCCAGCTGATCGGTGTCTGCGACACCGAGCTGGGCCGGGCCGATGCCGCCGCGCGGGAGTTCGGCGCGGCCGTCGCTACGTCTGACTACCGCGAGCTGCTCAAGCGGGACGACATCGACATCATCGATGTCGTCACCCGCGACGGGCAGCATTTCGAGATCAACTGCGCGGCCATCGAGGCCGGCAAGCACGTGCTCAGCGAGAAGCCGGTCGCGCATGACTACCGCGACGTGCGGCGGGCGGCCAAGCTCGCCAGCGCCAGGGGGCTGAAGACCAAGGTCGGCTTCACGTTCCGGTACAGCCCGGCCATCCGCTACATGAAGGACCTCATAGACTCCGGCAGCCTGGGCACGCCGTTCATCTACAACGCCTACGAGCAGAACTCCCAGTGGCTCAGCCCGATGTCGCCGCTGCGCAGCCGCGAGAGGGTCGGCGGCCCGATCAGGGTGGCCTCGCTCGAGGGCTATGGCGCGCCGGTGATCGACATCGGGCACTGGTTCATGGGCTCGGACCTGACCTGCGTCGTCGGCGTGCTGCGCAATTTCATTCCCGAGCGCATGATCGCCAGCACCGGGGAGATGGCACGGGTGAATATCGACGACGGCGACGTCTTCATCGGCGAGTTCGCCAGCGGCGCGTTCTGCACGGTCCAGACCAGCTTCGTGACGGTCGGCAACTACCCGGGCATCGAGGTGCGCGTCTACGGCAGCGAGGGCGCCGCCATCGCGCGGCTGATCGAGGAATTCGGCATCTGCGAGACGCTCAGGGTAGCGAGACCGGACGATGTTGAGTTCAAGGAAGTCGAGGTCCCGTCGCGCTATTACCCGGCCGCGGGCAGTCCGCGAGAGTCGTGGCGCACCCTGTACTACGCCAACCTCACGGCCAACTTCGCCAGCGAGGTGCTCGGCGAGGTCGAGGGTAACGAGGGCAACTTCGCCGACGGGCTATGGGTCCAGGAGGTAATTAACGCCGTGGAGATCTCGCATCACGAGCGCCGGTGGGTCGACCTGCCGCTGGCGGACCGCGGACCGGAAGGCCATCGACCGCAGGACCACCGACCGCAGGACCACCGACCGCAGGACCACCGACCGCAGGATGGCCGGTGACGGGGCCGGCCCAGGTGCGGTGGGGCATCATGGGCACCGCCAACATCGCGCGCGCGGCGTTCCTGCCCGGCCTGCGGCAGGCCGACGGGACAGCCGAGGCCGTCGCCGGCCGCGATGGCGCACGCGCTGATCAGTACGCCCGTGAGAACGGGATCGAGCGGGCGGTCGAGGGCTACCAGCGCCTGATCGAGGATCCCGATGTGGATGCGCTCTACATCCCGCTGCCCAACTCGCTGCACGCCGAATGGACCATCCGCGCTTTGCGGGCAGGCAAGCCGGTCCTGTGCGAGAAGCCGCTCTGCGGCACGCTCGCCGAGACCGAGCGCGTGCTCGCCGTCGCCGCACAGACCGGGACGCTGCTGTGGGAGGCGTTCGTCTTCCCGTTTCACCAGCAATTCAGGCGTATCCGGGAACTGCTGGCCCAAGGCGCGATCGGCGAACTGCGGGAGATACAGTCCAGCTTCCACTTCAAGGTCGGCAAGCCGGACAACATCAGGCTGTCCGCCGCGCTGGAGGGCGGCGCGCTCCGCGACGTCGGCTGCTACCCGGTCCGGCTCGGGCGCGAGCTATTCGGCACCGAGCACGATTCCGCATGGGCGGCAGCGGAGCCCGGCGACGACGGCGTCGACATCGAGACCTGGGGCAGCCTCGGCTTCCCCGGCAGCCGCCGGCTGCTGCTCTCGTCCGGGATGCGCCGCAGCTACGACGCGTTCAGCCGCCTGATGGGGACCGACGGCCAGATCGAGATCACCAATCCGTTCCACCCCGGCCCCGCTGACCAGTTTGTCGTTCGCGCCGGCCGGGCGGAGCCGCAGACCTACCAGGCCGCGCCCGAGGAAGCCTCCTTCACCGGGGCGATCCGGCACATCAACTCAGTCATCCGCGGCGACGAACCACCGCGCCTGCTGGCCGTCGACACCTCCCTCGGCACCGCCCGCGCCCTGCACGACCTAGCAGCATCCTCAGCCGCCCAGTCCCCGTCACGCCGCCCAGTCCCCGTCACGCCGCCCAGTCCCGTCACGCCGCCCAGTCCGACTTCCCATCGCCAGGCTGGCCCATGATCGTGGATGATTTTTCCGCCTATCCCGGAAAAATCATCCACGATCCGCCGGTATCAGGCTGAGGGCGCGTCACCATACGCGATTCGAGGCTGCCAGACGGCTCATATGACCCTGTTATCCACAGATCCGCTCCGACTGCGGCCTTGATCATCGAGTTATCCAAGGGGTCAAGTGGCATCAGCTCGCCTGTCGGTCGTCCCGGGCAATCTGAGTAGCATGCCCAGTCACTTCCCTAACGCCTTCCATGACCTCGTCGAACAACAGCGCGGCGTCGTTGCCCGCTGGCAAGCGGGCGCGATCGGCCTGGATCCAAGCGCCTTCAAGACCCCTCTCGAGACCGGCCGCTGGCGCCCACTGCACAGGGGCGTCTATGCCATGTTCACCGGCGACCCTTGCCGGGAGGTATGGCTGTGGGCGGCAGTACTCCGGGCTGGACCGTCCGCGGTACTCAGTCATCACAGCGCCGCCGAGCTGGACGGGCTAGCCGTGCAGCCGAGCACCCCGATCCATGTGACTATCCCCGTCCAGCAGCGCACGGCCAAAATCGCAGGAGTCCGTGTGCACCGCTCCGGCCGGATCCAGGTCGCGCGTCATCCGTCGCGTACTCCGCCGCGCACTCGGATAGAGGAGACCGTCCTTGATCTCATCCAGATCGCCGGATCCTTCGACGTCGCCTTCAACACCGTATGCCGGGCGTGCGGATCCCGGTTGACGACCCCTGAGCGGCTGCTTTCCAGCATGGCAGGACGAGTAAGGATGCCCTGGCGCCGCGAAATGCAGGACGTAGTCACCGACTTCGGGGAAGGCCTGCACTCCCGGCTCGAGGTTCGCTACGTCCGCGATGTGGAGCGGCCCCACGCGCTGCCGCGAGCAACACGCCAGGCAGCGCTCGTCCGGCAGCAACGCCGCATCTACCTGGACAATCTCCTGGAACAGTTCGGCATCTGCGTCGAGCTGGACGGCCAGGCGGCCCATCCCAGTGCCCAACGCTGGCGCGACATCCACCGGGACAACGCATCGGCCGCGGACGGCATCATTACGCTCCGGTATAGCTGGGCGGACATCGTCGAGCGGCCCTGCGAGGTCGCTGCCCAGATCGTGGCCGTGCTGCGCCGACGTGGCTGGACCGGCAGGCCGAAGCCATGCGGGCCAGCCTGCCCAGTCGGCCGGTCATGATCTGATCTTGCCGCCCATCCCGCGCCAAGGCCACCCATCATCCGTATGCCAGCACCCGTTGGCCAACAAGCGTTGGGTAGTATGTGCCCATGGCTGGAGGGGCAGGAGTCGATTCCCGAGGTGGCGGGGCACCGCCGCCGGGCGCCGGAGGGCCGCGCTCGGTTCCTGCCCGCCGCGCGATCCTTGCCGCAGCCCGGGCTCGGTTCGCCGCTGAAGGTTATGAATGCGCCACTGTGCGGGCGATAGCTGCTGACGCCGGTATCGACGCGTCGATGGTGATGCGCTACTTCGGGTCCAAGGAGGACCTGTTCGCCGCAGCCGCCGACATTGACCTGCGCTTTCCCTCCTTGAAAGGCGTCCGCCGTGACCGTCTCGGCGAGGTGCTCGCTCGCCATTTCATCTCCGTCTGGGAGGGAGGTCCGAACGACGAGGCCCTGATATTCCTGTTGCGGACTGCCCCTACACACCGAGCCGCGAGTGAACGCATGCGCGAGATCTTCGCGCAGCAGGTACGGCCGGGCATTGGCTCATTGCTTGGCGGCGGAGCCGACGGAGCACGGCGAGCCGGGCTGGTGGTCAGCCAGCTTCTCGGCCTCGCGTTGTGTCGCTACGTGCTCAGACTCGAGCCGATCGTCAGCCAGGACCCGGAGCAGCTCATTGCCGATATCGCCGAAACCATCCAGCGGTACCTCACCGGGCCGCTCTCACCGACACGGGCTCCGGACCTCGGCTGAACGGATATGACGAGAAAGGGGAGCTGGGCTTCGTTGGCTCCGAAGATGGATATTGCGGAGCGGGTAGTACGGCGCATATCACCGAGGCGGAACAGGCCGCCGGGATGCTCGCCAGCAGCCGCGTCAGAGCTGGCCGGTCATTAATATGACCGGCGAATGGAGACGGCCTTATTCTTTTGTCGGGCTGGTCGGCGGACGCTGGACTCTGGTGCTGCTCGCCAAGCTGACCGCCGGAGGTCGCCGCTACCAGGACCTCCACGGCGCCCTGGATGGCATCTCGCACAAGGTCCTCACCGACACCCTGCGACGCGCCGAGCGCCACGGCCTCATCAGCCGGCACGTCGATGCAGGACGAATGGACACCGCAACCCTGTACGTGCTGACCGATCTCGGCAGATCACTTGACGAGCCCCTCGGCGCGCTCGGACGGTGGGTCGAGGCTAACTGGGACTTCGTCGAAGCGGCTCAGCGCGACTGGGCGGACCGAACTAAGACCTGATCGGGTCCGGCCGCCCCTTTCGCCGGCGTGCCGACGGATACTTTAAGGTAAGCCGGCTCTCGTTGAAGTGTCATCTAGCCCGCGCTAGGGTGCAATTGGCACGGCGGTATCCCCGTAGTCGTGTTGGACTCGGCTTAGCGACTTAAGCAGCTTCCGGGAGCGTTGCTCCGGACCTTGGTAGCGCAGGTTTTGCAGACTGCTCTAAGAGACGCCTGGTTCGGGCAGGACGACCCCACGGTTTGTCGCCCCGTACGGGCTCGACGCCTCCTCAGCTAGAGGAGAAACGCCGTGACGGTCCTCGACAGTTCGCCGGTCCCCAGCGCCAGGCTCGGGAAACGACGGTGGTGGGCGCTGGGTGCAATGAGCCTGGCGGTCAGCCGAAATGCCACGGTGCTCGGCGCGGCATTCCGGCCCACGCTTTCCAGGGCGCCGCACGCGTCCGAGTTGAACCCTGCAGTGGCTGTGCCTGGTGTCCGTCCGATGCTCGCCCAAGCGCGCGCATGGCTAGCGGGCTAGAGCCAAATGCCCTGATCTCGCCGCTATGACGCACACCGTTGATCACATTCCCCGCCATGTCGGAGCACGCTCATTCCGCATCAGCGGGCCGTCAGGAAACGCGGCCGTCAGAATGACCCGGCCGTCAGAATGACCCGGCCGTCAGAATGACCCGGCCGTCAGAATGACCCGGCCGTTCAGGTATTCAGGCACCTATTGGCAAATACTGCACGATGAGGAGAGTTGTGAACCAGCAAAGAGTGAACGATCGGGGACAGCGCGGGCTTGCTGGCGTCGCCGCCGGGCAGGTGGTCTTCGCCGCCGTGTTCGTTTTCCTGCTTCTCAGCGCGTTCCACCAGCCGGCTCCGCACGCGCTGCCGGTGGGTATCGTCGCCACTCCGGCTATCGCCAGGCAGCTACAGGTCGCGCTCGACGGGCACGAGCCGGGAGGGTTCGACCTGCGCTCGTATCCGGACGCTGCGCGAGCTCGCCTGGGAGTCATCGGCGGAGACGTCGACGGCGCTCTTGTGGTCGCACCGCGCAGTCTCCGTCTCCTGACCGCCGGGGCAGGCGGGATCGGCCCGGTCCAGGCACTCACCGGTGCCTTCGATGCCGTGGCGGCCCGGACCGGGCAGCACTTGTCGGTGGTCGACGTGGTGCCGCCGCTCAGCGGGGACTCCGAAGCGTTCTCGGCGTTCTTCGTGATCCTGGGCGTGCTGTTCCCCAGCCTTGTCACTGGCATCGCGTCCTCGCTGCTGCTGACGCGCTCCCCGCCTGCGTGGCGCGTCGGGATGCTCGTGGCGGTGGCTGTGGTGATCGGCCTGGTCGCCGCCGGTATTGCCGATGGCATGGCCGGCTTCGGTGACTACCTGGCTATTGCCGGCGTCGTTGCCTTGTTCTCTCTGGCCATCTCCGCGCCGACCGCAGCCATGGCGCGGATCAAGCCGGCGGCAGCCGTCGTGGCCTTCCTGGTCTTCGTTATCTGCGGTATTCCCGCCAGCGGCGGCCCGGGCGCTTTGGCTGCCTTCGCTCCCGGTTTCGTGCGTGTGCTCGATCCCGCGCTGCCGCTCGGGGTAGCCGTGGCTGCTCTGCGCTCAACTGTCTACTTCCACGGCCATGACGTCGGCGGACAACTTGGGGTCCTCGCCGTCTGGGCCGCGGCCGGCTTCGCCGCGCTCATCCTGCTCGTATCCCGCCAGCGCCCCCAGCGCACAGCCAGCGGCCGTGGCGAGGCTCGCCCTGCCCGACAGGAGCTTCCATCCGCAACGTGACACGACGGCAAGTTCAAACGGCGCCGACAATACGCTACTGCCTAAGGACGTGGCCCCATGGCTGCTACTGCCCAAGCCTCTGATCGCCGCGCCGCCCCCGGCACCCCGCGGGCCGGGATCGCCCTCACCGTGATCGTCACCTGCCAGCTCATGGTGGTACTCGACTCCACGGTGGTCAACATCGCGATCGCCCAGATTCACGCCTCGCTGCACTTCTCGACGGCCGGCCTGTGGTGGGTCATCAACGCCTACACCCTGACCTTCGGGGGGCTCATGCTCCTGGGCGGCCGAGCCGGCGACATCTTCGGTCGGCGGCGCATGCTGGTGGCTGGCCTGGTGGTGTTCAGCGCCGCTTCGCTGGTGGGCGGCCTGGCCATCTCGCCGGCCGTGCTGGTCGCCTCCCGGGCCGTCCAGGGTGTCGGTGCGGCCATGGCCGCACCCAGCACCCTGGCTCTTATCGCCGCCACCTTCGAGGAGGGTCCACCCCGCAACAAAGCCCTGGCCGTCTTCTCGGCGGTGTCGGCCGGGGCCGGGTCGCTGGGCCTGATCCTGGGCGGGGTGCTGACAGCAGAGGTGTCGTGGCGGTGGGTGCTGTTCATCAACGTGCCCATCGGGCTGGCCGTTGTCGTGCTGGCCCCGCGGTTCGTCCCCGAGCCACCCCGCCGGGAGGGCCGCCTAGACCTGCCCGGGGCCCTCCTGTCCACCGCTGGGCTGGCCTTGCTCATCTACGGCTTCATCCGGATCGGCGAGGGCGGCTCCAGCGTCAAAATTATCACCGGCCTGTTCGCCGCCGCGGTGGCCCTTCTCAGCCTGTTCGTGGTCATCGAGGCCCGTAGCTCCACGCCGCTGATGCCGCTCCATCTGATCCTCGACCGGACCAGGGGCCTGGTCTACCTGGTCATGCTGTCGATCTCGGCGGTCGTGTTCGGCATGTTCTTCTTCATCAGCCAGTACGCTCAGGCCGGTCTGCACTACAGCGCTTTGCGCACCGGCCTGGCGTTCCTGCCCCTGACCGTCGCCGTCTTCGCCCTCTCGCGCATCATGCCCCGAGTCCTGACCAGGACCGGGCCCCGTTTGCCGCTGCTCTGCGGGACGGCCCTCATCGCCATCAGCCTGGCCTGGCTATCGCAGACCTCGGTCGCCCAGGGCTACCTGGGCGGGCTCTTCGGCCCACTCCTGCTGTTTGGCATCGGGATCGGGCTCTCCTACGTCCCGATGGGCGCCACCATCCTCAAGGGGGTGGATCGCGACGACAGCGGCTCAGCATCGGGGATGTACCAGGCCATGCAGCAGATCGGCGGATCGGTGGGCCTGGCCATACTGGTCAGCATCGCGGCGGGCCACGGCCAGTCCGCCGCCTTGGAGGGCGCCGCGGGCTTCGCCGTCCTGGCATTCGTCCTGACGGCGGCGGCGCTCTCTGGCCGGGCTGCGCATCGCTGAGAGATCAGCGGGCCGGCCGTGGGCTGGCTCGTGCGACCGGCCTCACCAGCATTGGAGCGGGCGACTTACATGCCCCTCCTAGTCACCGATACGACGCGCACCGCCAGGTACCTCGTCAGCCTGTGAGTCCGTCTCACCTGGATTCCCCAGGCCAGGAAGCGAGAAGAGAAGAGCGGCTAGTGCAGCCGCAGCTAGCAGAGCCAGGCCGCACACCCATAGCGCGTTGTGAAGTCCGCCGACGAAAAGCACCCTCTGCGCTCGATCGAACCGAGGGCCGACCGCTCCGGGCAGACGGGCGTAGACGAGCGCCCCGAGCAGCGCGACACCGAAAACCTGGCCGAGCTGGCGGAGCGAGTTGTGTACGGCCGAGACCATCCCGGCGCGTGAGGCGTCGACTGCCGAAATGGCGACGGCGGTCATCGGTGTCAGGCACATGCCGATGCCACCGCCGAGAACGGCGAAGTTCCACCAGATGGCATCTATGCCTGTGTTCGGGCCCAGTCGGAGCAGGCCGAGGGTTGCGACCCCGGCGATGACGAGCCCGGCGAGCATCGGCCGGCGCGGGCCGAAGCGACTGACCAGGCGACCCGATTGCGATGCGGCGACGGCGAAGGCGATACCAATCGCGGAAACATCAAGTCCCGCGGCGATCGGCGAGTGGCCCTGTACCTGTTGGAAGTAGGCGCTGAAATACACGATCGATCCAACGAAAGCAAAGAACACGACCAGCGCGGCGACGTTGGCCGCAGTGAAGGTTGGGCGGGCGAACAAGGTGACGTCGATAAGCGAGTCGGTCCGGTGCCGTTCCCAGGCGACGAACCCGGCCAGGGAGACGACGCCGAGGATGAAGGCGCCAAAGACCAGTGGGGAGGACCAGCCATGGTTCTGGCCCTCGATGCTGGCATAGGCGAGGATCGCCACCGCGCCCGTGCTCAGGATCGCACCGAGCCAGTCGAAGCCGCCACGGACCGGCGTCCGCGCCAGTCGCGGGACGAACCTCGCGGCCAGCAGGACGAACGCGGCGGCGAGCGGGACGTTGAAGAGGAACACCCAGCGCCAGCCGAGACGGTCGACGAGGAGCCCGCCGAGCGCGGGTCCTACGGCGAGGGCGAGTCCGGAGGCCGTCGACCACAGCCCGATGGCCACGGCCCGTTGCCGTTCATCCTCGAACACGGTTCTGATGATGGTTAGGCTCCCCGGCACCAGCAGTGCAGGGCCGAGGCCCTGGAGCACCCGGCCGACGAGCAGCAGGCCCACCGACGGTGCCAGCCCGGTGATGAGAGATCCGAACCCGAAGATGGCGACGCCAAGCATGAACAAGCCTTTGCGGCCGCGGCGGTCGCCGATCACCCCCCCGGTGACGAGCAGGCTGGCGTAGACGACTACGTAAGCGTCCACGATCCACTCGAGGTCAGTGGCATTGGCGTGCAGGTGCCGCCCGATGGTGGGCAGAGCGACGCTGACCACCGTGGTGGACATTACGGCCAGGAACAGACCTCCGGCAACGACCGCCAGGGCGGCCCACGCCCCTGGTGTGGCCACTGGCGCGCGGGCATCGGCCGATGTCTGAGTCACTGTCACACACCGTACTCGAGGCGAAATTGCACTTCAATGAAAGCTGACTTACCTGGAAGTATCCGTCAGTACTCCGACGAAAGAGCAGCACCTGACACATCCTCGGCCACGCCTGGGAGATCGAGGAATGCAATGCGCACATGGCGTGCTTAACAGCAACGACTTCTCCGAGCGATAGGAAGAAAGGCCGCCATCGTTGCCGGCGGCCCGGTGGCTGGTCTGGGTTGCGGCTAGCCCGCCGCGGGGCTGGTGGTCGCCGCTGAGCCGGTCGGCAAATCGGTTGCCCTGCGGTGCGGTGGTCTGCTGTACTCCCTCCTACCTGCCGAGCTACCAAGGAGAGCGAGATGCGCGAGGCGTTCATGTCCTTCCAGAAGGGAGTTACTGCCTATTCCGGAGACGTGACGTCTGGTGAGAACGCTGAACCTGGGGATTGTGGCGCACGTCGATGCTGGTAAGACGAGCCTGACCGAGCGGCTGCTGTTCGCCGCTGGCGTCATCGGCGAGGTCGGCAGCGTCGATGCGGGCAACACCCAGACTGATTCGCTGGCGCTAGAGCGCCAGCGCGGTATCACGATCAAGTCCGCTGTGGTGTCGTTCGTCCTCGGTGACGTGTCGGTCAACCTGATCGACACGCCGGGCCACCCGGATTTCATCGCCGAGGTGGAGCGGGTGCTGGGCGTGCTGGATGGCGCCGTACTGGTGATCTCGGCGGTGGAGGGAGTGCAGGCGCAGTCCCGCGTGCTGATGCGGGCGCTGCGGCGGCTGCGCATTCCCGTGCTCTTGTTCGTAAACAAGATCGACCGGGGCGGCGCGGGATATCAGCGCGTGCTGCTGGGCATCGCCGAGAAGCTGACACCGGGAATCATCGCGATGGGCTCGGCACGCGACCTTGGCACGCGCGCCGCCGGATTTACGCCTTACGGCGCGGGTGATGCTGCCTTCACGGCCAGGCTGGCCGAGCTGCTGGCTGACCACGACGACGCGCTCCTGGCCGCGTACCTCCAGGACGAGTCGGCGGTGTCGTACGGACGGCTCCGGGGCGAACTCGCGGCGCAGGCCAGGCGCGGACTGGTGCATCCGGTGTTCTTCGGATCGGCGATGACGGGTGCGGGCGTAGATTCGCTGGCCGCCGGGATCCGGGAGTTGCTGCCGGCGGCGCAGGGCGATGCGGGCGGCCCTGTGTCGGGCACCGTTTTCAAGATCGAACGGGGGGCGGCCGGGGAGACGATCGCCTACGCGCGGATGTTCTCGGGGACAGTGCGAGCGCGGGATCGGCTGCGCTTCGGCCACGACAGGGAGGGGAAGGTCACCGCGGTCAGCGTTTTCGACCGCGGCGCGGCGGTCCGGCGCGCGCCGGTCACCGCGGGGCAGATCGGCAAGCTCTGGGGACTGGCCGGCATCCGGATCGGCGACACGCTCGGCGTACGGCTGGGCGACACGCTCGGCGTACGGCTGGGCGACACGCTCGGCGTACGGCTGGGCGACACGCTCGGCGTACGGCTGGGCGGCGCGCTCGGCGTACGGCTGGGCGGCGCGCTCGGCGACACGCTCGGCGGACCGCCAGCGGCGCGACGCTCGTTCGCCCCGCCGACGCTGGAAACGGCCGTCGTCCCCGCCCGGCCCGCCGACAAGGGCGCGCTGCGGGTCGCGCTGGCCCAGCTCGCCGAGCAGGACCCGCTGATCAACCTGCGGCAAGACGACGTCCGGCAGGAACTGTATGTCTCGCTCTACGGCGAGGTACAGAAAGAGGTCATCCAGTCGACGCTCGCGACAGACTTCGGCATCGACGCGGGATTCCGCGAGACAACCACGATCTGCATCGAGCGGCCCATCGGCACCGGTGCTGCCGCTGAGTTCATGGGCCAGGAGCCCAATCCGTTCCGGGCCACGGTCGGGCTGCGCATCGATCCGGCCACTACCAGTTCTGGCGTCCAGTTCCGGCTGGAGGTCGAGCCCGGGTCGATGCCGTCCTCGTTCTTCAAGGCCGTCGAGGAGACCGTGCGGGAAACACTGCGGCAAGGCCTCTGCGGATGGCAGGTCACCGACTGCACGGTCACCATGACGCACTCCGGCTATACGCCGCCGCCCCCGTTCGGCTGGAGCAAATGGTCAAGCACCGCCGGTGACTTCCGCAACCTGACGCCGCTGGTTGCGATGAGCGTGCTGCGGCAGGCCCGCACCACGGTGTACGAGCCGATGCACCGCTTCCACCTCGAGATCCCGGCAGACACCCTCGGGCCGATGTTGCCCGTGCTGGCCGGGCTGCGTGCCGTTCCGCAGGCACCAGCCATGCGGGGGTCGTCGTGCCTGCTGGAGGGCGAGATCCCGGCGGCCAGGATGCACGAGCTGCAGCAGCAGCTGCCGGCGCTGACCCGCGGCGAGGGCGTGCTGGAAGGCGCCTTCGACCACTACCAGCCGATCCACGGCGCTATCCCGACCAGGCCGCGGTCTGACCACAATCCACTCAACCGCAAGGAATACCTGCTGCACGTGCTGCGACGGGCTGGCGGGCGTTCGCAGGGCGGGTAACCGCCACGTGCCTGCGACCGCGGACCGCGCCCGCTCGGACCTGCGGGCCGCGAGTAGGCGATGATGTGGCCCATGGGAGAGCTGATCCTGCTTCGGCACGGTGAGACCGAGTGGAGCGCGTCCGGCCGGCACACCGGCCGGACCGATATCCCGCTCACGGCCCGAGGCGAGGCGGCAGCCGCCGCACTCGCCCCGGCACTGGCCAGGAGACATATCGGCGCGGTGTTCACCAGCCCGGCCAGCCGCGCGGTTCGCACAGCCGAGCTCGCCGGGCTGTCCGGCGCGAAGACCGATCCTGACCTGCAGGAATGGGACTATGGCGGATATGAGGGACGGACGACCGCGCAGATCCAGGAGCACCGGCCCGGCTGGTACCTGTGGCGCGATGGCGTCATCCCCGGCGAGGGTGTCCACCCTGGCGAGACCGTCGCCGAGGTGGGAGCCCGCGCTGACGCGGTGCTCGCCAGGGTACGTCCGCTGCTGGCCGCCCGCGACGGGGCGGACGTGGCGCTGGTAGCGCACGCCCATCTGCTGCGCGTCCTGACGGCCCGCTGGCTGGAGCTGGAGCCCGCCGACGGCCGCTTCTTCCGGCTGGATACCGGCACTGTCTGCACTCTCGGGACCGAGCACGACAAGCCGGTGATCAGCTCATGGAACGTGCCTCCCGCACAGCAGTAGCACGCCGCGGGAAGTCGGCCGTCTAGCGCCCAGCGCTTCCTACGCGGCGCGGTGCCGCTCGCGGGCTCGGTCTCTGCGGCGGGCGGCTACGGCGGCCGGCATGTCCAGCAGCTGCCGAGGAATCCGGGTGCTGGACTGGTGCGCGGTCATGAGGGCAGCGGTCGCGGCCAGATCCGTCAGCGGGCTGCCCGGCGCGCCGTACATCTTCCGTGCCCAGCGCGGCAGAGTCGCGAAGGCCAGCGTGTTGAGCGGCGGCAGGACTAGCTTCAGAGCCAGGTACGCGGCTGGCATTGACGGGTTGTAGGACGCCCGGAACGCTTCCTTCGCCTCGGCGCAGGCATGCAGGCTGGGCCGGATCTCCTCGTAGTAGGCGTCGAGTTCTGCGATGCTGCCCGGCGCCCGGGCCGGGTCGATGCCGACCACCGCCGCGCCGCGCCGCTGCTCGTCGACGAAGGTGTCAAGATCCTGGCCGGACAGCCCCATGCTGCGCCGGGCGATGTCCGCATAGGAAGCGACCTCGCCGCAGTGGACCCAGAGCAGCAGGTCAGGGTCGTCCAGCCGGATCACGCTCCCATCGGCGTCGATTCCGGTCAGCGAGCCGTGAATCTTGCGGATCCGGCGGGCCGCCCGGTCAACCTCGGCCCGGCTGCCATAGGTGCGGACGCGCACGAACTCGGCAGTGCGGACGAACCTGCCCCAGGCCAGACCGGGCTCACTGAACGAGGTGTTCTGCCAGGTGGCGCGCATCACGCGCGGATGCAGTGCCTGCAGGTAGAGAGCACGAGACCCGGCCACCAAGATGACCGGCTGGCCCATGATCTGCCATGTGACCGAGCCAGGACCAAACAGCCCGTCGTCGGCGCGGCGTGGCGGTCCGGCCGACGGTTCGCCTGATCTCGGGGCCATCCTGGCCTCCTCCTGCGCCGGCTCCGGTCAGCCGGCCCATTACTCGGGGCGGGTCTCGTCTGATATCCAGCTTAGATACGCAGGCGAGCCGGCCACGATGGGAATCGCGGTGATCTCCGGCTCGTCATAGCTGTGCCGCTCGGCGAGAAAGTCCGCCAGGTCGTCATAACCGTCAGCAGGGAGCTTGAGCATGATCAGCCATTCCTCGGCTCGCTCCAGGCTTTCCTCCCACCAGTACATGCTGGCGATCGGCCCGGCTACCTGAGCGCACGCCGCGAGCCTGGCCTCCACGGCGTCATGGGCGAGTTCCATCGCCTCTGCCCTCGAGTCAGTCGTGGTCTGCACCTGGAGATACTGCACTTCGGTGCCGTCTGCTTTGCCCTGACCCGCCATGGCAACAGATCGTACGCCCGGCCAGCACACGCCCGCGGCCGATGACGATCACCCGGACGACGTATCAGCCGCACCGGTAGCGTGTCCGTTCTGGCCAGTAGAGGAGATTCCCGGTGACCGGTCCGTTCTGTCTTATCGTCAATCCGGCCGCGGGCCGGGGCCGCTCCCTGAGAATTCTGCCGCTGGCCACCGCCGCGCTGGACGCGGCGGGCGCCAGCTACCGGGTCAGCCAGTCGACCAGCCTGGGGCACGCCAGAGAGCTTGCCGCCAGCGGCGTACAGGCCGGGCAGGTGGTGGTGGCCGTCGGCGGGGACGGGCTCGCCGGGGCGCTGTCCGGGGTGGTGGCGAGCGCGGGCGGCACCTACGGGATCATCCCGGCTGGCCGCGGCAACGATCTCGCGCGCGTGCTCGCGATACCCGCAGAGCCGGCCGATGCCGTGCTGGTGCTGACCGGCGGGCAGGCCCGGCAGGTGGACCTGATCGGCGTCAGCACGCCCGGCCAGCCGGAGAGCATCGTGGCCGGCAGCGTCTACGCCGGGATTCCGTCGGTGGCCGGCGAGATCGCCAACGCGACACGCTGGCTTCGAGGGCCGATGGTGTATCCCGTGGCCGCGCTGCGCGCCCTGGCCAGCTGGAAGGCCGCCTCGTTCCGGGTCGAGATCGCTGGCGACGGCGAGCTGCCCGCAGTGCACGAGTTCGCGGGATATGCCGTCGTCGTGGCCAATTCCGCCTATTTCGGAGCGGGCATGATGGTCGCTCCCCCGGCGCAGATCCACGACGGGATCCTCGACATCGTCATCATGGCGCAGGGCCGCAAGCTCGCCTTCGTTCGCGCCCTCATGAAGATCAAGGACGGATCACATGTGGCCCTTCCGCAGATCAGCCTGGAACGCGGCGCCGAGGTAACCCTGACCATCGACCGGGAGATGCCGTCCGCCGCCGATGGCGAGACACTCCCGGGAGCGGCGCCGCTCCCGGCCGGCGTGCCGCTGCGCATCCGGGCGCTCCCCTCGATCCTGACCGTGCTGACGCCCGGACCGGGGGCATAGCCGCGGCCGCTGGCTCATCGACGACGAGGGCACTGGCTGGCCTTAGGCCGATAGCTCTGGCGTCAGCCGGCTGGTGAGCGTCAGCTTCGGCCGGCGCCGATCACTACGATGCCGGCCTTCGTCAGGCCAGTATGACGCCAGCGTCACCTGCCCGGTGGGGCAGGTGACGCTGGCGGGTGCGGCGGGGTGCGGCGGGGTGTGGCGGGGTGTGGCGGTGTGCGGGCGGGGGTTAGGGGGAGGGGATGGTGGTGGCGGTGTTGTCCCAGACGTTGCCGGTCCAGGTGTTGCCGGCGCCGTTGGGGTTGTAGTCGGCGA
>Ga0209871_1000080_pt1 | contig 29615 bp, 27 predicted proteins | sample OrgsoiDNA2013045_FD_185795 | JGI IMG/M metagenome (GOLD analysis project Ga0209871, IMG submission 185795) | Permafrost soil microbial communities from the Arctic, to analyse light accelerated degradation of dissolved organic matter (DOM) -... | ecosystem: Environmental > Terrestrial > Soil >... | reverse complement strand
TAGACCCGGGCGACGTTCGCCCGCTTGGTGTCAACTCCCGGCGGTATCCAGTCCTGCTCGCCAGCCATCGGGCCTCCTTGTCTCTGCCAATGCGCGGGCGTGGCGCCGCTCTGGTCCGGGCGCCTGGCTAAACGGTCGATGAGTGCCCGTGCACGGCGCATTTCGGCGCCCAAATTGCGTACATTTCGTGTTTGCACGATGCCCAAGCGTACTGTCAATGGCCGCGAGTACCGAGCCTCTACGAGGCGAATGGCTGACAGCCGTTGCCTGGCAGGCCCGGCAAGCCCATCGTCAAGGTTGGTGCGGATATCGGTGGAATTACCGACATCAGGCGATGGCAAGCCCGGCCTGCCGCGGCGGCGCGAGCCGGATCAGCCTGGCCCCGGCTCGTTCACCCTGGATCCTAAGGGGCAGGTGGCCACATGGTCGGTGACTGCCACGGCGTGGCCCGTCAGCCGCGGATGCTCTGGCCGGTGCCGGGATCGAAGAAGTGCAGCGACTCCAGGTCCACGTGCACCTTGGCCGCCTGGCCTTCGGTGAGGGCTGTCCGCGGGTCCATCCGGGCCACGAGCGTTACCGGCCGCGACACGTTGCCTGGCTCCGCGCCGGCCGCGCCGGCCGCGGCGGCGGCCTCGGCCGCCGGCTGCGCCGTGGCCACGAGCGATACCGGGCTGGCTCCGGTCCCGCAGTGCACCTGCACCTCCGAGCCCAGCTCCTCGCGAAGTTCCACCGGCAGCTCGATCACCGACCGCGGATCCGGGTCATGCATCAGCGAGGCATCGTGAAGGCTCTCGGGGCGGATGCCCAGGACGATCTCACGACCCAGGTACTGCTCCAGGGCCGGATGGTCGCGCAACACCGGCGACGGCACGCAGAGCCGGTGGCGGCCGAACGCCGCGACGGGCCCGCCCTCACCGCGTTCCAGCCGGCCAGCCAGCAGGTTCATGGCCGGCGAGCCGATGAAGCCCGCGACGAAGAGATTGGCCGGGCGCTTGTACAGCACCTGCGGCGCGGCCACCTGCTGCAGCACGCCGTGCTGGATCACCGCTACCCGGCTGCCGAGGGTCATCGCCTCGGTCTGGTCGTGCGTGACGTAGATCGTGGTCACCCCGAGCGAGCGCTGCAGCCGGGCGATCTCGGCGCGCATCTGCACCCGGAGCTTGGCGTCCAGGTTGGACAGCGGCTCGTCCATCAGGAAGGCGCGCGGCTGGCGGACGATGGCGCGGCCCATGGCGACCCGCTGGCGCTGGCCGCCGGACAGCTGCCGCGGCTTGCGCTGCAGGTACGGCTCGAGCTCGAGGATCCGCGCCGCATCCCCGACCCGCCGCCTGATCTCGTCCTTGGCTATCTTGCGGTACTTCAGGCTGAACGCGATGTTGTCGTAGACGGTCAGGTGCGGGTAGAGCGCATAGCTCTGGAAGACCATCGCGATGTCCCGGTCGCGCGGCTCGACGTCGTTGACGGGACGGCCGTCGATGTAAATGGTCCCTCCGGTCACCTCTTCCAGGCCGGCCACCATGCGCAGCGCCGTCGTCTTGCCGCACCCGGACGGGCCGACGAGAACCAGCAGCTCGCCGTCCCCGACATCCAGATCCAGGGACCGGACCGCGGTGGTCCCGTCCGGATACTGCTTGGTGATGCCGTCCAGCATGATCCGCGACACTGCCTGCTCCCTTACTTGCCCATCCCCAGGGTCAGTCCCTTGACCAGATGCCGCTGGAAGATGAGGTAGACGACGATCGCGGGCACGGCGCTGATGAAGGATCCCGCCATCAGCGCCGGGATGCTCGTGGTCCGCCCCGCGGACAGCGCGGCCAGGCCGACCGTGATCGTCCGCTGTCCCGGCTGCAGGAAGAGCAGCCCGACCAGCAGGTCGTCCCAGATCTGGATGAACTGCAGGACCGTCACCGTGGCGATGGCCGGCAGCGACAGCGGCAGCGCGATCTGCAGGAACGTCCGCTCGTAGCCCAGGCCGTCCATCACGGCGGCCTCGATCAGCTCATCGGAGATGCCCCGGTAGTAGGTGGCCATCAGGAACGTGGCGAACGGAGTGCCCAGGGCCACGTAGACCAGGATGGCCCCGACGTAGGAGTTGATCAGGGAGTACTTCGCGAGGTTCACGTACTCCGGGATGATGATCGACTGCAGCGGCACCATCAGTGCCGCCACCACCAGCAGGAAGACCAGGCCGCTGCCGCGGTAGCGGAGCTTGGCGAAGGCGAACCCCGCGGTGGTGGAGACCAGCAGGATGATCGCGATGGAAGCGGCGCAGACGATCATCGAGTTGAGCAGCTCGCTGCCGACCGGCAGATCGCGGAAGAGCTGGGTCCAGCCCGCGAGCGAGTGGCCGCTCTGCTGATCGAACTGTGTCTGCGTGCGGAACGCGTTGTCCAGCAGGAAGTAGAACGGGTAGAGCATCACGACGGCGACGACGGCCATCAGCAGGAACACCCAGCCGTTCAGCGCCCGCTTGCGCGCCCGCCCGCGCGACCTGCGGACGTCCGCGGGGCTGGCCGGCGCCGCCGGCGCTGCCGTCATCGCTACCAGCCCTCCCCGTCCTGCGACCTGATCAGGCGGAGCTGCACCAGGCCTACCACGATCATGATGACGAACAGGATGATGCCGTAGAGCGCGCCGGTCCCGAACTGGCCCTGGGCGAAGCCGGCCTGATAGACGAAGAACTCCAGCGTGGTCGTGCCGAGTCCCGGCCCGCCGCCCGTCATCACGAAGATGAGGCTGAACAGCGCGGAGAACGCGCTGATCATCGTGATCACGAAGGAGAACTGGATAAAGCGCTTCAGCAGCGGCAGGGTCACCCGGAAGAAGATCTGGCGGCGGGCCAGCCCGTCGACCCGGGCCGCCTCGGTCAGCGTCGGGTCAAGGGTCGCCATCCCGGTCAGGAAGATGATGGTGTTCGTCCCCAGCATGGACCACACGAAGGTGATCGCCAGTGCCACCAGGGCGCTGCGCTGCCCGGCCAGCATGTCGGTCTGGAAGGACCCGAGCCCGATGTCGGCGAGCATCTTGTTCATCAGGCCGTCGAGGGCGAAGAACTGCAGCGCCACCATCCCGATGACGACCCACGAGACCGCGGTCGGCAGGAAGTAGACGGACCGGAAGAAGCGCCATCCGCGGACGTGCTCGTTGAGCAGCGCAGCGACGCCGAGCGGGATGCCGATGGCGAACGGGATCGCCAGCAGCAGCAGGCCGTTGTTCTCCAGGACGCGCCAGAAGATCGGGTCGTGCAGCGCGCGGGTGTAGGTGCTCGGCCCGATCCAGGTCGCGGTAAGGCCGTTCCAGTTCGTCATCGAGTAGTAGATGGCCTGCGCGATCGGCACGCCCAGCAGGGCGATCACCACGGCGACTGCGGGAAGGGACAAAACGATGCCAGCGCGCCTGCGCCGGCGGGCGAGCCGGCTTCTTCCCGTGCCGGGGCGGCGGGATGCGCGGGGAACGGCAGTCCGGGACGGCTCGGCCTCAGTGAGACTCACCGGCTCCCCTTTCCCTGGTCAGGCCGGGCACTCCGGCGGCGGGCCTGCCCGCCGCCGGAGCGCGCGCCGCTACTTGTAGCTCGGGCCCCTGCTGCCCGCCGGCAGCTGGGACAGCGTGGTCTGCAGATTCTGCAGTGCCTGGTGCACCGATATGGTGCCGTTCAGGACCGACGGCAGGAACTTGCTGCCCGCGCTGACGACGTTGGACTGCACCACGTTGTCCAGCATCGGGTAGACGGTCATGTGGGCGTTGCTGACGAAGTTGAGCATTTCCTGGTTCACCGGGTTGCTCGTCGAGGTGCCGACGATGGCCGGGATCAGCCCGGCGGCGTTGATGATCTTCGCGGCCTGGTCGGTCGTCATGAAGTCGAGGAATTCCTGCGCCGCGGCCGGCTGCCTGGCATAGGTCATCTCCGAGATCCCGTCGCCGGAGAAGTCCACGACGCCCTTGATCGGCGCGGCGGAGAAGGGCGGGACGAACGCCGCCACCTGGCTGCCGAGAGCGGTGGTGAACTTCTGGGTGTCCCAGGTGCCGTCCACCATCATCGCGGCCTTGCCCTTCTCGAACTGGCCGAGGTTGTCGGTGTTGGTCACCACGTCCGAGTTGGTGCATCCCGAGGTCTTCAGCTTCGCCCAGTTGGCCAGCTGAGCGGTGTTGGTCGCGGACGTCCACGGGATCTGCCCGCTGTAGAGCTGCTGCCACTGGGCCACCGAGTAGCTGCCGATCATCATGTAGCTCATGTCGTACCAGGGGTAGAATTCCGCGCCGAGTGGCTGGCCGCCGTTGCCGTAGACCAGCGGGGTGTATCCGGCGGCCTTCAGCTTCGTGCATGCGGCGTAGAGCTGGCTCCAGTCGGCCGGCACTGCCGTGACGCCGGCCTTCCTGAACGCGGTCTTGTTGTAGAAGCCGATATAGAACTGGTTCTCCAGCGGGATCACGTACGGGCCGTTAGCGGGGTCAAAGCCCGTGCTGGTCCACTTCAGCGCGTTCGGATCGACCCTGGCCAGGTCCGCCGCCGGGATCTTCCCCTTGAGATTGACCAGGAAGTCCTTGTACTGCAGCGTGAACAGCCCGGTCCACATGACCGCGAGGTCCGGGCCGTTCTTGGAGATCGCCGCGGCCTGAAGCTGCGCGAAGTAGTTGCTGGCGTCCTGGCTCACCACGTCCACCTTGATATTGGGGTGCAGCTTCTCGAAGGCCTTGGCCAGATTCTGCAGTGCTGTCGCATTCTGCTCGGTGCCGTAGTTGTGCCAGATGGTCAGCGTGATCGGGCTCGATGCCGTGCCGCTGCCTCCACCGCTGTTCCCGCAGGCGGCGGCAAGCAGGGCCACGACGGCCGCGGCTGCCACCATTCTCCATCGCCTCACGGCTTACTCCCTTTCATCATTGCGCTCTCCATCTTGGCGTCTCACGACTCATCTGCGCGGCTCACGACCGGCCCACGACCGGATCGACGAACCGCCGGTGCGCAGGCGTGGGGGCCGTCAGGAAATCCAGGTCACATCCGTCGGGTGCCTGCAGCACGTGGCGCGCGTACAGGGCCGGCCAGCCGCGCAGGTGCGGCGCGGCCGGGGGCGTGAAGGCCTCGCGCCGCCTGGCCAGCTCCGCCGGGGCGATCTGGAGGTCAAGCGTTCCTGCCTCCACATCCAGGGCGATCATGTCGCCGTCGATGACCAGGCCCAGCGGCCCGCCGATGGCAGCCTCCGGCGCGACGTGCAGCGCTACCGTGCCGAAGCTCGTGCCGCTCATCCGGGCATCGGTGACCCGGACCATGTCGGTGACCCCTGCCGCCACGAGCTTCGCCGGGATCGGGATCATGCCCCATTCGGGCATGCCGGGCACGCCGACCGGCCCGCAGCCGGCCAGCACCAGCACGCTGTCGGCCGTTACCTCCAGGTCCGGGTCGTCGACCCGGACTCGCATGTCCTGGTAGCCGCGGAAGACCACCGCAGGACCGCGATGGCGCAGCAGTTGCGGCGTGGCGGCCGATGTCTTGATGATCGCGCCGTCCGGCGCCAGTGAGCCGCGCACGACGCCGAGCGCGCCGCCTGGCCGCAATGGCGCGCCGAGCTGCCTGATCGCGCCGGTGGCCGGGGGAGCGGCAGCGGCGATCTCGCCGATCGTGGCGCCGCAGATCGTGCCCGCTGCCGGATCCAGCAGGTCCGCCAGCTCGCGCAGCAGGGCCGGTACGCCGCCGCCCGCGTCGAAGTCCTGCATCAGGCCCGCGCCGGACGGCTCGACGTCGGCCAGGACGGGCACGTCGGCGCCGAGCCGGGCGATGTCCGCCAGCGGAAACGGCACGCCGACCCGCCCGGCGATCGCGGCCAGGTGGATCACGGCGTTGGTGGAGCCGCCGATCGCGTGCAGCGCCCTGATGGCGTTGCCGAAGGCGGCCGCCGTCAGGATGCTGCCCGGCAGCACGCCGTCGCGGACCGCAGTGACGGCCAGCCGCCCGGCCTGCCCGGCGGCGCGGACACCGCGCGGATCGCCGGCCGGGATGGTGCTGGAGCCGGGCACCATCAGCCCCAGCACCTCGGCCAGGATGGCCATGGTCGAGGCGGTCCCCATCGTGTTGCACGCACCGCGACCGCACGCCAGGCACTGCTCGAGCTCGTGCCACGTGGCATCGTCAAGCTCGCCGGTCCTGCGCTGGTCCCAGAGCCGCCACAGCGCCGTGCCCGTCCCGATCCGGCGGCCGCGGAACGTGGCAGGCGCACGGGCGCCGCCGGTGACCAGGACCGTCGGGATGTTCGCGCTGGCCGCGCCCATCACCGCGCCCGGCACGCTCTTGTCGCAGTTGGCGAGGATCACGATCCCGTCCAGCGGGTTGGCCCGGATCATCTCCTCGATCTCGATGGCCAGCAGGTTGCGGTACAGCATGGCGCTGGGCTTCATCAGGTCCTCGCCCAGCGAGATCGTCGGGAACTCGGCCGGGATGCCGCCGGCCGCCCGCACGCCGTCGCGGACGGCACCGGCCAGGGCGTTCAGCGGCAGGTTGCACGGGTTGAGCTCGCTGGCCGAGTTCGCGATGCCGATGACCGGCCCGCTGGCGTCCCGCCCGACCGGCACGCCGGCCGACGTCAGGGCGACCCGGTGCAGCATGGCCACCTCGTCGTCGCCCGCCAGCCAGGCCCGGCTGCGGAGCGTCATGGCGGCGGCTCCGGGATCCCGAGGCCCTGGGCGCCGGGTCCCGACTGGATCAGCTCCAGGCCGCTGCGCTGCATCCACTCCAGCGCGACGCCCGCACGGTGGACCTTCTCGCGGGCGATCGCCGCTGCCTCGTGCACCAGGTGCAGACCGCTGGGATACAGCGGCCGCGCGTTCCTGAGCCCGAATTTCACGTACATCGGGGCGGCCACGGCCACCAGGTCGGCTGCCTCATGGCCGCGCACCACGCCGCCCATCGCGTCGGGCGACTCGACGTACAGGTCGATCGGCACGGATGTTGCCGCGCGCATCTCGGCCAGCTGGCCGACGGTGATATCCGACGGCACGTTGATCGTCGTGCCGCCCATCTGCTCGAGCTGGCACAGGCTGAGCGGATTGGACGGCGCGAGTACCGCCGAGATCTTCCAGACGATCGACGGCGGAAGCTCGTCGGCTGCCTGCATCTGGCGGACGAGCTGGAGCATGCCGGTGTCGGCGATGAGGAAGCCGCGGATCCCCTGCTCGGCCGCCCGCAGCACGTCATCGACGGCGTAGCGAAGCTGCCGGATGCCGCGGAGCCGGCCGGCGAGCGTCTGGCCGTCAGCGCAGTGGGCCGCCCGGCCGGTATCCCACTCCTCCCTGGGGCCGACGAACAGCGACACCTCGATGCCGTTGTCGGCGCCGAGCCGTGCCATCTGCGCCAGTTCGGCCGCCGACAGCAGCATCGCGCCGCTGCCCTGGGACACGCGGTTGACGGTGATCCTCGTCGCGGCGGCCTGCTCGATGACGGCCCGCAGCACCGCCGGCCCCTCGACGCTGGGAATCTCGATCCTGAAGTGAGCCCCGTCGGGGAACCTCGCCGAGCTTGGCGCCGCCGCCGGCTCGGCCAGCAGTCCCCATCGTGCCAGGATCTCCGATCCCGTCATGCGCCCTCCGTTTCCCGGTGATAACCGTCGTCCTGCGGCGTCAGCCGGCCCTCCGGCGTCAGCGGCCCTCCGGCGTCAGCCCTTTTCCCGGCGTCAGCGGCCCTCCGGCGTCAGCCCTTTTCCCGGCGTCAGCGGCCCTCCGGCGTCAGCCCTTCTCCCGGCGTCAGCTGCCCACCTCAAGTACTGCCGGGCGGGCGGGCCGCATCGCGTCCGCGGGCTCCGTCGGCCAGTCCCGGCCGGCCGTCACTCGCTCCAGCCCGTCGGCCGTGACGATGTAGGTGTCCTCCGCTTTCGCCCCGCCCGGCAGGCTCGGATTCCAGGCGACCGCATGACCGGCCCGGACGGGCTCGGCCCGCCAGCGGGAATCCTGCTGGCACGGGGCGATCTCGAACTCCCGCTGGCCGAAGCCGATCGGGCCGCCCTGATAGTGCCCGGCCCAGCCGCCGGGCGCGCCCGCGCGCGCGTAGGCGGCGTCCAGCGCCGCCAGGACTGTCCCGTAGCTGGCCGCGGGCGTGCAGGCGGTCAGTACCTCGAGCTCGATGGCCAGGACTCGCTCGCGCAGGGCGGCATATCCGGCATCCAGCGGGCCCGCCGACGCGAAGCGGGTGGCGGCCGCATGCAGGCCGGCCCGCCGCGCGACCACCACGGCCATCGCGAGGCGGCGCACCGGCGCCCCGATGGCCATCGGATGCCGGTACCGCTCGACCCGCTCGTCCCCGCCCACGATCAGCACCGGAGCGTCGGCACCGGCTGCCTCCAGGATCGCGGCGCATCGTGCCTGCAGGTCCAGGTCCCGCTCACCGGGACGCCACAGCGACAGCGACTGCTCGAGGGCAGCGGCCGCATCGGCGCCGAGATCGGCGAGGTCATCGGCCTCGGCACCGGACAGGGCCAGCCGCAGCGCCACGAGATCCTCGGTGGCGTCGGTCCCGAACGCCGGATGCCCGTCGGAGGCAAGCCGCGAGGCCGGCGCGCCTGCCAGCGACTCGGCGGCCCGGATGAACCCGTCGCTGTGATACCAGGGCACCTCGGCGAGCTCGCCGAAGCCATGCCGGGCCGGCCCGTACTCGTCCCGGACCCGATCGGCCTCGACCTGCGTGGTGACCAGGCCGCAGCCGGACGGTGAGATCACCGCCCAGACCAGGTCGACTCCGGCGGTGCGATCGACCGGCGGCGCGACCCCGCCCGTCGCCCAGGCGACCGCTGGCGGTCCCGTCAGCACCAGAGCGGCCGGGCCGTCCTTGGCCGCCAGCCAGGCGCAGAGCCGGCCGCGAGCCGCGTCCGCCCTGGCGACGCTGCGAGCTGAGCGTTCTGTTGAGCCGAACGCTGTTGTGTGATATAGAATCACGGAGGCAACGAAACACCTATTTGACCGGGCTGTCAAGGATGGCTGGAACTTCCACCACATCGTTCTGCAATGCCGAACATCCAGATCAGGAGGTGAACGTGCAGTCGGAGCCAGCAGATGAGCTGATCGCTGGCCGGTATACCGTCCGCAGCGTCGCCCGCGCACTGCGGCTGGTCGACATCGTGGCGGGCGGGCCGCCGGAGGGGCAGTCCCTGAGCGACATGGCCAGGGCGCTGGGCACCTCGAAGAGCACCACGCTGGCGCTCGCGCGCACGCTGGCCGGGTTCGGCTATCTGCGCGATACCCGGCCCGGACCCCGCTATACCCTGGGCACCGCCCTGATCAGGATGGGCGACATTGCCCGCCAGCAGCTGCCGCTGGGCGACCTGTGCCGCCCGCTGCTCGAAGAGCTGGCGGACGCCACGAAGATGACCTCCAGGGTCGCTATCTGCGAGGAGGGATACCCGGTGTTCATCGAGCGGGTCGACGGCCCTGGCAGCGTCCGGTTCCACGCGCCGCTCGGCCAGCGGGAGATCCCGTATGCCTCGGCCGCGGGCAAGGCCATCCTGTCGACCATGAGCAAGCAGGAGGTCCGGGCGATGTGCGAGCAGACCGGCCTGCGGCCCCGTACCGGGCACACCATCACCGACATTGACTCGCTGCTGGACAACCTCACCCTCGCCCGCGGCCAGGGCTTCGCCGTGGACGACGAGGAGGACGCCGAGGGGATCTTCTGCGTCGGGGCGGCCTTCTTCGGCCACGACCGGTCGTGCGCGGGCGCGGTGAGCGTGACCGGCATCAAGGGCGACCTTCCCGCCTGGCGGATCGATGAGCTGGGCCGGGCGGTACGCAGGTCCGCCGACAAGGTCTCGCAGATCCTCGGCGGCATCCGGCATGCGGACCTGGCCTGGGCGAGCGAGGACTGAGCCATGGCGACATCGCGCAGCAGGGCACTGGTCGTAGTGAAGCCAGGCGAGGTGATCCTGGCCGACCGCGCCGCGCCGGTCCCGGCCCGCGGCGAGATGCTGATCCGGCCCGAGCTCGTCGGCCTCTGCGGCACCGACCTGGAGATCATCGATGGCCTCATCGATCCCGCCTACATCCGCTATCCGATCGTGCTCGGGCACGAGTGGACCGGGATAGCCGCGGGCCGCTCCCCGCTTTCGGGGAGCCGGGTCGTGGTGCAGGGCATCATCGGCTGCGGGCACTGTGCAGGCTGCGGCCGCGGCCTGACTAATCTGTGCGAGACCTATGACGAGATCGGGTTCACCAGGGACGGGGCCGCCGCCAGCCAGGTGGCCGTGCCCAGCGAGCTGGTGCATCCGCTGGCAGCGGCGGTTTGCGCCGAAGACGCGATGCTCGCCGAGCCGTCGGCCGTCGTCTACCGCGCCCTGGCCAGGGCGCGGGTAGTACCAGGCTGCCGGGCCCTGGTCATCGGTGACGGGACCGTCGCGCTGCTGGCCGTTGTGCTGCTGGGTCTGTGGTCGCCCGCGCAGATAGTGCTGCTCGGCCGCCGGGCCGGGCAGGCGGCGCTGGCGTCCGCCGCAGGCGCGACACGATTCGAGACCGACCCCGCGGCCGCCGGCACCGGCTTCGACCTGGTCGTGGAGGCGGCCGGCGCCACGGACGCGGCGGCCACGGCCCTGCAAGCACCGCGCCGCGGCGGGACCGTCGTGCTGATCGGGCTCCCGCCGCACGGCGAAACGACCGGCCTGGCGGTCGATGACACGGTCAATGGCGACCTGACGATCATGGGAAGTTTCGGGTATACCGCATCGGCCTGGCGGGATGTGGTGACGCTGCTGAACGCCGGCCGGCTCCGGCCAGGATTCCTCGTCACCCATCGCTTCGCCCTGGCTGACTGGGAGCAGGCGATCGGGACGCTGCGCGGCACGCAGAGCCCGCGTGGCAAGGTGCTGCTGAGCATCTCCGAATGCTGACCGCGGCGCGAGGCAGCCCGCAATAGTCCAGGAAGAGGCAGGAAAAGATGACCTTCACCAGCGTGAACCCGCATGACCCGGCCGACGCGATCGGCGAGTGGGAGGCGGCCGGCGAGCCCGAGGCGGATGCGGTGGTCGGCCGGGCGCTGCGGGCCGCGCGGGTGTGGCGGGATACTCCCGGCCCGGCCAGGGCAACGGCGCTGGGCGAAGCCGCCAGCGCGCTCGAGCAGCGGGCGGCGCAGGTCACCGGCCTGGTTGTCCGGGAGGTCGGCAAGCCCCTGTCCGAGGCGCGCGGCGAGGTGGCCCGCGGCGTGGCGATCCTGCGGTACTACGCCCAGCTCGCCCTGCTGCCCGACGGCGAGACGCTGCCCGCCGGGGATGCTGAGTCGCTGCTGATGGCGCGTCATCTCCCGGTCGGCGTCACCGCCTTGCTGACCCCGTGGAACTTCCCGGTCGCGATCCCGCTCTGGAAGGCCGCGCCGAGCATCGCCTACGGCAACGCCACGGTGCTGAAGCCATCAAGCGCGGCGGCGGCGACGGCCCTGCTGCTGCACGAGATCATCGCGCCGTGCCTGCCCGAGGACGTCTTCCAGGTAGTGCTCGGCGGCGCGCAGGCCGCGCGCTCCCTGATCGCGCATCCGGGAGTCGCGGCCGTGTCGTTCACCGGCTCGGTCCCGGTCGGCCGGGACGTCTCCCGGCGGGCGGCCGAGCGCGGCTGCCGGGTGCAGGCCGAGATGGGCGGGCAGAACCCTTCCGTCGTGCTGGCCGACGCCGACCTCGGCCGGGCCGCGACGGCCATCGCGTACGCGGCGATGGGCTACGCGGGCCAGAAGTGCACGGCGACCAGCCGGGTGATCGTGCAGGACGGCGTCTACGGCGAGTTCCGCGACCGCCTGGTCGCGGCGGTCGAGGCCCTGCAGGTCGTCGATCCGGCCGACGCCAGGACCCTCGTCGGCCCGGTGATCGATGACGGCGCGAGGTCGGCCGCCCTGGCGGCCGTGGCAGGCTCCGGCGGCCGGGTCCTGACCGGCGGCAAGGCGCTGGAGGCGGCGGGGTTCTATCTCGCGCCGACCCTGGTGGAGCTGGACGGGCCGACCGGGCCGCTGGCCGGCGAGGAGGTCTTCGCGCCGGTGGCTGCCGTCCTGCGGGCCGGATCGGCGGACGAGGCGATCACGATCGCCAACGCGGTGCGATTCGGCCTGGTCGCGGCCCTGTTCACGCGTGACCTCGGCAGCGCCCTGCGGCTGACTCACCGGCTTGAGGCCGGGATGATCAAAGTCAACGCGCCGACGTCGGGCGTCGACTTCCACGCGCCGTTCGGCGGATCGAAGGAATCCAGCTACGGCCCGCGCGAGCAGGGCCTGGCCGCGCGGGCCTTCTACACCGAGTCGCGCACGATTTCGCTGATGCCCTGACCTCTGGCACCTGGACCGCCTCGCCCGCGTGAGTTAGATTGCGCCTAATTCGCGTATCAGGAGGCGAACTGTGCCATCCAGCCTGCCCCCGCGGACGGCACCGAGGCGCGCGCCGCGCAGAAGGCGCAGGTTCAGGCTTCTCCGGGTACTCATCGCCCTGGTCCTCGCGGTCCTCGTGCTGGACGTCGCGCTGGGGCCGTGGATCTTCCACATCGGCAACAGGTTCACTCCGACGACGATCTGGGATGGCTACGGGAACGTCCAGGCCACCAACGGCGGTCACTATGTCCTCTACACGCACCTGGTCGCCTTCTCGGTGGAGAACAGGTTCCAAGGCGGATGCGACGAGTTCAGCGGGTGCGACAACCTGACGGGCAGCGCCATGCTGTGCACGGCAGGCGGCGTGACCTACAGCTTCCCGCTGACCGGCCAGGTGCATACCTGGTGGAGCACCGACGGTGCCAGGACGTCCGTCGACCTGACCGGCGGCTCGCCGAAGGCGCTGCCCGGCGGCTGGGTAGTCGCATTCTCCGGCGCCTGGCAGGGCGCGGCCCTGAGGATCACCGACAAGGACAACTCCTTCACCGAGGTGTTCACGCCGCAGGGCGCCATCAGGACGACTACCTCAACCGCCGATCACGGCGCGGCGACGACGACGCTGCGGTACGGCTCCGCCGCTGGCTTCACCCGTGCCTGCCGCACGCTGGCGGGACGCCCCGCGGGCTGATTCAGCACCGTTCACCATCGCGCCGACAGGTGCACGGTGAGCGCGGCCACGATCAGGCCGCCGGCCAGCGAGGCGGCCAGCAGGAGCCAGCGCCTTCCCGAGCCGGCGAGCGTGCCGCGGCCCGCGATCGCGCCGCGGCCACGCGCAGGCTGCCGGCGGGCGAGCAGGCCAGGCAGGCGCGGGGCGTAGGCGATCACGTGGACCGTCATGACGGCGAACCACAGCACGAACGATGCCTTGTGCAGGAAGAGCCACTGGCCCTCGCGCCGCCCGGCGAAGGCCAGCTCGACCCCGGTGCCGAGCACCGCGAGCGACGTGGCGATCACCAGCGGCCCCAGCAGCCGGAGCAGGGGCGCCGGCGGCCCTTTCCTGACGTACTCGGCGCCGCCGGCGTAGTAGCGGGCGAACCGGAAGGTCGTCGATGCGATCTTCAGCACTACCGGTCCCAGCAGCAGCATGCCGACGAAGAAATGCAGCGTCAGCAATCGCCGCAGCGACAGGATGGTCGCGCCCTCCACGGCGAACAGGATGAGCAGCACCGCCCCGGTCATGGCCGTGAGCCGCTCATTGCCCTGCGCGCCGCCCGTGGTGTCGCGGTGATGGCGGTGCCTGGACTGAGTCGTCACGCCCAACGATGCCTCGCCGCGGCGCTGCCGGAGATGCTCCGCAGGCGCAGTGCCAGGGTCGGGCACAGGCGGACCGCGCGCCGGGCATGGGCCGCCAGCTCCGGCGGCACGTCGGGGCTCAGCACGATCGGGTACCCCCACTCGTCGAGTTCCACCAGTTCGGGCAGCAGGTCGGCGCACAGCCCGTGCCCGGTGCAGGCAGTCGGGTCTACGGACAGGCTCACGGTCAGTACCATTCCCCCTCCGACCATGGCCGGGGAATCGGCAGCACCGCTGGCGGCGGATGACCGCGGCGCGTCGACACGCACGGCCGATGCGATACGTGGGCGTGGACGTCGGCGGCGAACGCGGCCAGGGCGGAGGCCGCCATCCGGATCGCGCCGTCCGGATGCCGGCACGCGCCGCGTCCGGCGACCGTGCCGAATCTGCGCTCCAGCCGGCCGAGCACCGGGCCCTGCGGCCGGCCGGCGGCGAGCTGCGCGAAGTCGTCGGCGATGGCAGGCAGGCCGAAGGCGCACGGGCCGCACTGTCCGGCGCCCTCGTCGGCCAGGTAGGCCAGGACCCTGGCCGTCTCGGCCAGGCCGCACGCGCCGGGCGGCAAGGCGAACAGCACTCCGGCGCCGGGTGAGGCGCCGACATGCAGCAGCCCGGCCGCCGTCAACGGCAGCCCGGCCACGGCGCGCAGGTCGTGCCAGGTGCCGAAGTACCCGCCGATGAGCACGGAGCTGGCCTGCCCGCTGATCCCGCTCATGATCAGCGCGTCGCCGATCAGGGTGCCGAGGTCAACCTCGTAGACGCCAGGACCCTCGACGGCTCCCGATACCGTGATCAGCATCGTGCCAGGGGCCTCCGGCAGCCCGGCCCGGCGGAACCAGGCCGGGCCATAGCGCGCGATCAGCGCCACGTGGGCCAGCGTCTCGACGTTGTCGACGAGGGTCGGCCGCTTGCCGACACCCCGCTCGGACGGGCGCGGAGGCGTGGCCACCGGCTTGGCCTCGCCACCGTTGAGCCAGCGCACAAGCGAGGTCTCCTCGCTGGAGACATAATGGCGCGGCAGGCCGTGCACATGTATCGGCACGCTGTCCAGCTGCGCCTGCCGGCGCTCCTCGACAGCGCCGAGCATGAGCTCGGTCAGCCACCCGCTGGCCCGCGGCAGGCAGAGGTGCACCACGTCAGCCCGGACGGCCTCCGCCGCCAGCACGGCGCCGTCGAGTACCAGGTGCGGCGCCCTGGACAGCAGCGCCTGATCCTTCTCGCTCGCGGGCTCGCTCTCCACGCCATTGGCGACGACGACAGCCGGGCCGCGGCGCGAGGTCACGGCGCGCATCTTGGTGCCGGTCGGGAAGCCCGCGCCGCCCCTGCCGGTCAGGCCTGCCTTGAACACAGCCTCGGTGAGCCCGCCGCGCCCCCGGCCGCCGGCGCCCCGCCGCGGCAGCGGTCCGTAACGGTCAACGTGCTCGCGAAGCACCGCGGCGCGGCCGGTTGCCTGCCACCCCGCGGTCAGCCGGGGGGCCGATGCGCGGCGTTCCGCGCTGGGGCGGCCGGGCCGCTGCGCTTGAGCGGGATGCGCGTTCATGCCGGACCCGCCGTCCGCAGGCTCAGCCGGCCGGTTGCCGTCCTGCCGTGAATGACGAGCGTGAGCGTGGCCCGCACCGCCGATCCGGCCGGCCCGCGCAGGACCGCGGCTAGATGCTGTCCGCGGAGCAGCACGACCGGGCCGCTGAAGCTCGATTGCGAGCTGCCCGGCCGGACCCGCACGCTGCCCCTGGACAGCGCGACGCCCGCACCGTCGGGCCTGCCGTGCAGCACGATCCGCAGGTACTCCGGCGGGGAGCCCGCGGTCTGGCCCGTGACCGAGATGGTGGCCTGGCCCGCTGCCGGGCCACGCGTGCGGGTGACCAGCCCGGTGAAGCGGCTACTCGGCTGGAGTCCGGCACCCAGGCCGCTCACCGCAGGCGCCGCTGCGCCGAGCAGCGTGACGGGCGTGCCCGCACGGCGCGCCCAGCCGGGCCGCAGCGGGCCGACCAGGACGAAGATGATCGTGATCAGCGGCACCGCCGCCAGAGCCAGCAGCGCGGGGATCCGGCTGCGGGTGTACTCCGGCAGTGAAATCCGCCACCACACGGCGCAGGCCACTGCGGCGACGCACACTGCGTCAAGCCCGAGGAGCCAGGTCAGGCGGCTGTCGGTGCCCGTGCCGAGTCCGTGCCAGAGGGCAATCGGCCAGCAGGCATAGGCGAGCCAGTGGACCGCGCGCCAGGAGCGGTATCCCAGGCGCACCCGCAGCAGGCTCGTGAGCATCACTGCGAGCAGCAGGTCACAGGCGATCGCCCCGAGACTGAGCCACAGCGGCCGGTAGGACGACGTGAACGGCAGGACTACCGAGATCCAGCCGATCGGCGCATAGCTGTCCAGAACCGTCGTCAGGACGTGCGCGCCGACGAATCCGACCACCAGCAACGACAGATCCCGGTGCAGGCCAGCAGTCACCACCCGTGGCCAGCGCGGCACGGTGAACCTGGCGGTTCCGGCTACCCCGAGCACCACAGTGGCCGTCAGCAGCACGAGCGCGATGACGCCGGTGGCGCGGGTGGCATACCACAGCGGGCTCGGCCCTACGGCGGCGGAACTCAGCAGGCGGCCCGTCATCGGGCGTGCCGCATTCTCTCCCCGGCACACCGGGCCGTGCGGGTCACGACCCTCCCGACACGACGACCGGCGGCGCGGGCGTGCTGGCGGGCGTGCTGGCGGGCGGCTGCTGCGGCGGGTGCAGGTGATGCCGCGGGCGGGCGCCAGCAGCCCGATGCGGCGCGGATGCGGCGGGCTGGGGTCGCGGCTGCGCCGCCGAGGCCGCCGGCGCGGGCTGGGTAGCCGCTGGGCCCCGGCCGGCGGCCGGGGCGGCGTGTCCAGGCAGCGCGTGCGCGAAGGCCGTGCCAAGAGCCAGTGCAGCGCCAGCGGCACCGCCCGCGATCCACAGCGAGACGCGGCGAGTGCGCGCGAGCCGCTGGTCACGGCGTGCTGCGGCGCTGCTTGCTGGCATCGGCATGCCTGAGCTCCTGTCCGTGGTACCCGGCGGTGCCCGCTGACGGGCCGTTCGGGTCCCCAGCTTGCCGTGCGAGGTTCATGGGACTAGTTCAGGAAGCGTTCAGAAGCGGTAAATGTGGCTACGACTTCAGGATGAAAGTGTGCCCGGCCGGCGCGATGCGCGGTCGCGCGGCGATGCGCGGTCGCGCGGCGATGCGCGGTCGCGCGGCGATGCGCGGTCGCGCGGCGATGCGCGGTCGCGCGGCGATGCGCGGTCCCGCGGCGATGCGCGCTCGCGCGGGGCACCGGGCAGCTCAAGGGTGACCGTCAGGCCGCCGCCCGGGGTGTCGGACAGCGCCGCGGAGCCGCCGTTGGAGGCGACCAGCCGGTCCACGATGGCCAGGCCGAGGCCGGTACCGCCCGGTGTCGTGGTCGCGAACCGCCGGAAGGCCGTCTGCTGCTGATGCGGGCTCATGCCGGGGCCGTCGTCGGCGATGACGATGCATGCCCTGCATCCGGCTGCCGTCGCCGCCACCCGGACTGTCCCCCCCGGCGGGACCGCGTCCAGCGTGTTGGCCAGCACATTGTCCATGATCTGCTCGAGGTCGCCTTCGGCCATGCGCGCGCTCACCGGCTCGGGGCAGGCCGTGATCAGGGTGATGCGCCGCTCCTCCGCGGCCGGCCGCCACGCAGCGACCCGGTCCCGGATGACCGCGTCGGCCGCCACCTGAACCGGCGCGGTCGTCACGTTCTCGGCCCGTGCGACGGCCAGCAGGCCGTTGACCATTCGGGCCAGCCGGGCGATCTCCTCCTGGGCCCCGGCGAGCTCGTCGGCGACCGGCCTTTCGACGTCCTGCGCCAGCACGTCAAGGCGCAGCCGCAGGGCGGCGAGCGGGGTCCTGAGCTGATGGGAGACGTCGGCCATCATGGCCTGATGTCCGTGGATGAGCGCCTGGAGGCGCGCGGCCATCGTGTTGAAGTTGGCCGCGAGCCTGCGCACCTCGCTGGGGCCGTCGGTCACAGCCGCGCGCGTCTCGAGCACCCCGCCGCCGAGGTCGTGTGCCGCCGCCTCCAGCGCGGCCAGCGGACGGCCCACCCAGCGGGCCAGCGCGGTGGAGACCAGGACCGCGGCCAGCAGGCCCGCGGCCGAGACGGCGGCCAGCCAGGCCCACAGCACGGCCACGCGGTGATCAAGCTCCTCGCTGGAGCGGGAGAGCACGACGGCGCCGACCGCCCCGCGGCCCTCGTCCTGAAACACGGGCGCGACGACGAGAAGCCGGTCGTGCACCGGGTACAGCACCGGAACCGTGTCCGCCACGACCCGATGCACCAGGCGGATCGGCAGCGCGGGCAGGACTGCCGAGCCGGCCTGCCTGGTGCCCGAGTGGTCATAGACGGCTATCCGGTCGCCGCCGCGTTCCAGGTCGGCCATCGATCTGATCAGCGCCGGATCCGTGGCGTGGTCACCCAGCCGTTCCTCGGCGACGCTGGCGAGCGTGGCCGCGGCGGCGGAGGTCTGGCCCTGAAAATCCCGCCGGTCCTGCCCGGCGGTGATCAGGCCGAGCGGGACGGCGATGATCCCGAGCAGTGCGACTACCAGGGCCAGGACGGCCAGCATGATCCGGCGGGCCATCAGACCTCGCCGAGCCGGAATCCGCGGCTGTAGACGGTCTCAATCAGGCCGGGGAGTCCTAGCTTTCGCCGTAGCGCGCCGACGTGCACGTCCAGCACCTTGGTCGGCCCGTACCAGTGCGAGTCCCAGGCCGTCTCCAGGATCTCCAGGCGGCTCACCACCCGCCCCGGATCGATCGCCAGGCATTCGAGAATGTCGAACTCCTTCGCGGTCAGCGCCACTTCCTCCCCGGCTACGCTGACCTTGCGGGTGCGGATGTCCACGACCAGCGACCCGTGCCTGATGACTTCTCCCTGCGGCCGGACCCTGCGCAGGACGGCCCGGATGCGCGCCTTCAGCTCGGCCAGGCCAAATGGCTTGACCAGGTAGTCATCGGCCCCGGCGTCCAGAGCATGTACCCGGTCAGCCTCCTCGCCGTGGGCAGTGACGACGATGATCGCCGCATTCGAGCGCTCGCGGAGCAGCCGGCAGACGTGCACGCCATCGGCGTCGGGCAGCCCGAGATCGAGCAGCACGACATCCGCCTCTCCCCACGAGAGCGCCTCGCTGCCGGTCATGACGTGATCCACGCGGTAGCCGTCTCTGGCCAGCCCGCGGACCAGCTGGGTGGCGATGCCCGGATCGTCCTCCACTACCAGGACGCTCGGGCCTGCTTCGTGTGCCGGGGAACCCGGTCCGGGCGTGGGACTCGGCGCTGTCATGGCGTCCACCGTAGGCGAGAGCACCGCCGAAGGTGACTGCACGGCCAGGTTGGGGCGGACGGCTTAGTTGGTCGAGGTTCCCGCCGGCCTGGCGCGGACCCGCAGACGGCTGGCCATTCCGAAGCCCCAGTTGAGCAGCCGGGCCGCATCGGTGAAGCGGGCCCGGGGGTTGGTGGCCGAGCTATCCAGCACCACGCCGATCAGCGTGCCGCCGTGCTGCGCCTCGAACAGCAGGCAGTACCCCGCGGCATTCGTCGAGCCGGTCTTGATGCCGATCACGCCCGGATAGGAGCCGAGCAGGAGGTTGGTCGTCTGCCAGTGGTAGCGATGATGCTGCGCTGTCGCGCCGATCCGATGCGAGCGCTGCCCCACGATAGTGCGGAAGGTAGCCAGCTTCATGGCCGTCTCGCCCAGGATCATGAGGTCGCGCGGAGTGGAGTAGGTCGAGTGCTCGGTCGGCCACGGCAGGCCGTCGAAGTTCGCGTAGTGCGTGCGCGTCATTCCCAGCCGCCTCGCCGTGGCGTTCATCTGCTTCACGAACGCTCTCCAGCCAGGGCCGTAGGCCTTGGCGAGGGCGAACGCGGCGTCGGCTCCGGATGGCAGCAGCATGCCCTCGAGCAGCTGCCGGGCGGTCAGGACGTCACCCGCGCGCAGGCCAGCGCTGCCCGCATCGTTGGCCCGCGCATAAGCGGCATCGGCTCCCGAGATCCTGATCTTCCGCCCCAGGTGGCCGGCGCGGATGACCACGAGTGCCGTCATCACCTTGGTGATGCTGGCCATCGGCCGCCGCACGTTCGGGCCGCGGCTCCACAGCCGCTCGCCCGTCGTCGCATTGGCCAGCTCGGCGCCCCTGGCGCGCACCCCGGCCGGGCCGGCCGCGACCGCTGCCGCGGGCGCTGTTGCCGCCGCGGACGCCCCGGCGGCCGCCGGGGACACGCCGGCAGATGCGAGAAAGGCGGCGAGGACGATCGTCGTGGCGATCGGCCGACGGCTCACGTGCATGACTCCAGCGGGGGATTGCGCACATTCGCGTCGTGCGCGGACCGGGGGGAGGGGACCGGGCAGAGCCTTTCAGATCGATGCGCAACCGGCAACCACCTGCCGCCGATCGAGGCGGCCGCCGTGCCGTCAGCCCGCCAGCCGTGTCACCCGGGCGCCGGCCGTTGCCGTCTCACCAGCCTGCGGGCAACGGCATGCCCTCGGTGTATCCGGCGGCGCCCTGCACCCCGACGACGGCGCGCTCATGCAGCTCGTCCAGGTCGCGCGCGCCGGCGTAGGTGCACGCGCTGCGCAGCCCGGCGGTGATCGCGTCGATCAGGTCCTCGACCCCCGGCCGCTGCGGGTCCAGGTACATCCGGGAGGTGGAGATCCCCTCCTCGAAGAGTTCCTTGCGTGCGCGGTCGAACGGGGAATCGGCAGCCGCGCGCATCCGCACCGCCCTGGCGGACGCCATCCCGAAGCTCTCCTTGTACCGCCGCCCGTCCGCATCGCGGAACACATCCCCCGGCGATTCGTAGGTGCCGGCGAACCACGAGCCGATCATGACATTCGACGCGCCGGCCGCCAGCGCCAGCGCGACGTCCCTCGGATGACGGACGCCGCCGTCGGCCCAGACGTGCGCGCCGAGCCGCCGTGCCTCAGCGGCGCAGTCCAGTACCGCGCTGAACTGCGGGCGGCCGACTCCGGTCATCATCCGGGTCGTGCACATCGCGCCGGGGCCGACGCCCACCTTGACGATGTCGGCGCCCGCCTCGACCAGGTCGGCCACCCCGGCGGCGGTCACGACATTGCCGGCCACCACGGGGACCGACGGCTCAGCCCCCCGTACCGCCCGGAGGGCCTGGAGCATCTTGTCCTGATGCCCGTGTGCGGTGTCGACCACGAGCATGTCCGCGCCCGCGTCGAGCAAGAGCTTGGCCTTGCCGCCCACATCGCCGTTGATGCCCATCGCGGCGGCGATCCGCAGCCGCCCGCCGTCGTCGACCGCGGGCAGGTACACCGTTGCCCGCAAGGCTCCGGTCCGGGTCAGGATGCCGACGCAGCGGCCAGTGGCGTCGACCACGGGAGCCAGCCTGTGCCGCCCGTCATGAAGGAGGCCAAACGCATGCTCCGGGTCCGTCTCGGCGGGCAGGGTCAGCAATTCCGCGGACATGACCTGGCGCAGCTGGGTGAAGCGGTCGACCCCGTGGCAGTCCGCCTCGGTCACCACGCCGACGGGCCGGCCTCCCTCCACCACGACCACGGCCCCGTGCGCGCGCTTAGGCAGCAGGCTGAGCGCGTGCCCGGTGGTCGCCTCCGGGCCGAGCGTCAGCGGGGTGTCATGCACGAGGTCGCGGGCCTTCACGAAGGAGATGACCTCACTGACGACGTCCGCCGGGATGTCCTGCGGGAGCACGGCGATGCCGCCCCTGCGAGCCACGGTCTCCGCCATCCGGCGTCCCGCCACCGCGGTCATGTTGGCGACGACCACCGGGATCGTGGTGCCGCTGCCGTCGCGCGTCGCGAGGTCGACGTCGAGCCTGGAGGTCACCGCCGACCGGCTCGGCACCAGGAACACGTCACTGTAGGCAAGGTCATGAGCGGGCTCGGTAAGGAATCGCACCTACCGATTCTGCCGCAGGTTCAGTGGTGGCCCCGCCCGGCTCGCTGTCGGTCAGGCGAGCGCCTCGTCGACGTAGCACCACCGCCACGTCTCGCCGGGCTGGAATGAGGAGATCACCGGGTGCCAGGTCTGCTGATGGTGAGCGGTGGCATGCCGGCCGGGTGAGGAGTCGCAGCAGCCCACGTGGCCGCAGCTGAGGCAGAGCCTGAGGTGAACCCAGCGGGTTCCGGCGCCGAGGCATTCCTCGCAGCCGCCGGGCGTGCGCGGTTCGACCGGGCCGAGGGCCTTGACGTGCGTGCAGCTGGCCATCTGCCCATCATGACGGTGACCGTTCCCGCGCACATGGAATTATCAGGGGAGACGCTCGGAGGATAACGACCATGCCATTGCAAAATCGCGTGACGCCCGACGGCCAGATCGTCGCGGATCCGGGTCGTGGCCTGATGATGGGCAATCGCGGCTGCCTGCACGGGCCGGGCCGCGAGCTGGGCGTCAGCCGCTGGCGATCGAAGATGTGGATCTGCTGCGTTCTGGACTGGAAGGGCGTCCGGCGGGATCCGATGCCATCCGGCCGGTGGACGGCGCTGTTCTTCGTCGATGAGGCGACCGCGCTGGCCGCCGGGCACCGGCCGTGCGCGCACTGCCGGCGCTCCGACTACCTCGACTTCGCCGAGACGTGGCGCGCGGCACGGCGCCTTGGCCGCCGTCCGCTGGCGAGGGAGATGGACTCGATACTGCACCGCGAGCGCGTCGACCGGGCCCGGCGTCAGGTCACGCACTGCGTACCCGCGGGCGAGCTGCCCGACGGCGTCATGATCAGGGTCGGCGGCGACGTCGGCCTGCTTATCTCCGGGCAGCTGCGGTTGTGGTCATTCAACGGATACGGCGCTCCGGCAGCCGGCCGCCTGCCGGGCGCGGTCGAGGTGCTGACGCCGCCGTCTATCGTCGCCGCGATCGCGGCCGGCTACCGGCCGATCGTGCACCCTAGCGCGCTGACCCAGGCGCAGCGGGCCGGGGACTCGCCGGTCCGCGTGCACGCTCACGCAGGGGCGGCGGCGACCCACTGAGTACTTTGGCGGATCCGGATCGGTGGCCCGCCGAGCACGATGGCCGCATGGGCGATTCGCATCTCAGCAGCACGATCAGATTGTGGGTCGTCGTCGTGGCCGCGGCCGCGGCCGGCTTGCTGTTCGCATGGCTTGGGCGCCTGGCGGGCGTGCCGCTGGCGACGCTGCTGTCCATCGGGGCGGGCGCGGCCGCCCTGGCCTGGCTGGTCGTGCTGGTGGCCGTCCCCTGGAACCTGTACTTCGCGGCCCGCCGGGTGGTTGCCGAGATGGCCGTCTCGCGCGAGCGAGGCATCATCGTGCCGGCGGCTCAGGACACCGAAGCCAGGCGGATCGCGAGGCGGATGCTGTGGTTCGCGCTCGGCGGGCACATCGGCACCGCCGTGGCGACCGCGGTGATCACTTACTTCGCCCGTGCCACGGTGGGTTACTACTTCGCGGGCTTCTACCTCCTGTCAACCGCGATCCGGCCGGCCGTGGCCTACTTCGCTCACCTGCGCGAGCGGATTACGGTGCTGACGCGACAGGCCACGCACCCTCGCGAAGACGTCGTATCGCTGAAGCGCACGGTGGATCTGGCGGCCCGCACCCTCAAGGAACTGCAGGCAGAACTCCGCCAGGCGCAGCGCGGCGCGACAGATGACCTGCGCCGCGTGGAGTCCGCCCTGGCCGGTGACATAACGCACGCCAGGCAGTTGCTCAGCACCGATCTGGCCCGGCTGCAGGACGCGCAGGCGGCAGACCGGGCGGCGGCGCGTTCGGTTGCGGACCAGCTGGGGCGAAGGATCGACCAGATGGTACGCCGGATCGAGGACACCCTGGACGGGATAAGCGACCACCAGGAACTGCTGACCGGGATCAGGGCCCTGGCCCGGATGATCAGGTCGGATGGGTCTGGCCGGAGCTGAGGCTCATGAGGGCCTATCGTGGCGCTGGTGAGCACGCCCGGGACGTTGCGGTTGCGCGGCCGGGCGTGGCGGCCGGGCTCGTTCGCGATTATGGCGGTGGTCAACAGGACCCCGGATTCGTTTTTTGACCGGGGCGCGACGTATGAGTTCGGTGCGGCGCTGGACTCGGCCGGCCGGGCGGTGGCCGCGGGCGCGGACATGGTGGATATCGGGGGAGTGAAGGCTGGCCCGGGTGAGGAGGTGGATGCCGCGCAGGAGATCGGCCGGGTAGCGGGCCTGGTGGCGGCGGTACGGGAGCACCATCCCGAGGTGGTGATCAGCGTCGATACCTGGCGCGCCGAGGTCGGCGAGGCGGTCGCCGCAGCCGGGGCGGACCTGCTGAATGACGCCTGGGGCGGTGTCGATCCCCGGCTGGCCGAGGTGGCGGCGGCCCACGGGATCGGGCTGGTCTGCTCGCACGCGGGCGGGCTCACGCCGCGCGCTGGACCGCATCGCCCGGCGTACGCCGATGTCGTGCAGGATGTGATCAGCCACGTCACCGCCGAAGCGCAGCGCGCGGTCGCCGCTGGAGTGCGCCCGGAGGCGATCATGATCGATCCCGCGCACGACTTCGGGAAGAATACCTGGCACTCGCTGGAGGTCACCCGCCGGCTAGGGGAGCTGACCGACACGGGCTGGCCCGTCCTGGTCGCCGTGTCGAACAAGGATTTTGTCGGGGAGACTCTGGGCCTGCCGCCTCGTCAGCGGGGAGAGGGAACGATGGCAGCCCTGGCGATTTCCGCGTGGCAGGGGGCTCGGGTGTTCCGGGTGCATGACGTGCCCGCCGCGCGCCGCGCACTCGATGCCGTTGCCTGGGCACGCAGCCGATGACCCGGCTGCCCCTCGCCGTCCAGCCGCCGAGGACAGCGAACGGGAACTGGTGCTCAGTGATCTGGAAATACTGCCAGCGGGGCCGTCTTAAGGCGAGCGGAAAGCAGCGTAGATGATAGCGCTGAGCCGGTCCACCATCTCTTCCATGGGCAGCCGCACCTCGACGCTGAGCAGGTAGTTGACCCGTTCGAGCATCATCAGGCAGGCGACCGCAGTGAGCTCGGCATGCTCGGCCAGGCCGCCGTTGCCTGCCGCCTGCGCCGTGCCGGTGCCCGCCGCGGCCGTCATCCCCTGAGTGATCGCCTCGGCCAGCCGGAAGAACAGCTGCAGCCCGTCCCCCCATACCGCCTCGCCGACGAGTTCTGCCTGGCTGAGGGCCCGCAGCACGGTGGCGTGAGCGGCGTAGGTGTCGCAGAAGCTACGTACCCAGGCGCGCAGCGCATCCCGGCCGGCGTCGTTGCTGGTCACCACGGGGAACTCGTCGGTGATGCTCTCCATGTCGTGCAGCGCATCCCGCAGCAGCGCCTTGAACAGGTCGTCCTTGTTGGCGAAATACAGGTAGAAGGTGCCATGCGAGGTCTTAGCCCGCCGGACGACGTCATCGACGCGCACGGCCTGGAATCCGCGCTCGTCGAACTCGACCAGGCCAGCCTCGAGCAGCTTGCGCACGGTCTGCCGTCCCTGGGCACCCAGTTCGCGGCCCTGCGCGGGAGTACCGCCGCCCAGGGACGGCCGCCGGGGATGCGCTCCGCTACCCCTGCGGGTCCGGGGAGTGCCGCCCTTCCTGGGCACGGCGCCCGCGGCGGGCGGGTCGGCGGCTGCGGGGCCCGGCCGTGACGGGCCGACGGCGGAGGAACCTGCGGCAGGAGGGGCAGCGGGGGCGAGGCTGCCCGGCGTGGTGGCCGCGGGTGACGTGCCGCCCGGCAGCGGGCCCCGGCGAGCTTCCCGATTCATGGTGGCGACACTAGTCCGCCCGGCGGTCGCAATGCCGGAATTTTCGCCGTGGCTGGCCCGGCGCGTATCGCCGAGCCGGCCAGCCCGTCGGCCCATCTCGTCGTGAATGCGCTCATGGCCTGCGGAAACGCCAGCCTGTTACGAGCCGAGTACCTGCTCCAGGTAGGCGTTGCCGAATCTGCGCTCGGGGTCCAGCGTGTCCCGCAGGGCGACAAACTCGGCGAACCGCGGATAGGCGTCGCGCAGGTACCCGGCGTCCCTGGTGTGCATCTTGCCCCAGTGCGGCCGGCCGCCCGCCGCGGTCATCACGTCCTCTACCGCGTGGAAGTACTCCTCGTGCGCCGAGGCGCGGAAGATGTGGATGGCGATGTACGCACTGTCCCGGCCGTAAGCGGTGGACAGCCACAGATCGTCGCCGGGTGCCACCCTGACCTCGATCGGGAAGCTGATCCGCCAGTCCCTGGCGTCGAACAGGGCCCGGATCTCGCGGAGCACGCCAGCCAGTTCCGCGCGCGGGATGGCGTACTCCTGCTCCTTGAATCGCACCCGCCTGGGGCTGGTGAATACCCGGTAGGCGGCATCGACATAGGCCCGGGAGCCGATCGCCCTCCCGGCCGCCGCGTTGACCGTCCTGATGACGCCGGGGACGCGGTGCCCGAGACTGCAGGTGGCCCCGAAGACCGTATTGGACAGGAACTCGTCATCCAGCCAGTGCCGCCACCGGCTGAGCGGCTGCGGCGGTCCTGCGGAAGTGTTGTTGCGCTTGGTGAGACAGCCCTCGCTGTGCGGGAACCAGTAGAACTCGAAATGCTCGTTCTCGCTGGTCAGCTCATCTAGCCTGCTGATGACCTCGGACCAGCGCATCGGCTCCTCGCGGGCCTCCAGCAGGAAAGCGGGCACCACCCGGAACGTCACGGCGGTGAGCACGCCGAGCGCTCCCATGGCGACTCTGGCCGCGTCAAAGAGGCCGCCGGGGGAGTCTGCCGAGCACGAGGTGATCGTGCCGTCGGCTAGCACCATCTCCAGGCCGGCCACCTGGGCCGCCATGCCGCCCAGGTCACGGCCGGTGCCATGGGTGCCGGTCTGAACGGCGCCCGCCACCGTCTGCACCTGGATATCGCCCATATTGGCCAGCGCGAGGCCGCGCGCCAGCAGTTCGGCGTTCAGCTTGTACAGCGGGCACCCCGCCTCCACGGTCACCAGGCCTGCGCGCCCGTCCACGGATCTGATCGCGGTGAGCCCGCCAGGACGCAGCAGCACGCCGTCGGTGACGGCGACCGGCGTGAACGAGTGGCCGCTGCCAGTCATCCGGACCGCCATCCCGTCGCAAGCCGCGCGCCTGACCTCATCCGCCACCTGCTCGGCGGACTCCGGTGCGGACACTCGCCGCGGCTGGGCAGCCACATTGCCCGCCCAGTTGCGCCACTGCCCGGCGGGGGCCGGGCGGCGAGGACTGGTCATCGGCTGCTGTGCCGTCGGCTGTGACCGTTCACCGGCTGTGACCGTTCACCGGCTGTGACTCCGCATCGGCCCATTGTGCCGCCTGCGCGGTGTCCGTCGCGCGGAGTCTGCGCCGCCCCAGCAGGCAGACCGCGACGGCGATCGTTCCGCAGGCCGCCGCGTACGCATATCCCCAGCGCGCGCCGGCGACGTCGACGATCTGCCCGGCGATAGCCGCCCCGGCTGCCACGCCGACCGAGATGGTCGAGGTGAGCCAGCTCATGCCCTCAGTCCGCCGCTCGGCCGGCGCCTGGCGCTCGACCAGGCCAATCCCGGCGATGAGGGTCGGCGAGATCGTCAGCCCGCAGAAGAAAATGACCGCGGCAAGCCACAGCAGCCCCGGCATCGCCCAGAACGTTGCCACTCCCGTCACCGTGCAGCACAGGGTGACCACGAACCGGCGCTCCAGCGGGGCTCGCCAGGTGCGCGACCCGTACCAGAGGCCGCCGGCCGCGCTGCCCAGCGCGTAGGTCCCCAGGATGAAGCCCGCCAGCGGCTTGTGGCCGTGCTCCTGGGCGAAAGCCACCGTGCTCAGGTCGATGGTGGCGAACATCGACCCCACGAACAGGTACACCGGTGCCAGCGCGATCAGGCTCGGCACCAGCGCGATCAGGCTCGGTCCCGAGGCCCGCCGCCGGGCGCGCATCCCTCGCGATGCGCCCGGTTGCCGCGGCCGCCGCGGCGGCCGCGGCCGCGGCGCCGGCTGGGTCCGGCGCTGGGCGGCGAACAGCAGCGTGCCGGTGACGCACAGCGCCGCCGCGACAGCCACGCCAGCGGCCGGATAGACCTCGGTGGCCAGCACGGTCACTACCGCGGGACCGATCACGAAGATCAGCTCATCGGCCACCGATTCCAGCGCGAACGCCGTATGCAGCTGCTGGGAGGTGCCGACCAGGGCGCTCCATCGCGAGCGGACCATGGACCCGAGGGAGGGCATGGAGGCGCCCGCGAGGCCGCCGCCGGCCAGCAGCGCCCAGAGCGGCGCGTGCGCCTGCGCGCCGACGATGAACGCGATCGTGGCCACCGCGAACACGGCCGCCTGCGGTCGCAGGACCCGATGCTGGCCCAGCCGGTCACTGAGCCTGGCCATCTGCGGGGCACAGATCGCATAGCCCACCGAGCCCGCCGCGGAGACGACTCCGGCCAGCCCGTACTTGCCGGTAACCGACGCGATCAGCAATATCGTGCCGAGGCCGAACATCGACATCGGCATTCGCCCGAGGGCTCCCGCGGCGGAGAAACCCAGCGCACCAGGGTTCCTGAGGAGCTCGAGATAGGGGTTCCCGCTGCTTGTCTCCTGCTGCTCATCCCGCTCCTCGCGCGAGGAGCCAACCTGCGTCATATATGCGCTGACCTCCCCTCAGACCGTATCCACGCCACGCAAGTCTTTTCCAGGCGGTGGCCGCCGGGTCTTCAGCGCGACACCGGAGCCGGATAGGGTGGGGGCCGTATGGGACGCCTCTTCCGGCGCACTGCAGCACGCGCCACCGCCGCGCCCGGCTCAAGCACGCCCGCGGGACGCTTCGCGGCCGTCGGCGCGATTGCCCTGGCCGCCACGGGTGCTCACGTGGCAGTACCGCCGCACGGCAGCGTGCCTGCCATGGTGCCGTATTCGGTGTCAGCCGGCGGGACGACGGCTGCGGCGCACAATGCCAGGTCCGCGGGGGCCGCCTCGGCTTTCCGGCGGATCATCCTGCCGGACCTGCTGATCGTGGTGCCGAAGGGGCTCACGGCCGGCCAGCGGACCCGGCTCAGCAAGATCACCGGTGTCCGGAACATGATCACGTTTGACGGCGCCGAGATCACGGCGGACGGCCAGCCTGCCAGCATCATCGGCGTCAACCCGGCGCAGTTCAGGTCCTGGGTCCCCCTGCAGACAGCCTCGGACCAGGCCTTCTGGACCGCCCTGTCCCGCGGCGGATTCGTGGCATCGGCGTCGGCGAAGGCGCGGCTCGGCCTGCGCGCCGGCCAGAACTATCAGCTGAGCGGCGGGACGATCCGGTCGGCTGAATTCGGCGCGGCGGCACAGCTGGGCGTCGCCGGAGTGGACCTGCTGGTGAACTCTGGCACCTCCCGCGCGCTTGGCCTGGTGCACCAGGTGGCCGGCCTGATCAGCGCCCCCGGCGTGAGCCTGCCCAGACTGACCAGCGAGGTCAGCAAGATTCTCGGGCCCGCGGGCAAGATCGTCAGCCTGCGTGCCGAGCAGCTGCCGACAACGCCCGTCCGGCCAGGTCAGCTCCCGGCCACGTACCTGGCGCTGTTCAAGGCGTCCGCGGCGCAGTACTGCCGTGGCCTGTCCTGGACGGTACTGGCCGCGATCGGGCAGATCGAGAGCGCCGACGGGACCAACATGGGCCCGTCCAGCGCGGGAGCACTCGGCCCGATGCAATTCGAGCCGTCCACCTGGGCCGAGTGGGGCATCGACGGATTCGGCCTGACGGGCACTCCCGACGTGATGAATCCGTACGACGCGGTCCCCTCGGCCGCCAGGATGCTGTGCGCGGACGGCGCGGCGGGCGGCGGTCACTCCCTCTACAACGCGATCTTCGCCTACAACCACGCCGACTGGTACGTGAACGAGGTCCTGGCGCTGGCCGCCGAGTACGCGGCCGACAGCCGCTGACCGCCTGACCGCCCGGCCGCCGGCCGCTGACCGCCCGGCCGCTGACCGGCAGCCGGCAGCGCTGACCCGCAGCCCTGGCAGGCAGCCGCTGACCCCCGCCCGGCGCTGCCTGATA
>Ga0209871_1000079_pt1 | contig 29704 bp, 29 predicted proteins | sample OrgsoiDNA2013045_FD_185795 | JGI IMG/M metagenome (GOLD analysis project Ga0209871, IMG submission 185795) | Permafrost soil microbial communities from the Arctic, to analyse light accelerated degradation of dissolved organic matter (DOM) -... | ecosystem: Environmental > Terrestrial > Soil >... | reverse complement strand
CTTTACCGAGAAGCTGCCCAGGCCGCAGGACCTCGTCGCGGGCGCTTACGACTTCGCCGAGCAGCTGCTGGCCAGCCAGCGCAAGTTCGCCGAGGACGTCATCGCGGCGACCGCGCCGCTGACCGCCGGCAAGGACGATGCCCCGGCCAAGAAGACCAGCTCCGCCGCCAAGTGACCCCCCATCGCGCGGCGAGCCCAGTGTGGCTCGCCGCGCGACCGTGGCGCTTGCGATACTGAGCAGACACGCTTGCGATACTGAGCAGGCAACAGGCCCCCGGAGGAGACAGTGACCGATCCGTGGGACGTGCAGATGGAGGCGCTCGGTGCCTACATCCGCAGCCAGCGAAAGCTGGCGAACCTCTCGCTGCGCCAGCTGGCCGAGCTCAGCACCCTGTCCAATCCCTATCTCAGCCAGCTCGAGCGCGGCATGCACCAGCCGTCTGTCCGGGTGCTCCAGCTGATCTCCGGTGCCCTCGATATGTCCGCCGAGATGCTGCTGGCGCAGGCGGGCCTGCTCGATCCCCGTCCGGCTGACGGCGCCAGCACTGAAGGCGCCAGCACTGACGGCGCCAGCACTGACGGCGCCAGCCCTGACGGCGCCAGCACCGACGGCGCTAGCACCGACGCCGCGTCGACCGGCTCCGCCAGCACCGATGCCCCGCCACCCGAATCGGTGGAGGCCGCGATCGAGGCCGACGACCGGCTCGACGACGAGCAGAAACGGGCCATCCTCGCGGTCTATCGCAGCATGCTCCGCCTGAGCGGCCCCGCCGACAAGAGTCGCTAGGCCCGGCACCGCAGGCAGGAAGACGCTGCTGCCGCACCTCCCGCGTTGACAACGCCGCACCCGCGCGCCCACGATGCTGGCAGGCGTGGCGGACATAGGTGGCGGACATAGACCGTGTCGAGGCGGTGCGTGCGGGGGGAGGCCCGATGGAGCTGATGAGCCCGCTGGACGCGAGCTTCCTCTTTGTCGAGAACGACGTGACTCCGATGCATATCGGCGGCGTCGCCATCTTCGAGGGCCCGCCGCCGACGCGCGACGAGCTGATCTCGCGGATCGAGGCGAAGCTGGCGCTAGTGCCGAGGTACCGCCAGAAGGTGCGCTTCCTTCCGCTCAATGTCGGGCGCCCCGGCTGGGTGGACGACTCGCACTTCAACATCTCTTACCATGTGCGGCGTACCGCGCTGCCCGCGCCGGGCGGCCGGGAAGAGCTGGACAGTCTCGTCGGCCGGGTGATGTCGCAGCGCCTCGACCGGGCCCGCCCGCTGTGGGAGGTGTGGGCGGTGGAGGGCCTGGACGATGGCCAGTGGGCGATGGTGTCGAAGGTGCACCACTGCATGGTCGACGGCGTCTCCAGCACCGACCTCATGTCGGTGGTCTTCGACGCCGATGCCGCCGCTGAGCCGGTCACGGCCGCGCCCTGGCTGCCCAGCCGGGAGCCGACAGCGGCCGAGATGGTGGTCCAGTCGCTGGCCGGCGCCCTGAGCCCGGTGGGGCAGCTGACCGGGTTGCTCGCAGGGCTGCGTTCACCGCGGGCCACGCTGCAGACCGGCGTCGACACGGTCCGCGTTCTCACCGCAATGGCGGCCAAGCTTCTCCCGCCGTCACGGCCGTCGTCGCTGACCGGGTCCATTGGTCCCCATCGGCGGTGGACCTCGGCGCACGCCTCGCTGGCGGACCTGAAGCTGGCCCGCAAGGCGCTGGGCGGAACGATCAATGACGTGGTGCTCGCCGCGATCACCAGAGGCTTCCGGGATCTGCTGATCAGCCGCGGCGAAATGGGCGAGGGCCGGCCGGTGCGGACGCTGGTACCGGTCTCGGTACGCGCCGAGAGTGAGCGGGGGACCTACAACAACCGTGTGTCGGCGGTATTCGTCGATCTTCCGGTGGGGCAGGAAGATCCGGTCGTCCGGCTGGCCGACATCCGCAGCCAGATGGACGGCATCAAGGAGTCCAGGGGCGCGCTGGCCGGCGAGCGGCTCGCCAGCCTGTCTGGCTTCGCGCCGCCGATGCTGCTCGCCGCCGGGCAGCGGCTCGCCGCCTCGATCCCGCAGCAGGCGCTGCACACCGGGACGACCAACGTGCCGGGGCCGCAGCATCCCCTGTACTTCGCCGGCCGGCGGATGCTGGAGTCGTCGCCGTTCGTGCCGGTGCTCGCCTCCGTGCGTACCGTCATCGGGATCTTCTCCTACGACGGCGGCGTGCACTTCGGCATCACCGGCGACTACGACAGCGTCCCCGACATCGACGTACTGCGCCGCGGCATCCAGGCGGGCGTCGACGAGCTGCTGGCAGCGGCCAGGAACGCGCAGAGTGCCGCAAACGGGTCAGCCGGGGCAGCGGCCGGGAGCCACGCCACGGGCGGTCCGAGAAGCCCGCGCACGGCACGGGCACCGACGAGCCGTTCAACGGGAGGATGACCATGCCGGAACATCAGGGTTACGGCCGCGAGACGCTCGCCGAGCTTCCGTTCTTCGCTGCGGAGCGGTTCGCCGGCCGGCCCGCACAGCGGTTCAAGCGGGACGGTGAGTGGCACGACCTGAGCTACACCGGGCTGCGCGACCGGACCGTCGAGATCGCCCTCGGCCTCATCGCGCTGGGCGTTCAGCCCGGCGACCGGGTGTGCGTGCTGTCGGACACCCGGCCGCAATGGGTGCATGTCGAGTACGGCATCGCCGCGGCCGGCGCCGTGGTGGTGCCGATCTACCCCTCCAGCTCGCCGGAGGAGTGCCTGTGGGTGATCGGCGACTCCGGTGCCGTCGCGGTGGTCGTCGAGAACGCCGCCAAGCTGGCCAAGCTCGACGACCTGCGGGAGCAGCTGCCGGAGCTGCGGCACGTGCTCATCATCGATGCCGGTGATCCAGGCGGCGCCGGGGTCACCAGTATCGAGCAGCTGCGCGCGCAGGTACGCCAGGCGGACGCCGCCGAGGTCGCGCGGCGCGTGGCTGGCGTGCACGCCGACGACCCGGCGCTGATCATCTATACCTCGGGCACCACCGGCCGGCCCAAGGGCTGCGTGCTGACCCACCGCAACATGACCGCCAGCTGCCGCATTACGCAGGAGCTGGACATCCTCGGGCCGGATGACGTGACCTACCTGTTCCTGCCGCTGGCGCACGTCTTCGCGCAGGTGGTACAGCTGAGCACCAACGCCGTCGGCGGCGTGGTGGCATACTGCAGCGGCGGCGCGGCGGCGATCATGGCTGACTGCGCCGAGGTACGCCCGACGTGCCTGCCGGCGGTCCCGCGGATCTTCGAGAAGGTGTACGCCGCCTTCGCCGGCCAGCTGCCCGCCGAGCCGGGCGGTTCAAGCCCGGCCCTTGAGCAGCTGCACGCCCAGGTCCGCGCGTTGTTCGGCGGGCGGCTGCGGGAGCCGATTACCGGGGCGGCCCCGGTGGCAGCGGAGATCCTCGAGTTCTTCCATGCCGCTGGAGTGCCGGTGCACGAAGGGTACGGCCTGAGCGAGTCGGCGGGCGTGGGCACGTTCAATATCCGCGACGCGACCAGGATCGGCACGATCGGCCGGCCGGTTCCCGGCACGGAGATCCGGTTCGCCGACGACGGCGAGATCCTCATCCGCGGACCCCAGATCTTCGCCGGGTACTGGAACAACCCGGACGCCAGCGCGGAAGTACTCCTCGACGGGTGGCTGCAGACCGGCGATCTCGGCTCGGCCGACGATGACGGCTTTGTCACCATCACGGGGCGCAAGAAGGACATCATCATCACCGCGGCCGGCAAGAACCTCACCCCGGCGAATCTGGAGAACGAGCTGCGGCAGTCGCGCTGGATCTCCCAGGCGGTCATGCACGGCGACCGGCGGCCGTATCCGGTCGTGCTGATCACCCTCGACGCCGAGCAGGTCATCCCGTGGGCTCGCCAGCAAGGGCTGACCGACGACATCGCCAAGCTCGCGGCCGACCCGGCGGTGCGCGCGCTGATCGAGCCCGTAGTGGCGCAGGTGAACTCGCGCCGTGCCCAGGTGGCCCAGGTCAAGAAGTTCACCATCCTTGACCATGACTTTTCCACCGAGACCGGGGAACTGACTCCCACCCTCAAGGTCAAGCGGCGGATGGTCGAGGCGAAGTACGCGCACATGTTCGACGCGCTCTACGCCTGAGGCGACTCAGCTCGACGGCTGCAGGAGCGCGGCCGCCGGACTCCCCTGTCGCTGTCTGCGCCATCGGCCCCTGCGCCAGGATGGCATCGGGGGATGGCCCGTGCAACACTTCGCACGCGGCGCAAGAAAGGGAGCAGGCCATGCAGGAGGACCATTTCGCGGGCCGGTCGGTGCTGGTCTTCGGCGGGGCCGGTGCGCTCGGCGCCGGGGTGGCAGCGGCGTTCACGGCCGTCGGCGCGTCGGTCACCGCGGTGGATAAGTCGGAGCCGGAGGGCGACCGCCGGCTGGCCGGCGTCCGGTACCAGGCTGCGGACGTGCTCGACCACGATGCCGTCGGCGCCCTGCTCGACTCGGCGCCGGCGCCCTGGGCGGTGATCAACACTGTCGGCGGGTTCGCCGGCAGCCGGCCGCTGTCAGAGCTGGACCTGGTGGAGCTGACCAGCCAGATCCAGCTGAACCTGGTCACAGCCGCCCTGATCACCAAGCATGCTCTTCGGGTCATGCAGGCTCATGGTCAGGGCCGGATCGTACATACCGCCAGCCGCGCGGGCGTCGTCAGCCAGGGCTCGGGATTCGCCTACTCGGTCAGCAAGCTCGGCGTGCTGCACCTGGTGTCGATGGCGGCAGATGAGGTGCGCGGCACCGGAGTCACGGTGAACTGCGTCGTCCCCAGCATCATCGACACCCCGGCCAACCGGGCGGCGATGCCGAACTCCGATCACGACGCCTGGCCGAAGATCCCTGACATCGCCCGGACCTACCTATTCCTCTCCTCGCCGGAGTCGGGCCTGATCAGCGGAGCGGCGGTGCCGGTGTAAATCACCGCCTCATCTGATCAGCGGGTCACGGGGCAGTCCGAGGATCCGCTCGCCGATCTGGTTGCGCTTGATCTCCGAGGTCCCCCCTGCGATGGACATGGCCCGGTTCATCAGCACAAGCATCCCGGCCATGGCACCAGGACCAGCCAGGAACGCGGTGTCCGGCCCGGCCAGCGCGGCGAGGATCGCCGCGGCCTCGTGCCCGTTCTCTGACAGCACCAGCTTGGTGACGTTGCCCTCCGGGCCCGGCCCGCCGCCGGCCACCGCCCGGTGTGCGGCGCGCAGGTTCAGCACGGCCATGGCCTGGGTGCCGGCAATGTGGCGGCCCACCCGCGCGGCGCCGCCGGCCAGGCGCTCAGGGTGCGCATCCAGCGGCCCGATGAAGGCATCGGGCGGCATGGACATCCCGCCACCGCCGCCGCCGATGCTGACGCTCTCGTTCCCCAGGGTCGCCCTGGCCACCTTCCAGCCGCCATCGACGGGCCCGACGACGTCATCATCGGACACGAACACGTCGTCGAAGAAGACCTCGTTGAACTCGGAGTTTCCCGACGGCATCCGCAGCGGCCGGACGGTGACGCCCTCGCCGTGCATGTCGATGACCATCATGGTGATCCCATCGTGCTTGGGGGCGTCCGGGTTCGTGCGCACCGTGGCCAGGCCGTACGCGCTCAGGTGGGCCCCGCTGGTCCAGACCTTCTGGCCGTTGACCAGCCAGCCGCCGTCGGTCCTGGTCGCCCGGGTCGTGATGCCAGCGGCGTCCGATCCGGCCCCTGGCTCGCTGAACAGCTGGCACCAGATCACTTCCTGGCTGAGCGCGGGGCGCACCCAGCGGGCGACCTGGTCGTGCGTGGCGTGCTGGATCAGGGTGAGAATCACCCAGCCGGTGATCCCGTAGGCAGGGCGCCTGATTCCGGCTGCGGCGAACTCCTGCTCGATGACGAGCTGCTCGACAGCACCCGCGTCCCGCCCCCACGGCCTGGGCCATTGCGGCATCACGTAGCCAGACTCGATCAGTGCCGTGCGTCGGGCGTCCCGGTGCAGGTCGCGCACGCGCTCGACGACCTGGCGGACCGTGTCGCGAATCGGCTCTGCGTCCGCCGGGAGGTCGATCGCGGCAGCCCGCCGGACGCCGCGGCGGACCAGGTCCGTGACGTCAGCCGCCGACGCGTCGGTATCGGTGATCGCCGCTATGGCGGCGGCCCGGCGCAGGTAGAGATGGGCATCGTGCTCCCAGGTGAAGCCGATTCCGCCGTGCACCTGGATGTTGAGCTGGGCGTTCTGGACGGCCGCCGGCACCGCCAGTGTCGCAGCGATCGCCGCGGTGTAGCTGAGCTGGTCGCCTAGGCCCGCGCCCGCCCTGGCCGCATCCCAGACCGCCGCCGTCGCGAGCTCCGTCGCCACCAGCATGTTGGCGCAGTGGTGCTTCACCGCCTGGAAGGTGGCGATCGGGCGCCCGAACTGCTGGCGCACCTTGGCGTAATCGCTCGCCATCTCGGTGCACTCGCGGGCGATCCCGGCGGCCTCGGCGGCGAAGATCGAGCGGGCGAAGTCAACGAGGACCCGGCGGCCGCCGGGAATTACCGACGCCGGCGCCCCGTCGAGAGTCAGCCGGGCGGCCCGCCGGGTCGGGTCGAGGTTGACGGGGATCTCGACAGCGACGCCGCCGGCGGCGTGATCAATGACGGCCAGGTCCTCGCCGACTCCGATGACCAGCACATCGGCGAGGTGCCCGCCGAGCACGACGCCCGCGCGACCATAGGCCGCTCCCTCGCGGACGGCGATGTCACCGCCCAGCGCCACCGCACCCACGACGGAGCCGTCGGCAAGACCGGGCAGCAGGCGTGCCTGCATGTCCGCCGGGCCGACAGCGGCCACCACCGCGCTGGCCATCACCGTCGGCACGAACGGGCCGGGCGCGACGGCCCTGCCCAGCTCCTCAAGGACGATGACGAGCTCGGGCAGGCCGAAGCCCGAGCCGCCGTGCTCCTCGGGGATGTGCAGACCCAGCCAGCCCAGCGCGCTCAGATCGCTCCAGAAGGGAGGCAGCTCCTCCGTCTCGGCCTCGAGCAGGGCCCTGGCGGCGCCGCGAGCGTCGTGCCTGCGCAGGAAGTCCGAAACGGTCTGGGCCAGCGCGCGGTGGTCATCGTTGATGGCGATCGACATGAAACAGAACCCTCTGTTATCTGGCCAGCACAGCACGAGGGTGCGAGCCGGCGGCCGACGCGGTATCCGCCCTGGGCTTCCTCGCCGCGGTCACCCGGCGGCCGATGATCAGGTCAGGCATCCTGCCTCTATACTCGCACGGCCATCGTGCTCGCCATGACCGCCGTCGGGCCGGCCGGCCCGACGCCGCCGCTTCGTCGAGGGCTGGCCGAGCTGTTCCCGGCGTGGTTGTCATCCTCCTAGGGTGAGGACTCATGAACCAGCAGACCGGCGGGCCCGCATCGGCCGAACCCGACCCGCCTCAGATCGTGCCGGCGATCGATGATGATCTTCCGCAGATCGTCGGAATACTCAACGACTCGGCGGCTCGCTCGATCGCTAGCTTCGATACCCAGCCGGTGAGCGTCGCCGAGCGGCGCGACTGGTTCGAGCAGTTCGGCCCGTCCGGACCCTACCGGCTCCTCGTGGCGCGACGCGGCCGCCGCGTCCTGGGCTTCGCCTGCAGCCGGCGCTATCGAGCCCACGAAGCATTCCGGGAGACCGTCGAGTTCAGCATCGCGATCGACGCCAGCTGCCGCGGCCAGGGCCTGGGCACCTCGCTGTATCGCGAGTTGTCTGACTGCCTAGCCGACGAGCCAGTACACGTTGCCCTCGCGGGCATAGCCGTGCCCAACGACGCTTCGGTTGCGCTGCACCGGAAATTCGGCTTTACGGAGGTGGGCACGTTCCGTGAGTACGCCGTCAAGAACGGCCAGTACATCAGCTCGCTGTGGATGCAGCTCTTGATCACGGAAGATACGACGGGTCCCAGCACGTCACATCTTCCGTGATCAAGAAACGCGGCGCGCGGCCTGGTGGCCAGCGGCGTAACTCGTCGTAGGCATGACCAGCCGCACCGGGCCAGGCGTGCGAAGGAGCGCAGCCCAAACCCCCGCGCCCCGCCCGTTCTAGCCGTGCCGGAAGTATGTGACGGGCGGGCAGCGACCTGGCCTGGCGGGCGCCCCCAGCAGGATTCGAACCTGCGCACCCGCCTCCGGAGGGCGGTGCTCTATCCCCTGAGCTATGGGGGCTGGCGCGGCTGGCCGGCACGCACTGCGCTGCCTGGCCGGAGCCAGGGTACCAGTCGTGACGGACACGAGACCGATCTGCACCCATCAGGGGCAGGGAGCCGGGTAACCTCACCCGGGTGACACAGGGACTGGGCCGGGTGCTGGTTGTCGATGACGATGAGGTCATCCGGCAGCTCATCGCCGTCAACCTCACGCTCGAGGGCTTCGACGTGAGCACGGCCGTGGACGGCAAGGACTGCCTCGACAAGGTGGTCGGCGCCGACCCTGACGTGATCACCCTGGACGTGATGATGCCGCGCCTGGACGGCTGGGTGACGGCGACGCAGCTGCGCAAGAACCCCGAGACCGCGGGCATCAAGGTCGTGCTGATCACCGCCCGGGCCCAGGAGGATGACCGGGACCGGGGCCGCCAGATCGGCGTGGACGCCTACCTGACCAAGCCGTTCGACCCGGCCGAGATGATCCGCGTGGTCCGGGAACTGGCGGGCGCGCCGAGCAGTGTCTTCGACTGACCCGCGCCCGTAGCCTGGGCGGGTGATCCCCGGCGACATCGGCACCCAGATCGCGGGCGTGCTGCGGGCCGCCGCTGCCGCCGGTGAGCTGCCGCCCGCCGCAGCGGGGATGAGCGCCGCGGGGACCTGGCGCCCCGCCCCGTCGGGCGCGCCCGGCAGCTATGCCTCCTCCCTTCCGTTCGCGCTCGCGCAGCGGGCGGGCCGCGGCGCCGCCGAGCTGGCCGCGCTGCTCGCCGCGCGCCTGGCCGGCGCGGCCGGGATCGAGGCCGCCGCCGCGACCGGGGCCGGCTACCTGACCGTCACCGTCACCGACGCGGCGCTGACCGATCTGGCGGCCCGCGTGGTCGCCGCCGGCCCGGCCTGCGCGGCCAGCGACGCCGCGGGCGGCACGCGGCTAACAGTCGGCGGCCACCCGGACCTGGCCGCCGCGGCCGGCTGGGAGCAGGCATGGCAGTGGACAGCGGACGCGGTCACCGGCAGGCTCGCCGCGACTGCCGGGGCACTGGTCACAGTCGAGATCCCTGCAGTCGAGATCCATTCGAAACGGCCCGCTTCCGTCACTCCCGGCCCGCCCGGCCGGTCCGGCGTAGCAGCGGCCATCGCGTTCGCCGGCGCCGACCGGGTCCGCTATGCACTGGCGCGGACGGCCGCTGGCGGGGCGACGGCGATGGGGGAGCAGTTGTGCGTTTCGTATGATTCCTCAGATCCCTGCTATGTCGTGTGCAGCGCGCATTCCGGCGCCGCCTCGGTCCTGCGCTGGGCCGATGACCTGGGGATACGGCGCGGCGAGCCGGAGTCGCTCGGGCCGGCGTTGCTCGCGCACCCGCGCGAGCGCGAGCTGCTGGCGGCCATCTCCTGGCAGCCAGAGCGCGTGGCCGGTGCCGCGCGCCGTCGTCAGCCGCATGAATATGCGGCCTATCTCGAGCATCTGGCCGGGGCCTGGCTCGCGTGCAGCCAGAGTTGCCCCGCGCTGCCGTTCGGCGGCCGGGCGGCGCCGCGCGACGAGGCGGGGATGGCGGCGCGGCTGTGGCTCGCCGACGCGGCGCGCACGGCCCTGGCGGCCGGCCTTGACCTGGTCGGCGTGGCTGCTCCGGACCGGGTCGCGGGACTGCCGCCGCGGTGATTCCGGCCGCCGCGCCGGCGTGTCCTGCTCGGCGGGACTTGTAAGAATCGGCAGGTTGAAGTAGTTTCGCCGGGCATCTGCACTTTCACGGGCGGCCGGGTCAGTGATTCGTGACCATGCGGTTCAATCGCCAGCGAACGGGTATCGCATGGGATGTAAGCCCCCTGGACGTCGACAGCTATGGCGCGGTCTCCAGACCCCGGACGCCAACTCACCCCGCAGCGGCCGGCAAGAACGTGCCCGGAGCCGTGTTCTCGCGAACCCCCCAGCCGCTGCTGGGTGGTTCACGTCAGCCCTGTCGGCCTCTTCCGCCACGTACGGAATGCTCTGAAGGAATGCCGTGGGCTCTGTTGGTGTTAGGCTGGGTGCTGCACCAGATGCCCCCGCCACGGGGAGAGGTGCTCCTTGGCTTTCCGTCCGGTCGGCACGTCGTCGGCCGCGGTCGGCGGCCTCTAGTGACATCCACCCGTCGCGAGACTCCCATGCCTGCCCGGCCCTTCCACAGGACCCGGACACCGGATCACGCATGCGGGCGCCAGCCAGTATTAGGGGAAGCGCGGGGATGGCAGGAAACTCAACAACCGGCCTGGCCCAACAGCCAGTCGGCGATAGCGGATAAAACGCGACAGCGGGTAACGACCGGCAGCCTTGTAGCCGATGCCCGCGCCCTGGGAAGGACCCCTCGTGAGCGAAACCATCGATCTGTTCTCCGGCTCCTCCGGCGTGCCTGAGGAATCTCCCGTTCTGCCCCCATCCGGCGGCGAAGCCCCCGGCGTGGCGCGCTCACCAGGGACTTCCCCGAAGCAGGCAGGCGCGGTACGCTCCTCGCCGGATGCGGACGACGGAGCCGGCCAGGCTGGCCAGGCCGGGCCGGCCGGGCGTTCCGGCGCGGGGCTGTCGGCGAAGCTGCTGCCCGAGTTGCAGCGGCTCGCGCAGGCCCTGGGAATTACCGGGACCGGCCGGATGCGCAAGGGCCAGCTCATTGCGGCGATCGAGGAGAGACAACACGGCGGCACGGCCTCGGGCGGCACGGTCTCGGGCGGCACGGCAGCCAGCACGGTGAGCACGGTGAGCACGGCCGGTGCCGCCGCGGCCAGCGACGGCCCCCGCGCCGCGCGCCGCGCGCCCAGGGGTACCAGGGCCGAAGTAACCGACAACTCAGTCCAGCGGGGCGTGCCTGCGGGAGCCGGCTCGACCCGCCCCCTGAAGCAGGACGCCATGGAACCTCAGACATCGACACGGCCCGTCATGGGCAGCGGTTACGCGGGCGGATTCGGCGAGGGATCGTACTCCGGCAGCGGCGGGGGAATCGGCACCGCGGGGCCAGCGGGCGGTGTCGGCGATGCGTCCGGCGCTAGCGGAGGTCAGGGCGGCGCGGCCGCCGGCTCCGGCGGCGAGGCTGGCAGCGGCGCGGCCGGTGGTGGCGGTGCGGCTGGCAGTGGCGTGGCTGGCAGTGGCGCGGCTGGCAGTGACGCGGCCGGCGGGTCCGAGGGGGCCGGCAGCTCAGGCGGCCAGGGCGCCCGGCGGGCCGATGGCCAGCAGACGGGCGAGGGCCAGCGCGGGGACCGGCGCGGCCGCGGCAACGGCAACCGCCGGGATGACCAGGTCCGCGCCGCGAGCGACGGGTCTGAGCATCGCGATGCCCGTGACTCGGGCCGCGACGCTGGCTCCGGCGGGCGCAGCGACCAGCAGGGCGGGCGCAGCGACCAGCAGGGCGGCCGCAGTGACCAGGGCCGCAGCGAGCAGCAGGGCGGCCGCAGTGACCAGGGCCGCAGTGATCAGCAGGGCCGCGACCAGGGCCGGGGTGACCAGCAGGGCCGCGGCAATCAGGGCGGCGACCAGCAGGGCGGCCGCGGCGATGACGAGCGGGATGGCTCGGGCAGCCGCCGCAGCCGGGACAGATTCCGCAACAGGAACTCCGGCAACAACAACAACAACAACCGGCGCCGGGAGCGGGGCGGCCAGGACGCCGAGCCCGTGATCTCCGAGGATGACGTGCTGATCCCGATCGCCGGCATCCTGGACGTACTGGACAACTACGGGTTCGTCCGCACCACCGGCTACCTGCCGGGGTCCAACGATGTCTACGTCTCGCTGTCCCAGGTGCGCCGGTACGGCCTGCGCAAGGGGGACGTGGTCGAGGGCGCGATCCGGCAGCCGCGGGAGGGCGAGCGCAGGGAGAAGTTCAACGCCCTGGTCCGGCTCGACAAGATCAACGGCCTGGATCCCGAGCAGTCCAAGCTGCGCCCGGAGTTCTCCAAGCTCGTCCCGCTGTACCCGCAGGACAGGCTGCGGCTGGAGACTGACCCGACCATCATGACCACCCGGATCATCGACCTGATCTGCCCGATCGGCAAGGGCCAGCGCGGCCTGATCGTGTCGCCGTCCAAGGCGGGCAAGACGATGATCATGCAGGCGATCGCTAACGCGATCACCAAGAATAACCCGGAGTGCCACCTCATGGTCGTCCTGGTGGACGAGCGGCCAGAGGAAGTCACCGACATGCAGCGCTCGGTCAAGGGCGAGGTGATCTACTCGACCTTCGACCGTCCGTCGGAGGATCACACCACCGTCGCCGAGCTGGCCATCGAGCGAGCCAAGCGGCTGGCCGAGATGGGCCACGACGTGGTCGTGCTGCTGGACTCGATCACCCGGCTGGGCCGTGCCTACAACCTGTCGGCGCCGGCCAGCGGCAGGATCATGTCCGGCGGTGTCGACTCCACTGCCCTCTACCCGCCCAAGCGGTTCTTCGGCGCGGCGCGCAACATCGAGAACGGCGGCTCCATCACCATCCTGGCGACGGCCCTGATCGAGACTGGCTCCCGGGCGGACGAGGTCATCTTCGAGGAGTTCAAGGGCACCGGCAACATGGAGCTGCGGCTGCGCCGCGAGCTCGCCGACAAGCGGATCTTCCCGGCCGTCGACGTGGATGCCTCCAGCACCCGCAAGGAGGACCTGCTGATGTCGGCGGAGGAGCTGAAGATCGTCTGGCAGCTGCGCCGGGTGCTGCACGCGCTCGAGCCGCAGCAGGCGCTCGAGGTGCTGATGGAGCGGATGAAGGAGACCAAGAGCAACACCGAGTTCCTGCTTCAGGTGCAGAAGACCACCGTCGGCTCCTAGCGGGAATCGCCAGGCCCTGCTGCACGTTGCAGGGTCTGGCACACTGGTAGCCGACTTACAGCGCGGTACCGGTTCACGCCCGCGGGCGGCACGCCCGCGAGGCGACCCGGCGACCGCCCAGAACCAGGAGTAAGACGTGAAGCCCAAGATTCACCCGGACTATGTTCCGACGACGGTGACCTGCAGCTGCGGGAACACCTTCACCACCCGGAGCACCGCCAGGAGCGGCGCGATCCGCACAGATGTCTGCTCGAACTGCCACCCGTTCTACACGGGCAAGCAGAAGATCCTGGACACCGGCGGTCGCGTCGCCAGGTTCGAGCGCCGCTTCGGCAAGAAGGCGGTGGACGGCAGGAAGCCGGCCGACAGCGCGAAGCCGGCCGACAGCGCGAAGCCGGCGGATGCCAAGTAAAGCCTGAACGGTCAGTGGCCGGGACCGGGCCGCGTCAGCGCGCTCGATCCCGGCCACGGACATTACCGCGTCTGTGTTCGGCAGCCGCATCCAGATAGCAGTGCAGATCACCGCCCTGCAGGGGAGGCAATCTGCACTGCTAACGCGCGTAGCAATCTCATGGCGGGAGGGTCGCAGTGTTCGAGAAACTTGCCGACCTCGCCAGCGAGCACGCCCAGCTGGAGCGTGACCTGTCTGACCCCGGCATCCACGCTGACCAGGACCGGGCCCGGACGATCGGCAGGCGCTACAGCGAGATCAGCCCGGTCGTGCACGCCTACCAGGAATGGCTGGAGACCTCGGGAAACGAGGCCGCCGCGCGGGAACTGGCCGGCGAGGACGCCTCGTTCGCCGCCGAGGCCGAGCAACTGGCCCGGCGCCGGGAAGAGCTGGAAGCGCGGCTGGAGCACCTGCTGGTACCCAGGGACTCCCTGGACGCCAAGGACGTCATCCTGGAGGTCAAGGCCGGCGAGGGCGGCGATGAGTCGGCGCTGTTCGCCGGGGACCTGCTGCGCATGTACCTGCGGTACGCCGAGCGCCAGGGCTGGAAGACCGAGGTTCTCACCGGCACCGTGACCGGTCTTGGCGGCTACAAGGACGCCACCGTCGCGGTCAAGGCCGCGGGCCGCGGGACGCAGGCCGGCACTGGCGACGGGGCCTGGGCGCGGCTGAAGTACGAGGGCGGCGTGCACCGGGTACAGCGAGTGCCCGTCACCGAGTCGCAGGGTCGGATCCACACCTCGGCGGCCGGCGTCATGGTGATGCCCGAGGCGGACCCCGTCGAGGTCAGCATCGACCCGGCCGACTTGCGGGTCGACGTATTCCGATCGTCGGGCCCCGGCGGCCAGAGCGTCAATACCACGGACTCCGCCGTCCGGATCACGCACGTGCCCACGGGAATTGTCGTTTCGTGCCAGAACGAGAAAAGCCAGCTGCAGAACAAGGAGCAGGCGATGCGCATCCTGCGCGCCCGGCTGCTGGCCCAGGCGCAGGAGGAAGCCGACGCCCACGCCGCCGCCGAGCGCCGCAGCCAGGTCAGGACCGTGGACAGGTCGCAGCGCGTGCGCACCTACAACTTTCCCGAGAACCGGATCTCCGATCACCGGGTCGGCTACAAGGCCTACAACCTGGACCAGGTCATCGACGGGGATCTCGACGCGGTGATCGGCGCGCTGGTGGAGGCGGACCGCGCGGACAAGATCGCCGGATCCGATGGCCAGTGACCCCTGCCGTGGCAGACGCGCCCGGCTGAGCTCGCGGCAATGAGCCTGCTGCTGGACGAGATCGCCGTGGCCACGGCACGGCTGGCCGAGGCTGGCGTGGACTCACCGCGCGCTGACGCCGAGCTGATCGCCGCGCACCTGCACGGCGTGTCCCGCGCCACGCTGCACCTGGTCGCGGACGCCGCGTTCGACCCGAGATTCTGGGACGATATCGCCCGGCGCCAGGCCCGCGAGCCGCTCCAGCACATCACCGGGCTTGCCTACTTCCGCTATCTGGACCTTGAGGTGGGCCCTGGCGTGTTCGTGCCCCGGCAGGAGACCGAGGTGATGACGGGCTGGGCGATCGAAGCGCTGGACGAGATGGACGTCGCGGAGCCTGTCGTCGCCGACCTGGGGGCCGGATCCGGCGCCATCTCGCTGGCCATCGCCCAGGAGGTGCCCAGGGCCCGGGTGCATGCGGTGGAGGCGGATCCGCTCGCCCGGCAGTGGACCGAGCGGAACATCGCCAGGTGCGCGGCGGTCGCGCCGCACACCGCGGGCCGGGTTCAGCTGCATGACGAGGACTTCGCGGTCGCGCTGCCCGAGCTCGATGGCGCGGTAGACATGATCGTCAGCAACCCGCCGTACATACCGCTCGGATCCTGGGTGCCGCCCGAGGTGGGGGAGTACGACCCGGCCGCTGCCCTGTGGGGCGGAGCGGACGGCCTGGACGCCATCCGCGTCATCGAGGATGTCGCGCGGCGGCTGCTGCGCGCCGGCGGCCAGATAGCCGTGGAGCACGGCGCGCCCCAGGGTGCCGCCGTCTACTGGGTGTTCGCGGAAGAGGCGGGCTGGCGCGAGACCCGCAACCACAAGGATCTGGCTGGCCGGGACAGGTTCGTCACCGCGACGCGGCCGTGACGCCGGGCCGCCGGTCGTGGGGCCGTGACGCCGTGACGCCGTGACGCCGGGCCGCCGGTCGTGGGGCCGTGACGCCGTGCCGCCGCCGTGGGGCCGTGACGCCGTGCCGTCGGCCGTGACGCCGTGCCGCCGCCGTGGGGCCGTGGGGCCGTGGAGCCGCGCCGTCGGCGGCGGGGCCGGGCCGCCGTGACCGCTTCCTGGGACCGCTGGCATCCGTGGCAGGATGAGCGCCCATGAGCGAAACCTATGACTGCGCGGACCCGGCGCAGCGCAGCGCGGGGCTGTCGGCGGCCGGGGCCGCCGTGCTGAGGGGCGAGCTTGTCGTGCTGCCCACGGACACGGTGTACGGCATCGGCGCCGACGCTTTCCGTGCGCTTTCGGTCACCACCTTGCTCGCGGCCAAGGGCCGGGGCCGGGACATGCCCCCGCCGGTTCTCGTCGGATCGGTGCGGGCCGCCGCCGCGTTGGTAGAGGATCTCGGCCAGTACGGTCACGCGCTCATCGAGGAGTTCTGGCCCGGAGGCCTGACACTGGTGTGCCGGGCCGCCCGGACGCTGCAGTGGGATCTCGGCGACACCAAGGGCACCGTGGCCATCCGGATGCCGATGCACCCGGTGGCGCTCGACCTGCTCAGGGAGACCGGCCCGATGGCGGTGAGCAGCGCCAACCGGACCGGCTCCCCGGCGGCGACTACCGCAGCGCAGGCGCAGGAGCAACTGGGGGACGCCGTGTCGGTCTACCTGGACGGCGGCGCCTGCACGGGCACCGCGGCCTCGACTATCGTCGACCTCACCGGCACCGCACCGCGGCTGCTGCGATCCGGCGTGGTATCCATCGGGCGGCTTCGCGAGGTCGCGGCGGTCACGATCGGCGAGGATGCGCCGGGGGGCGAGTGAGGCGGACGGCGCGCTTGAGGTAGGTCGGCCTGGCTGCCGCCCGAGTGCTCTAGAGTTGCCGTAATGCCTGCATCCCGTCCGGACCTGGTGGACTGCTGTGCGTGAGTACCTGCTGACGCTGCTGGTGACGGCCACCGTCACGTATCTGCTGACGCCGCTTGTGCGTCGCGGCGCGGTGAAGACCGGGGCGATTCACGCGGCGCGCGACCGCGACGTGCACGTCGTGCCCATCCCGCTGCTGGGCGGGATTGCCATGTACGGCGGCCTGGCGGCGGGGCTGTGGGTGGCCGGCCAGGTGACGCCGCTGCGCACCGTCTTCACCGGCACCGGGATGGCCAGCGGCCTGCTGCTCGCGGGCGGCCTGATCGTCGTGGTCGGCTTCGTCGACGACCGGTGGGGGATGAACCCGATCAGCAAGCTGGCCGGGCAGGTGGCGGCCGGAGCGATCATCGTCTGGAAGGGAGCCGAGCTCAACTGGCTGCCCGAGCCGGGCCGCGGGACGCTCATCCTCACCTCGAACCAGTCGATCGCGCTCACCATCCTGGTCGTGGTCGCGACCATCAACGCGGTTAACTTCATCGACGGCCTCGATGGCCTGGCCGCCGGAGTCATCTGCATCGCGGCCGTGTCATTCTTCATCTACTACTACGCGCTGACCAAGGTAGAGCACCTATCCGCTGAGGCCGGCCCGGCGCTGGCGGCCATCGTGCTGGCCGGGGCCTGCATCGGCTTCCTGCCGCACAACTTCTACCCGGCGCGGATCTTCATGGGGGATACCGGCTCGATGCTGCTCGGGCTGCTGCTGGCCTATGTGCCGATCACGAGCATCGCCTCACTTGACCCCTCTACCCTCACGAACTACGGCCACGGCGCGCTCAACAGGTTCCCGCAGATCCTGCCCCTGATCCCGCCCGCCGCGATCATGGTCATCCCGTACGCCGACCTGGTCCTCGCCGTCATCCGCCGCACCCGGGCAGGGCAGCCCCTGTCCACCCCCGATACCAAGCACCTGCATCACCGCCTGCTCGACATCGGCCATTCCCAGCGCGCCAGCGTGCTGATCATGTACCTGTGGGCCGCGCTGTTCTCCGGCACCGTCGTCTGGCTCTCGATCGCCAGGACCCAGGTGGTGGTGTTCGTGGTGACGACCCTGGCTGCGGTTCTGGTGCTGCTGCTGATGTCGATGCCGCGGCTGCGCTGGTGGGACCGGGCGCCCCGGCCAGCCGCGGGCGTCGGGGACGCCGTGCGAGCAGCCGCCGAGGGGATCGTGCCAGTCAGCAGCGCCACGGCGGGAACGGCCACGGCGGGAACGTCCGCGGCGGGAACGTCCGCGGTGGACAGGCCGGCGGCGGGAACTCTCGCGGTGGACAGGTCGGCGGACGGTAATCCGAGGGAGGACAGGCGCCCTGGCGCCGCGCCCTGGGGCAGAGCGCCGGCGCCGCCCGGCATTCCGGCCCGCCCGCGCTGAGCGCTGGCGGCGCTTCCTGCCATCTGGCCCAGGCTGCTTTGTCACGTTAGCTGACCTGGTGAACCTCTCGTCGGAGAGCTTGTGATATCTTTCACGAGCACGCACTCGTAGACGAGTGAGAGGTCCGTGATACGTTTCGCTCACCTGGCAGCCCGGCTTAGCTGCGGCTGCCTGGTGGCTCAGTGTCACATGGGCACTGGCGTTGCGAAGCTGCATTGTCAGCTGATTAGCCAGTTCCCATCGAGAACTTCCGGAGCCCTGTAGATGCTGCTGGAGAACTATGCCCGGATCGCCCGCCGGGCGGCCGCCGCAACGGCGGTCGCGGGCGCGGTCATGGCTGTCATCAGCACCGCGGTGGCCGGCAGTAAGGGCCTGCTCGGATCGGTTCTCGGGATCGCGCTCGTCGCGGTCTTCTTCGCGATCAGCGTGACGGCCGTGGGGCGGGCGGCAAAGGTCAGCCCGCAGGCCATGATGATGGTCTCGATGGCGACCTACATCGTCAAGATCCTGGTGCTGCTCTTCTTCGTCGTGCGGTTCGCCTCCTCGACGACCTTCAATACCAGGCTCTTCGGCCTGACCGCGCTCGCCTGCATCCTGGTCTGGAGCGGAGCACAGGTCTTCTGGTCGATGCGGCTGAAGACGCCCTATGTCGAGCCGGCAGAGGGGCGGCAGACCGTGCCGCACATCAAGCCGGACGGAGAACGGTGACGCGTGCAGGCAACTCTTCCTCCGGACGGCGGCTCGCGGCCCGTGCTTCACGGTGCCTTGCACGGCGCCAGCGGCGGCGCGTTGCCTGATGGCGGGCGAGCGCGGGCCTGCGCGGCAGGAGGACAACGGCGGGTCCGGCCAGAACGCGAACGACGGCTGGGCTCTGTTCAGCTACCTGATCGCCGGGATGGCGGTGTACGGCGGCATCGGCTGGGTAGTAGCCCGCTGGACGCACACCGCGCTGTACTTCCCCCTGGGCATGCTGGTCGGCCTGGCCCTGGCGATCGTGCTGATCATCTTCAGGTACGGCAGATCCTGACGAACGGCGGGCGAGTTCTCGCTCTGTCCGGGACTGGCGGACCTCAGCAGGCGGGGCACGTGCTCGTGCGTACCGCGGGACGGAAATCCGCGTGACGCCGGCGGGAGCAGGCGCGCGCAGTAAAGAAACTGGAGGAGACCGCGTTGGCCGGTGACATTCGGGCGCTCGCTGGGAGCGGATGCCACCTGGGCACCCTGCCGCACTGCGGCTTTCCGGGGCCCACCGTCTACAGCTTCATCTGGAAGCCGCTTTTCCATATCGGCCGCTTCAACTTCAGCAAGCCGGATCTGCTGGTCCTGATCTGCGCCGCGCTGGTCATCGCGTTCTTCTGGGCCGCCTTTGCCAAGCCGCAGCAGATACCGAGGGGCGTCCAGAACCTCGGCGAGCTAGCGATCCTCTTCGTCCGCGACCAGATGCTGCGGCCGATGATGGGCAAGGACGGCGACCGCTTCCTGCCTTACCTGGTCTCGCTGTTCTTCTTCGTCTGGATGATGAACCTGATGGAGATCATTCCTGTCGCGCAGTTCCCCGTGACGTCGAGGATCGCCTTCCCGGTCACGCTGATGATCATGGTCTACGGCACCTACACCTACCTGGGCATCAAGAACCAGGGCTTGCTCGGGTACTTCAAGAACATGATCCCGGCCGGGGCGCCCTGGTACATCATGCCGATCCTGGCCCCGGTCGAGATCGCCCAGTACATCGCGGTCCGGCCGTTCACGCTGGCGATCCGGCTCTTTGCCAACATGTTCGCCGGGCACATCCTGATCCTGGTGTTCACCCTCGCTACCTGGTACATGTTCACGATCGGGATCGGCATCCTGTACAGCGCGACATCGTTCGTGCTGGTGATCGTGCTTACCGCGTTCGAGATGTTCATCCAGGGGCTGCAGGCCTTTATCTTCACCATCCTGACCGCGCAGTACATCGGCGGCTCGCTGGAAGCGGCGCACTGAGATGGCCAGCTACCGGAACGTTCCTCCCGCAGCCGCGGCAGGCGCACCCACCTTTTCGCACCAGACCCGCCGGGGGACGTCCGCCGGCTCGAACGCAAAGGAATCAGCACATGCTTGACGTCGCCAGCCTTGCGGCCGTAACCACGGCCGCAGCCACAACCCCCAAGCTGGACATCAACTTCGGTGCCGTCGCCTACGGCCTCGCGGCGATCGGCCCTGGCATCGGCATCGGCCTGATCTTCGGCCACGGCGTCGAGGCCATGGCCCGGCAGCCGGAGGCGGCCGGGATCATCCGGACCAACATGTACATCGGCTTCACGCTGACCGAGGCGCTGGCCCTGATCGGCATCGTCATCCCGTTCATCTTCCACGCCACCGGCTGATCGCAGGACGGCGGACCCAGACATGATTTCCTCCAGAAAGGAAGCCGGGCCGTGAAGTACCTGGCTGCAGCGCCGGTGGGCCAACCGCCGTCTCCGCTGCTTCCCTCGCTCACCGAGCTGATCATCGGTGGTATCGCGTTCCTGGTTGTCTTCGGACTGCTGGCCAAGGTGCTGATGCCCAGGATCCAGAAGACCTTGCAGGAGCGCACCGAGGCCATCGAGGGCGGCCTGAAGCGTGCCGACGATGCCCAGGCCAAGGCGAACCAGTTGCTCAAGGAATACCAGGAGCAGCTGAACGAGGCCAGGCACGAGGCATCCCGGCTGCGCGAGGAGGCCAAGGAACAGGGTGCCCAGATCATCGCGGAGATGCGCGAGCAGGCACAGGCCGAGGCACGCCGGGTGACCGAGTCGGCGCAGGCGCAGCTCCAGGCGGACCGGCAGCAGGCCATCACCTCGCTGCGCGCCGAGGTGGGCGCGCTGGCGGTCGAGCTGGCCAGCCGGATCGTCGGCGAGTCCCTGGAAGACGCGGCCCGGCAGCAGCGGACCGTGGACAGGTTCCTGGCGCAGCTGGAGGAGCAGTCAGGGAGTGCCTCCGAGGTCAGGGCCACCCCGTGAGAGGAGCCAGCAGGGCGTCTCTCGCCGAGTCCAGGGACCGCCTCGGCGCGGCTCTCGCCGACGGTGCGGACGCCGGACAGCTCGGCGATGAGCTGTTTTCCGTCGCCGGGCTGCTTGACGGCGAGCCGGGGCTGCGCCGGACGCTGTCGGACCCGTCACGGGATGCCGGGGCCAAGACCGGTCTGGTCGAGGCCCTCCTTCGGGAGCGGATCTCCGCCGCCGGCCTCGAGCAGGTGACCGGTCTGGTCAGCGGCCACTGGTCGGCTCCCAGCGATCTGGCCGACGCTACCGAGCAGCTCGCCGTGCTGGCGATCGCCGCCGAGGCCGAGAACGCGGGAGACATGGACGAGCTCGAGGATGAGCTCTTCAGGTTCGGCCGGGTCGTCGACGCCGAGCCCGACCTGCGCATCGCGCTGTCGAACCCGTACGTCACGGCGGAGCCCAAGCAGCAGCTGCTGGACACGCTGCTCGCAGGCAAGATCACCCAGTCGTCGCTGCGGCTGATCACCCAGGCGGCTTTCCATCCCAGGGGACGTAGCCTGGAGGCGAGCCTGGCAGAGTACGCGCGCCTGGTCGCCGAGCGGCGCGAGCGCCTGGTGGCGGAGGTGCACGTGGCCGTCGATCTGAGCGGCGATCTGCGCAGCAGGCTGGCTGCGGCACTTTCCGCCGCATATGGCCATGACGTCCATCTCAACGTCGTCATCGACCCGCAGGTCGTCGGAGGCATGTCCGTGCAGATCGGCGATGAGCTGATCGACGGGACCATGGCGAGCCGCCTGGCCGAGCTGCGCCGCAGGCTGGCAGCCTGAGCGACACAACCTCAGGCCCACGAAAGACCGAACCCTGACTCACCAAGATCCAGACGAGAGAGACACGAGGAAGATGGCGGAGCTGACTATCCGGCCAGAGGAGATCCGGGACGCGCTCGCGCGTTTCGTCGAGGCATACGAGCCGGAGGCCGCCTCCACCGAGGAGGTCGGCACCGTCATCGAGTGCGGCGACGGCATCGCGCGGGTCGAGGGCCTGCCCTCAACTATGGCCAACGAGCTGCTTGAATTCGAGGACGGCACCCGCGGGCTCGCACTGAACCTGGACGTGCGCGAGATCGGCGTGGTCGTCCTGGGCGAGTTCGATCAGATCGAGCAGGGCCAGCGGGTCCGGCGCACCGGCGAGATCCTTTCCGTTCCCGTCGGGGACGGATTCCTCGGCCGGGTTGTCGGGCCGCTCGGCAACCCGATCGACGGCAAGGGCGAGATCGAGGGCACCGAGCTGCGGCCGCTGGAGGTCCAGGCCCCGACGGTTATGGAGCGGCAGCCGGTCAAGGAGCCGCTGCAGACCGGGATCAAGGCCATCGACGCGATGACGGCCATCGGCCGCGGCCAGCGTCAGCTGATCATCGGCGACCGGCAGACCGGCAAGACGGCTGTCGCCATCGACACGATCATCAACCAGAAGGCCAACTGGGACTCTGGCGATCCGGCCCGGCAGGTCCGGTGCGTGTATGTGGCCATCGGCCAGAAGGCGACCACCATCGCCCAGGTGAACCAGGCGCTCGAGGAGGCCGGAGCGATGGAGTTCACCACGATCGTGGCTGCTCCCGCCTCCGATCCGGCCGGCCAGAAGTACATCGCTCCCTACACCGGCTCGGCCATCGGCCAGCACTGGATGTACGACGGCAAGCATGCGCTGATCATCTTCGACGACCTGACCAAGCAGGCCGAGGCCTACCGCGCGATCTCGCTGCTGCTGCGCCGCCCGCCGGGCCGCGAGGCATATCCCGGCGACGTCTTCTACCTGCACTCCCGGCTGCTGGAGCGCTGCGCCAAGCTCTCCGACAAGCTGGGCGGTGGCTCGCTGACCGGGCTGCCGATCATCGAGACCAAGGGCAACGACGTCTCCGCCTACATCCCGACGAACGTCATCTCGATCACCGACGGGCAGATCTTCCTGGAGACCGACCTGTTCAACTCTGGCGTCCGGCCGGCCATCAACGTGGGCATCTCGGTGTCGCGCGTCGGCGGCAACGCGCAGGTTAAGGCGATGAAGAAGGTGGCGGGCACGCTCCGGCTCTCGCTGTCGCAGTTCCGGGACCTGGAGGCTTTCGCGGCCTTCGCCTCCGACCTGGACGCGGCCTCGCGGGCGCAGCTGGACCGCGGCTCGCGCCTGGTCGAGCTGCTCAAGCAGGGGCAGTACAGCCCATTCCCGGTGGAGCGCGAGGTGGTCTCGATCTGGGCCGGCACCACCGGTCAGCTCGACGACGTGCCGGTGGAGGACGTCCGGCGCTTCGAGGACGAGTTCCTCGAGCAGGTGCAGCGGTCGAAGTCGGGGATCTACGACGCGATCAGGGAGACTGGCGAGCTGTCCGACGACACCGTGACTGCGCTCAAGGACGCGATCGAGGCCTTCCGGCGCGGCTTCGAGGTCACCGGCGGCCAGCTGCTGGTGCAGGAGGAGCCCGCCGAGGCCATGGATCCGGAAGAAGTCGACCAGGAGACGGTCAAGAAGTACGTGCCGCCGGCCGAGAAGAACTAAGGGCGGGCGGCACAGCATGGGAGCGCAGCTTCGCGCGGTCAGGCGGCGGATCCGCACGGTCCAGTCCACCGCCAAGATCACTCGCGCCCAGGAGCTCATCGCCTCGTCGCGGATCATCAAGGCGCGGCAGCAGGCGAGTGAGGCCGAGCCGTACGCCCGCGAGATCACCAGGGCGGTCGCGGCAGTCGTCAGCCGTTCCGGGCAGATCAGCCACCCGCTCACCACCCAGCCGGAGACCCGGACCCGCGCAGCCGTGCTCATGCTCACCAGCGACCGCGGATTCTGCGGCGGCTTCAATGCCATGGTGCTGCGCGAGGCACAGGGACTGAAGGCACTGCTGGCGGACCAGCACGTGGAGCCGGTGCTGTTTGTCTCAGGCCGCAAGGGGATCGTCTGGCACAGGTTCCGCGGCCTGGAAGTAGCAGGGCAATGGAGCGGTTTCTCCGAGACCCCCGGCCCCGCCAACGCCAACGAGATCACCGCGGCGCTGCTGGAGGCGTTCGCCAAGCCGGCAGAGGAGGGCGGGGTGGACGAGATTCACATTGTGTACACGGAGTTCGTGTCCATGCTCACCCAGCGGCCTGCCGTCCGCCGGATCCTGCCGCTGGAGATCGAGGAGACCTCCGAGGAGCCGCCCGAGGGGCCGGTGCCGATGTATGAATTCGAGCCCTCGCCGGAGGCCGTGCTGAACGCGCTGCTGCCCTGGTACGTGGAGAGCAGGATCTATCACGCGCTGCTCGAGTCCGCGGCGGCCGAGATCGCGGCGCGGCGCAAGGCCATGAAGTCGGCCACCGACAACGCGCACGATCTGCTCGACAAGCTCACCCGAGAAGCGAACAAGGCACGGCAGGCCGAGATCACCCAGGAAATCAGCGAGATCGTCGGGGGCGCCAACGCGCTGGCCGACACGGTCGCAGGGAGTTAGTGAGCATCATGGCTAAAAGCGCCACGAAAAATGAGGAATCGGATGGAGCGGACAAGGTAGCCGCCACCGGCCGTGTTTCGCGAGTTACCGGTCCCGTCGTCGACGTCGAGTTCTCCGCTGAGCAGATGCCCGAGATCTACAACGCGCTGCACGTGGACGTGACGCTGGGGGACCAGACCAAGACGCTGACCCTGGAAGTCGCGCTGCACATCGGCGACAATGTGGTCCGGACGATCTCCATGCAGCAGACCGACGGTCTGGTGCGCGGCGCGACTGTCACCGACACCGGCGCCGCCATCTCCGTCCCGGTGGGCGACATCACCAAGGGTCACGTCTTCAACGTGCTCGGCGACACGCTGGACGTGCCGATCGCTTCGCTGGACGTCACCGAGCGCTGGGCGATCCACCGGGAACCTCCCGCGTTCGACCAGCTCGAGCCGAAGACCGAGATGTTCATCACCGGGATCAAGGTCCTCGACCTGCTGACGCCGTATGTGAGCGGCGGCAAGATCGGCCTGTTCGGCGGCGCGGGAGTGGGCAAGACCGTGCTGATCCAGGAGATGATCCGCCGGGTCGCCAAGAACTTCGGCGGCGTGTCGGTATTCGCCGGCGTAGGGGAGCGCACCCGAGAGGGCAACGACCTGCTGCTGGAGATGACGGAGACGGGAGTGATCGACGACACCGCGCTGGTCTTCGGCCAGATGGACGAGCCGCCGGGCACCCGGCTGCGGGTCGGCCTGGCCGCACTGACGATGGCCGAGTACTTCCGCGACGAGCAGAACCAGGACGTGCTGCTGTTCATCGACAACATCTTCCGGTTCACCCAGGCGGGCTCCGAGGTGTCTACGCTGCTCGGCCGGATGCCATCGGCGGTGGGTTACCAGCCGACGCTGGCCGACGAGATGGGCCAGCTGCAGGAGCGGATCACCTCCACCCGCGGTCACTCGATCACCTCGATGCAGGCCATCTTCGTGCCTGCCGACGACTACACCGACCCAGCGCCGTCCACGACCTTCGCGCACCTCGATGCCACTACGGCACTGTCCCGCGCGATTACTGAGAAGGGCATCTACCCGGCGGTCGACCCGCTTGCCTCCACGTCCCGGATCCTGGACGCGAAGTACATCGGCCAGGAGCATTACGACGTGGCCCGCGAGGTGCAGCGGATCCTGCAGCGGTACACCGAGCTGCAGGACATCATCTCCATCCTCGGCATCGACGAGCTGTCCGAGGACGACAAGGTGACGGTCTACCGCGCCCGGCGGATTGAGCGGTTCCTGTCGCACCCGATGTACGTCGCCGAGCAGTTCACCGGCCAGGAGGGCAAGTTCGTGGAGCTGGACGACACGATCTCCTCCTTCAAGGCCATCAGCGAGGGCAAGTACGACAACATCCCCGAGCAGGCGTTCTTCATGTGCGGCGGGATCGAGGACGTCGAGCGCAAGGCCAAGGAGCTGGAGAAGTCGTGAGGCACGCAGGCGAGGTGGCGCCGTGACTGTGCACGTGGAGCTGGTCGTTCCCGACGGCGAGGTCTGGGCCGGAGACGCCGACCGGGTCATTGCCAAGACCCTCGACGGGGATATCGGCGTGCTGACCGGCCATACGCCGGTGCTTGGCATCCTGGCCGAGGGCAGCATCGTGCGGATCCTGCCGGAAGGGGAGTCGGGCGCGGACGGCTGGCTCACGGTGGCCGTGCACGGCGGGTTCCTGTCTGTCGCTGACGACAGGATCTCGATCCTGGCGCACCGGGCTCAGCTCGGCAGCCAGGTGGACGCCTCCGCGGTGAAGTCCGCCCTGGACTCAGCGAGCGAGGACGGGGCGCAGTCTGCGAGCGCCGACCAGGAGTCGGCGGACGTCCGGTACTTCCGAGCACAGCTGCGGGCCGCCGGCCACCAGGCCTGACGAGAGCCTGACGAGATCGGCACGAGGCGCCGGGGGTGACTGAGGGACTGGCGCTCGGGGCTGTCGGGCTTCTTGTTGCCGTCTTGCTGGTGACTGTCCTGGCGGCGGTCGGGATCGCGATCCGCAGGATCGTGCTGGAGTACGGCGGCGGAAACGTCGAATGCGGGCTGCGCCGGGGCCAGGATCAGCGCTGGCGCCTCGGACTGGCCGCATACCAGCCCGATGAGCTGCACTGGTTCAGCGCCTTCGGCGTCCGGCTGAGGCCGGGCGCGATCTTCGCGCGGAGCACGCTCAGCGTTGTCGCCCGGCGGCCCGCTAGCTCCGCAGAGGCAGCGAGCCTCGGCGCCGACGTCGTGGTGCTGGAGTGCCGCGTGGGCGGGGAGACGACAGGCGGCGGCCGGCCGGCTACCGGCACGGGCCCGGTCGAGCTGGCCATGAGCGATGCGGCGCTGACGGGCTTCCTCGCGTGGCTCGAAGCCAGTCCGCCGGGCTATGTCCCTGGCCTCGGCTAGTCGTCGGGGCTTGAGCAGCAACCGAACGGGCAGTGGCGTTAACGAGCCGTCGGGGAGCGCGCTATCGCCACTGGCCGTTCCGATGCAGGCAGGGGGACGGCCGGAATGCGGCAGAAAGGGGCCGCGGGGTCGACCGGTCGTTCGTGAACTGCGCGACCTTGATGACGGCGAAGACGAGTAGCCGGGCCTGGCGCTGGCTGGGGTGTTGGTCAGTTGCCTGGTGGCAGTGGCTGATCGACGGCGGCGATGCGGGCGGCGTACACCCGGTGCGCCTTGCGGACGGCCGGTCCGGCGGCGTGGTCGGCCAGGGCGGCGCTCTGTTGCGGTGCGGCGTGGTGCAGCGTGAGCGGGGCAGTGAGGCGGACTGGCTTTGGCCGCGGGCGGATGGTCTGGCCGGCGTTGATGGCCTTGCGTGCGGCTACGCCACCGGCGAGGTTGCCCTCGCGCCCGAGCCGTTCGACGCCCGCCACCACTGGTCAGGATCTTCGCGATCGATCTGGTCCAAGAGCTCGTCCGCGCTGGGCGCGCTCGAGGAAGTAGCGCCGTCGCCGCGAAGCCGTCGTGCCGTCGGATCGCTGACGACCGGCGTCCCGGAAAGTTCTTCAAAGAAATCCGGGAGGCGGTGTCGGATCGGGGCGGTGGTGTTCGTAGCAGGGGTGAGGCCGCCCGCAAGGGGGCGGCACCAAGGTGAAGGAACCGCGATCATGAAGCTGACGACCATGACCCAGGTCACCCTCGATGGAGTGATGCAGGGAAACGGCGGTGCGTCGGATGACCGCAGGAACGGATTCGAGCGCGGCGGATGGGCCCGGGGGGCGGGTGACGAGGAGACCAGGACGTTCATCACGCAGACCTACCAGCGCGCCGAGGCGTTCCTGTTCGGCCGGCGCACCTACGAGTTGTTCGCCGGCTCCTGGGGGTCAATCGACCAGATGCGCGCACATCCCATCGGCGTGGCCTTGAACGAGGCCCCCAAGTACGTTGCCTCGACCACGCTCACCGCGCCGCGTTGGGCGGACACGACCGTTCTCCGCGGTGACCTCGCGGCGGCCATCAGTGAGCTGAAGGCCAAGCCCGGCGGTGAGCTGCAGGTGCACGGCAGTGGCGCCCTGACCCGGTGGCTGCTGGAGAACGATCTGGTCGACGAGATGATTCTGATCGTGATCCCGGTGGTTCTCGGCCAGGGCGCGCGACTGTTCCCGGAGACCGGTCCGGATCTTGCGCTCGACCTGGTCGAGTCGCGGGTCGACTCGAAGGGCGTGTCGATCCAGGTCTACCGGCCGGCCGGGCGCCCGCGGTATGCAACGGCCTGAAGTCCCTGACCACCGAACCACGCTGTCTTGACACCACAGGAGATGATCTTCAGATGCAGTACCTGGTTTCCGTGATCGATGACAAGAGCAATCCCGGCAGCACGGACAGGCGGCCTGCCATCAGCGCGTTCAACGAACGGCTGATCGCCGAGGGCTACTGGGTTTTCGCGGGCGGACTCGCGGACACCGACGCGGCCACGGTCATCGACAACCGGGGCGAGCAGGCGGTGTTCAGCGACGGGCCTTTCGTGGAGTCGAAGGAGTACCTCGCCGGCGTCTGGGTGTGGGAGGCCCCCGATCTGGATGTGGCGCTCAAGCTCGCCGCCGAGGCGTCGAAGGTCTGCGATCGGAAGATCGAGGTGCGGCCGTTCCAGTGAGTGACGTCGAGGAGGCGGTCACCCGGGTCCACCACGAGGAGTGGGCGCGGGTGGTGGCCGCCCTGACCAGGCGGTTCGGTGACCTCGACATCGCCGAGGAGGCGGCGGCCGAGGCGTTCGCGGCCGCCGTGCAGCGGTGGCCGGCCGACGGCATACCGCCCAGCCCCGGCGCCTGGCTGACCACCACCGCCAACCGCAAGGCCATCGACCGGATCCGGCGCGAGAACAAGCGCGACGACAAGCAGAAGGAGGCTCAGATGGTGTACGGCGACGACCCGCCCGAGCCTGTCGGCGCCATCGACGACGACAGGCTCCGGCTGATCTTCACCTGCTGTCACCCGGCGCTGGCGATGCAGACCCGCGTGGCGCTGACGCTGCGCATGGTCGCCGGTCTGACCGTGCCCGAGATCGCCCGCGCCTTCCTGGCCCAGGAGACCGCCATGGGGCAGCGGATCACCCGCGCGAAGGCCAAGATCAAGGCGGCCCGCATCCCCTACCGGGTACCGGCCGCGCAGGATCTCCCGGCACGCGTCTGCGGCGTACTCGCTGTGCTGTACCTGGTGTTCAACGAGGGCTACCTGGCGACTGGCCCCGACACCGATCCGGTACGTCACGACCTGACCGCCGAGGCGATCCGGCTCACCCGCCTGATCCGTGCCCTCATGCCGGCCGACGGTGAGGTGGCCGGGCTGCTGGCGCTGATGCTCCTCACCGACGCCCGCCGCGCCGCCCGGGTCTCGGCCGGCGGCGAACTGGTCACCCTCGACGAGCAGGACCGCGGGACCTGGGACGCCGCGCTGATCGCCGAGGGTCACCGGCTGGTGCGCGAGCGCCTGGCCGCTGCCGCCGCCGGGGTCGCTCCGGGCCGCTACCAGATCCTCGCCGCGATCAGCGCCGTGCACACCTGCGCCCGCGACATCCGCGACACCGACTGGTCGCAGGTCGTCGCCCTCTACGACCAGCTCGTCCGCATCGACCCCTCGCCGGTCATCGCCCTCAACCGGGCCATCGCGGTCGCCGAGATTGACGGCCCGCAGGTAGCACTGGCGGCCGTCGGCCGTCTTGAGGACAAGCTGGCCGGCTATCACGCCTACCATGCGACCCGCGCCGACCTGCTGCGCCGGCTGGGCCGCAGTCAGCAGTCACGCGCGGCGTACGACCAAGCCATCGAACTGGCGGGCAACACCGCCGAGACCGCCTACCTAACCCGCCGCCGCGACCAACTGCGATAGCGCCCACCGATCCCGATCAAAACCCCGCGCGCAGCAGCGACTGGGTCGCGGTGGACGAG
>Ga0209871_1000078_pt1 | contig 29781 bp, 30 predicted proteins | sample OrgsoiDNA2013045_FD_185795 | JGI IMG/M metagenome (GOLD analysis project Ga0209871, IMG submission 185795) | Permafrost soil microbial communities from the Arctic, to analyse light accelerated degradation of dissolved organic matter (DOM) -... | ecosystem: Environmental > Terrestrial > Soil >... | reverse complement strand
CGCCAGGCCGCTGCTGCGGATCGCCGCGCACGTCCGCACCGCCACCCGCCGGTGGATCGCCGCCGCGGCCGGCGGCTACCACGACGGGGAGAACCCGCTCGCTGACGGCCTGGAATGGTCCTTCACGCCGGGCATCCTCAGCCTCGCCGACCGCGGCTTCTTCTCCATGGACCGGTGGATCCGGTTCTCCGCCGGCGGCGCGCACCTGGCCTGGCGCGTCAAGAACGGCGCGAAATCCGTCCCGTTCACGACGATCCGGGCCCTGCCCGACGGGTCTGAGCTGGTCATGCTCCGCGAATCAGACGGCATGCGGACCAGGCGCCGCCGCGACGCCGGCGACCCGGCCGATCCCCGGCTGCCGGGCACCACGGCCCGGCTGGTCACCTTCACCATCACCGCCCGGACCCGCAGCGGCAAGGCGAAGACCACGCTGATCCGGGTCCTGACCACGCTGCTGGACCACGAGGCGTACCCGGCACGCGAGATCGCCGCCCTGTACGCCGAAAGATGGCAGGTGGAAATCGCATTCCTCCACCTGAAGAAGACCGTCCGCGGCCCCCGCCGCGCCCTGCGCGGCCAGTCCCCCGAACTGGCCCGGCAGGAACCATGGGCGCTGCTGCTCATCCACAACATGACCGCCGCCGCCGCCGCCCGCGCCGCCGCCCTGGCCGGCACCGATCCCGGCCTCATCCCCTTCACCGCGGTCCTCGCGCTGATCCGCGGCCGCGTGACAGCCGATACCTGCTGCCAGCACTGCGGCCGGCGGCCCGCCGATCCCCTCGCCGGCCTGCTCACCGCCATCCTCGCCCAGCCCAGGCACCGTGACGGCCGGCAGCGAACGTCAGGCCGGACCCCCGCCGAACGCCGCGCAAGACACACCGAAGAGGTCGACTACACCATCGAGATCACCGAGTCAAACCTCCCGCAATGGGACGAAAACCCGGAAAGTTAAGGGCAGTGCCTCTCTCTCCCTCTCTCCCTCTCTCCCCACTGCTGACGGTGCGCGTGCACGCCATGACGAGCGGTGCCCACACCGGGCGCTTTCATCTTCCCGACCGAAATGACGCAGGCGCAAGGTTTCAGAGATACGGAAATCCTCCCGAAATGCTGACAGATGCCCGCCACGGGAAAGGCCCCCGAGACGGGCCGCCGCGCCATTCAGACCTCCTTACGCGTCTCGAATCCCTCGGCGCTGAGCTGGAACGCAAGGGCTGGCGGACGCGCCTCAACGTAGAGCACGGCCGGGTGCCGCGCCTTCACGTTGTCGGATCCGGACGATCATGAGCAATTCCCGACGATCATGAGCACCGGATGAGCAAAATACGGGGTTTGTGAGCAATGGCCTCCGGACTTCCCTTCGTCTGCTACATGTTGGCACAGGCCATGCTCGGCTCAAATGATCACAATTGTGACGCAGGGTGATCAGCCAGCAGGCGTCGCCTGCTGGCGAGATTGAGCAGATCGCCGAATCCGTGCGACAAAGGGCACGGTCGGCGCCTGCGCTGCTGGGCTCGGATTATCCAGTTCTGCGCCCGAGCCAGACACCGGACTGCAGGACTGCCATCTCGACCGGCACATGTACTCTGTCAGCGCTGCGTTCAGCTGGGTAATGGTGAAGTGCGTGAGCGTCGGGAGCGCGTAGTACAAGGTGCCGTAGCTGACAATCTCGGTCGCGCACAGCGCCGCGGGCGCGTGCCGCCGGGGCCGGCCGCTGTTGCGCGCGGAGACTCCGGCAGGCGCATCCAGCGGTCAGCCGCCAGGCGACGCGGCGCCAGTCTGCGCCAAGGGCCGGCGGCGGGGCGCAGCACCGGGCCTGCGCTGGCGCGATCAGCTGACAGCTTTCAGGACAGGGTCAGGGCGGTCCAGGTGCCGAGCAGGATGACAGGGACGCCGCCCAGGCCGATCAGGGCGAAGCGGCCGGGGCTGATGATGAGTCCGCGGGCCTTGCATCGCTCGCGCCACAGCAAGGCGGCCAGCGATCCCACAGCAGCCCCCTCGCTTTGTCAGAGCACCAGAAACGGGGCTCCGGAGACCGGCCCCCATTAGCGAGCGTCCCCGCTGCGCGGGGCGCCGAGCCCGCCAGCGGACTGTGGTCGAGGTATCTGACCTCGTAGACGCGCTCAGTGAACTTCCAGCCGTCCGGGGTGCGCTGGTAGCGGTCGTGGTAGATGGCGTAGTTGAGTTCCGACCTGCCGTCCCGAAAGCGGATGAGTTCGCACATGTAGGCACGGCCGGACGCGGTGTCTTCGTCAAGCTGGATCGTGCCCTGGTGCGTGGTTTGCACGAAGTAGTCCAGCAGGCCCTGCAGCCGCTCGGTCCCGGCGCGGACCTCCTCCCGGCTGACGGCCTCTGCGTTGATGTGGGGGATCCGCACCTCGCCGTCGGGTGTGAACAGCGAGGCGAGGCGGTCGTAGTCGTGCATCATGATCGCGTCGGTGAACTCGCCGCGCAGCGCCTCGATCTCGACGCGGTCAGCGATGGCCTGAAGGTCGCTCATCGGTTCCCTGCCTTTCATCTGCCGCATCGGCGGCTCGGCGAGTTACGGCTCAGCGATGAGAAGTGTGACCGCTCCGGCGGCGAAGTTGTCCGGGTCGGCGATCAGTGACTTGCCGTCGTCGGACCCACCCTGGCCCGCAAGTCGCCCATGTTGTCGTAGGCGAGATGGGAGATGCGGTAGTACGGCGGGGCACCGCCGTCGAGGGCGCCCAGGACTCGGAGGTTCTCGGCCCCGATAACACCACTCATGCGGCCGGTGGCATAGGAGATATTCCGCTCCGTGTAATACCCCTCAAACATTGCTGGGTCATCGGCACTGCCCTTAACTTCCGGGACTTCTGCGCTCTAGTGTCCGGTTTCTAGCGTTGCGTCACATGTTGGTCACGATGCGGGTGAGGGACCCGGCAGTGCCGTGAACGCAACAAAGCCCCTGGTATGACGTGCGGTATCCAGCCAGTACGCCATTCACAGGAGCTTCGTTGCCCGTGCATTTTGCCATGCTCATTCCGGGTCCGTCCACCGCTCGCGCCGGCCAGGATGCCGGCGAGCCGCCGGAGGCGGGCGAGGGCCTGGCTGCCCGGGTCGCGGCCGGGCCGGGCCTGTGGGAGGACGAGGACTGGCTGGCTGACCTGCGGCGCGAGAGCCTGCCGGAGTCGCTGCTGGCCGGCGGGACGATCGCGGCGGCGGCCGCCGCGGAGCATGCGCACAAGCAGGAGAGGGCACTGAACGCCGAGGTCACGGCCCTGTGCCTGGTCACCGGGGCGCTGTTCCCGGTCCTCGGCTACGACCCGGTCCTCGCCCTGGTATTCGGCCTGCCCGGCCTGCCGGCCAGGCCCGGCACCCCGGTGCCGACCGGCCCCGCCTACTCGAAGGCCCGGGAACGGTCCGGGGAGGCACCGGCCCGGGCCATGTTCGGGCACGACGCGGCACGGGACGACATTCCCGCAGGCCCGGACGGGGCCGCGTTCGGCCTGGAGATCACCCAGATCGACGGCACCACCCTGGAACTGTTCAAGGACCCGCTGCTCGCAGAGCAGTTCGGCACCCCCTCTCCCGGCGCGAAACCGCTGCTGAGGCTCGTCGGGCTGCTGCATTCGGGCACCCGCCGGTGGAAGGCCGCCGTCATCGGCCGCTACCTCGACGGGGAGAACGCCCTGGCCGACCAGCTGCAGGACGCGTTCGGCACCGGGCAGCTGAACCTCGCCGACCGCGGCTTCTTCTCCATGGACCGGTGGCTCCGGTTCTCCGGCACCGGCGCCCACCTGCTGTGGCGCGTCAAGAACAGCGCGAAGTCCGTCCCCTTCAAGACCCTCAAGCTGCTGAAAGACGGATCGGAACTCGTGCTGCTCCGCGAGAGCGACGGCATGCGCTCCCGCCGCCGCACGGCCGCCGGAGACAAGGCGCTCCCGTCCCTGCCGGACACCGTCGCGCGGCTCATCAGCTTCACCGTGCTGACCCGCACCGGCGGCGGCCGTGTGAAAACCACCCAGATCCGGCTGCTCACCACCCTCCTGGACCCCGGCTTCTATCCCGCCGCAGGGCTCGCCGCCCTGTACCAGAAAAGATGGCTGATCGAAATCGCGTTCCTCCACCTGAAGAAAACCGTCCGCGGCACCGGCCGCGTCCTGCGCGGACGCTCCGCGGAACTCGTCCGCCAGGAAGCCTGGGCGCTGCTCCTCGCGCACAACATGATCGCCGGGCTCGCCGCCCGCGCCGCCGCCACCGCCGGCCTGACCCCCGGCGAGATCACCTTCACCGCCGTGCTGTCCCTCGCCCGCGCCGCGATCTCCGCCGACACCTGCTGCCCCCACTGCCACAAGCGCCCGGCCAGCGGGAACGCCCCGCTTGCCGGCCTCGGCGCCGCCATCCTCGCCCTCCCGCGCAGACCGCCAGCGGACCTCCGGCCGCACCGCCGCCGAACGACAGAAATGGATCAGCGAACCAGCCGAGTACACCCTCCCCATCGTCCCGTCAAATCTCCCGAAAACAGACGTAAGTCCCGGAAGTTAAGGGCAGTGGGGTCATCGGGGTGTCCGTAGAGGATGATCAACTTGGGCATTGCTGGTCACCTTTCGGACCCACGTCTAGTGACTCGTTTTCTGGTTGAGCCGTCCACGAGCCCGCCGGATGGACGGTCAGGCATGCATGGGACAACGGGAACTCACGCATCCGTCTGCCGGTGCGCGGCGGAGGTCCGTGAGAGCCACTGGTGCCAGGTGATTTGCCCGCGGGCGTCGCCGGGAGAGAGGTGGTGGCCGGCATCCAGCGGCCGGAGAGGGCCGAGAGCGGGAACCGGGATGAGCATGGTGCGCTGGCTGGTGGCGGCTCGCCGTGCGGCGACCAGGTCGCGCAGGGCGAGGACCTCAGGGCCGCCGATGTCCTCGGCTCGACCGGCCGGCCCGGCTTCGACCAGACCGACCAGGCAATCGGCGAGGTCGCGGGGGTCGAGCGGCTGGAAAGCCAGGTGCGCGGTGACCGGGAACAGGTGGTGGCTCAGCATCTTGTCCAGGGTTGGGTGGAGTTGGGTCGCCCGCTGGATCGTCGTGTTCCTGGCGGCTGCCACGAGCTGCTCGGCCTGCCATTTCGCCCGGTAGTAGGTGCCGCTGAGGCGATCGACGCCGACGATGGAGGGGTAGATGACGTGGGCGCCGGCCGGCTCGGCCGCGGCGAGCATGGCGCGGGTGCCCTCGATCTCGGTCACCTTGGCCTGCCGGAACGCTGAGGTGGCGGCGTGGACAACCGTGTCGACGCCGGTGACGGCCTGTCGCAGGTCGGCTGGGCTGCGCACGTCTCCCTGCGCTACCTGCACCGTCGGCGGGAAGTCCGCTGACCTATGGCGGATCAGGGCCCGGACGTGGTGCCCCCGGTCGGCGAGCCTTGCCACTAGCGTGGTCCCGAGCGTGCCGGCCGCACCCGTTACGAGCACCTGAGACACTTCAATCACTCCGCTCCGACGAAAGGTACGATACTGTAGCGTATCCTAAGAAGCCAGAATGAGAGGTATCGGGTGACCGGAGGACGCGACAGGAACGTAGACCCGAGAGTGACGCGCACCCGGGCGACTGTGCTGGGCACTGCGATCGACCTGCTTGCCGGGCGCGGTTACTCGGGCTTCAGCGTCGAGGGAGTGGTGGAGCGCAGCGGCGTCGCGAAGACCACGCTCTACCGGCACTGGCGCACCCGGAATGACCTGCTCGCCGCCGCCGAACTCGACGGCGGCGGGCCGCTCCCCGACACCGGCTCGGTCCGCCAGGATCTTCTGGATCTTCTCGCCCGGCGCGTCCAGGCCGCACGCACCCGCCAATGGAACCGCTGCATGCCGGCCCTGGTCGAAGCGGCCGCCTACAACCCCGAGCTGGCCAAGATGATCGCTACCCCGACCTCGCAGATACTCGGTCGGTCAGATAGAGACCCTGCTGCGGCGCGGCATCGAACGCGGGGAGTTCCGCCACGACCTCGACCCGCAACTCGCCGCGTCAGCCCTCATCAGCCCGATCGTGTTCCGCCGCCTGCTGCTGCACGAAGCCCCCACCATCCAGCGCGTCTCAGCCGTCATCGACCTGCTGCTGCAGGGCATCGCCATCAGCCGCGAGCCAGAGCGCTGATCGCGTCCCGAAATGAAAACTGGCCGGAGCAGCCACGAGGTACCAGAGCCTGCGCCATCGGAGGAGTTCATGGCTGATCCAGTAATCCTGATCAACGCATTCGAGGTTCCGGCGGCGGACGCAGACGCCTTCGTCGCGGCGTGGGAGAAGGCCCGCGACCACTTGAGGTCGCAGCCCGGCTACCTCGACACGGTCCTGCACCAGGCGATAACACCGGACGCCGAGTTCCAGTTCGTCAACGTCGCGCGCTGGCGGACAGCCGAGGACTTCATCACCGCAGCGCAAAGCCCAGGTTTCGGCGAGTCAGCAACGGGCCTGGCCCGCTACCGGCCGCACCCCGCCCTGTACCGGCCCGTGCGGACCTGACCGCCGCCGGCGGGCGGCAGCCGCTCGCCGGACGCCAAGCACCCTCGACGAACGAGGGAAGGCTGGGTCGCACACACTGCCAGCGGTTGCACGGCGACTTCGCATACGACCTCGTCGAGGTCAGCCATGCCCAGGCCAGCGAGATCATCGGGCACTTCCGGCAAAACCGCGGAGCATCCACCGGATCGGCGTGACAGGGAGCCGGGTGCGGGCGATCCGCGGGGTAGAGGGCGGGCCGACCAGCCGCGCAGGCGACGGCCTGCAGGTCGCGGTGACCAGGCCGGCCGCGGTGGCCGCCGACACCGGCACCGCGACCACGACCACCCTGGAGCTCACCGCGGTGGTGATCGTGGCGCTGATGTTCTTCATCGTCTACCAGGTCCGGCGGCGACACCGGCCGGTCGCCGCCAGGCCGGCCGAAGTCGTCTGCGCGCCGTGCCGGGCCGCTTCGATGTGACCGATCAGGCAGTCGGCGAGCTCGCCGGCGTCGAGCGGCTGGAATGCCAGGTGCGGGTGACGGGGAACAGGCGGTGGCTCAGCATCCTGTCCAGCGTGAGTGGAGCTGGGTCGCCCGCTGGATCGTCCCGGATTCGACGATCTGCTCGGCCTGTCACTTCGCCCGGTAGTACGTGCCGCCGATGCGGTCGACGCCTACGATCGAGGGATATATGAAGTGGGCGCCAACCGATTCCGGGGCCGCCAGGCCGGCACGGGTGCCCCTCCAGCTCGGTTGTCTTCGCCTGCCGGAACGGTGAGGTGGCGGCGTGGATCACCGTATCGGCGCCGGCGGCGGCCTCGCGCAGATCGGCGGGGGCGAGTTCGTCGCCCCGCGCCACCTGTACCGTAGGCGGGAAGCCCGCGGGCCTGTGGTGCACGAGGATTCGGACCTGGTGCCCGCGGCACCAGGTCCGGGCACGAGCGCGGACCCGAGCGTGCCGGCCGCACCCGTCACGAGCACTACCGCCATCTTACCCGTCCGCCTCTCCAGAAGTAGTACGATACAGTAGCGTAGTATACTTGACAAGAAACGGCTTTGGGGAGGCGGGGTGACGGAAGAACCCGGCACCAGCGTGGACCCGAGGGTCGCCCGCACTCGGGCGGCGGTGCTGGGCGCGGCGATCGACCTTCTTGCCGAGCGCGGCTACGCGGGCTTCAGCGTGGAGGGCGTCGTCGAGCGCACCGGCGTCGCCAAGACGACGCTGTACCGGCACTGGCCCACCCGCGATGACCTGCTCGCGGCCGTCATCGGCCAGCTCGGAGGCACCAGGCAGCTGCCCGACACCGGCTCGGTGCGCCAGGACCTCCTGGACTTCTTCGCCCGCCGCGTCCAGGCTGCACGCATCCCCCAGTGGGAGCGCTGCATGCCGGCCCTGGTCGAGGCGGCCGCCCGCCACCCCGAGCTTGCCGAGATGGTTGCCCGGCTGACGGACCAGGCACTCAGCCAGGTCGAGACGCTGATCCGCCGCGGCATCGAGCGGGGGGAGATCCGCCGCGACCTCAGCCCCCAGCTCGCCGCATCGGCGCTCATGGGGCCCCTGGTGTTCCGGCGTCTGCTGCTGCAAGAGGCCCCCACCGAACAGCGCGTCTCGGCCGTCGTCGACCTGGTCATGCAGGGCATCTCCTGCCCGGAGCCCTCCGCCGGAAGCGATACCTGAGCAGGCACGTAACAATGGGCCGAGATGCGCCCCCGGACGACGTCATCCGGCCTGCCCCGCGAAGCAGAGGCCGTCCTGCCGGCCCGCTGTAACCGTGCATACTGCGGTCGGCGAAGCAGTTCCCGGGCTTGCAGCATGTTGCCGATCGCCGTAGACCGCCAGCACGCTGCCCGCGAGCACCCGGCAGCACGTCATCGCCCAGGTCAAGGGCCGCGAGGGCACGCGTCGCGGCTGGTGCCGGGCACGCGGGCCAGTCGGTCCCTAAAGATGAGTTGCGGCGAGTCAGCGCAGGTCGAAGCGCGCGTAGTAGCCGGGTGGCGGTGCGGCGGCAGCCCGGACAGCTCGATCCGCGCGTGGTCATACAGCCGGCCGAACGAGGCGGCGGCGTACCAACACCCGCGGTCATGGGCGGGCAGGAGGCTCAGCCCCGGGATGTCCCTGATCACCGGGCCGGGCAGGATGAGTTTCGGCCATCACGTTCGAGGGTCAGGGGAAGAACTCGTGCCGCGGTGCGCCACGACGGGCAGGCCCTGCGCTGCGCAGATCTCGCAGGCGGGGGCAGGGCGGCGCGTCGGCGGGGCTGAACCCGCAGTGCTCGGGTGGACCTCAATGGCTATCGTGCCCAGCCGGATCTGGCGGGCCAGCTCGGCGGCGACCGGGTAGTGGCAGGTGCGGGCTGATGTTGGCGACGCGCGGCAGGCGGCTGGGGTTGTACTCGATCAGCGGCAGCAGGTCCTCAGCCGGCTGCATGCCGGTCGCCTTGGCTGCAGCGGCTCCGCCGCGCGGCCGGCGGCCAGGCTCAGCCTGCCTGTGATGGCTCCATGGAGTCCAGCTCCGGCTCATCATCGAGGGCCAGGTACACGGTGGCCGGCTCGGCCGCCACAGCGGACCCGGCGGCCAGCGCCATGGGGTCGCCCGCGAGGTCGGCGCGCTTGACCCGGATCGCGAGCAGCGTGACCACGAGAGCGAGCACCGCGATCCCGGCCGAGAGCAGGAAGCCCTTCGAGAAGCCGGACGCCAGCGCATTGTCGTAGACGGTCTTGGGGATCTGGCCGCCCGTGGCGTGCACCGCATGGCCGGCCCTGGCGGCCGCCGCGGCCGCGGCGGTGACCTGGCTGCGGACGCTGTTCGACACCACGGTCCAGGCCACGGTGCCGAGTACGGCCAGCCCGATCGCGCCGCCGACCTGCTGGCCGGTGTTAAGCAGGCTGGAGGCCAGGCCCGCGTCCCTGTCCTGGACCTTGGACAGGGCGACCAGGGTCAGCGGCATGAACAGCAAGCCCAGGCCGGCCGCGGTGACCATCATCGGGCCGAGCAGGCCGCCCGCGTAGGTGCTGTGTTCGGTGATCCGCGACAGCCAGAACATCCCGCCCGCGGTGATCGCCGAGCCGGCCAGCAGCAGCGGCCGCGCGCCGATCCGGGTGACCAGCACGGCGCTGACCCCGGCCATCAGCATGATCGTGCCCACCATCGGCAGGTAGGCCACGCCGGTCTTCAGCGCGCTGTAGCCCCACACGTTCTGCACGAACAGGGTCAGGAAGAAGAACATCCCGAACATCGCCGTGCCGACACAGAGCATGATCGCGTTTGCGCCGGACCGGTCGCGATTGCGCCAGATTCGCAGCGGCATCAGCGCGTGCTTGCTGCGCGCCTCGATCAGCACGAACGACACCAGCAGCACCACGGCGGCGGCGAGCGAAGTTACCACCTTGGTGTCGGCCCAGTGCGAGACGCCGTTGGGGCTGGTGGCGGCGTTGGACAGCCCGTACACCAGGGAGGCGAGCCCGAGCGTGGCGGTGATCGCCCCGGGCAGGTCGAACCGGCCGGGGTTGCGCTCGGTCTCGCCGAAGGCGCGCGGGGCTATCAGGGCGACGACGATGCCGATCGGCACGTTGACGAACAGCACCCACCGCCAGGACGCGTAGGTGGTGAGCAGGCCGCCCGCGATCAGGCCGCCCGCGGCGCCGCCGATGCTCATCGCGGCGTAGACGCCCATGGCCCGGTTGCGCGGCTGACCCTCCGGGAACGTCGTGGTGACCAGGGACAGCGCGGCCGGCGCGACGATGGCTGCGCCGACTCCCTGCAGCGCCCGGGCACCGAGCAGCCACGCCTGGGTGGTCGCGAACCCGCCGAGCAAAGACGCCAGCGAGAACAGGATGACGCCGGCGATGAACACCCGGCGCCGGCCGAGGATGTCGCCGGCTCGGCCGCCGAGCAGCAGCAGGCCGCCGAAGGTGAGCGCGTAAGCGTTGACGACCCACTCTAGACCGGAGCCGGAAAAGCCGAGCGCTTGCTGGATGTGGGGGAGTGCGACGTTCACGATGGTGGCATCGAGCATCACCATGAGCTGGGCGGTGGCGATCACGACCAGGGCCAGGCCGAGGTGGCTGTGGCGACGGCCAGCAGCCGCAGCGCCCGGGCCTGCCCGTTCCGTCGCCGATTGTGTGGTGGACATTGCGGTCTCCTTGCTTCAAGGCGTGCGAATACAATGCGCGGCAGTTCCTGCCGGGAGTGGAGGCTTGGTTTCAGGGGTTGAGGGCAGTCGCCGCTACCGCTCAGTCACGCTCCCGCATGCCGTTTCCGTCAGATACGCTACGCTACAGTAGCGTACTATTTACTGAACGGCAACTGGCGCCGGGGTCTTCAGCCACTCCGCCGCCGACGTCGATCGCCTCCGCCGATCGGTCCCCGGTATGCATGCGCGTCAGGTAGCGGGTGCAGGCCAGGTGCACGGTACCGGGTCCCACCCGCGCCGCGGGACGCGGTCAGCTGAGCGGCTTGCAACTCAATGCGCTCGGCCCGCAGCCCGTCCGCCGCGGTGGGATCGGCTATGTGCCCAGGGCCGCGCGCAGGAGGTGAGTCAGCGCGGCCCCGAAGCCGAGCGTCACGACCGGCAGGCAGGCGACCAGGACCACCACGGGCCACGGCGCCCGGTGCGCGTGCGCGGCGGCCAGGACGTCATAGGCGACCTGGCCGAGCATGCCGAGCACGAGTGACCCGATGGCCGATCGCTTGGCGAAGGTCCGCGCCGGGTGCCCAGCCGCGAGGTTCAGCCAGGCGCCGAGCGCATAGGCGCCGTACGCCTCGACACCGACCGGCAGCGTTATGGCCGTGTTAATCCGGACAGCGTCAGCGATGCCGGGCAGCAGGTACACGGGACCGAACCCGCACATCTGGCCGAGCCCGACCCAGCCTGACCAGATCGAGACGGCGGCCGGGGCGGCGATGAGAAACAGCGGCCAGCGCCGCACGGTAGCGGTCATGATTGCCCCCTGGCCTGCGTGACCCGCTCAGCCCACGCCTGCCCGGCCAGCCGGGTACGGCAGACCGGCGACATCTCCGAGCACTCGCCCGGGGAGTCCGGCTGCCAGACCACCTCAGCCCGCCAGCGGTCAAGGCCAAGCCGGGTGACAACCAGCCGGGCGCCGTGCGACGCGGCTAGCCAGGTGCCCCGGCTGCCGCTCTCCGCCCAGGCGACCGGGGCGGCCCGGCTCACCCTGGCGACCAGCCGCGTGGCCCTGTCCGACCAGTGCACGCGTGCTGGCCGCCGACCAGCACGCGCAGTGCGCCCGGAATCCGCTTCGCCGCGCGCAACTCGCCCCACACGGTCACGCTGACCGGCTCCGGGACGCTCACCGCGACCCCTCCAGCCGGTCAGCCACGGCGCGGTAGGCGGCCGCCTGGGCGAGATCGTCAGCGTGGGAATCGGGCGGCGGGCGGGTCGTAGGACGTGACATAGCCGGACCTCTGTTCCGGTCAGGCCCAGGTCAACGGTGCTGGTAGCACCGCCAGGGCCGTTCTATGTCCAGCTCCCTCAGGTTGGGCTGAAGCGGAACTCGACCACGTCACCGTCACGCATCACGTAGTCCCGGCCCTCGATCCGCGCCTTCCCGGCCGCGCGGGCCGCTGGCACCGAGCCAGCGGCCATCAGGTCCTGGAATCCCACGATCTCGGCCTTGATGAACCCGCGCTGGAAGTCGGTGTGGATCACTCCGGCCGCCTCCGGCGCCGTCGAGCCGGCCGGTATCGTCCAGGCCCGTGCCTCCTTGGGTCCCGCGGTGAGGAACGTCGACAGGCCAAGCGCCGTGAATCCAGCCCGCGCGAGCTGCGCCAGGCCAGGCTCGCCGAGACCCATCTCAGCCAGCAGCTCCGCTGCCTCCTGCGCCGGCAGCTCGACCAGCTCGGACTCCGTCTTGGCGTCCAGGAAGATCGACTCCGCAGGCGCGACCAGCGCCGTCAGCCGCTCCCGCAGCGCCGCGTCGCCGAGTTCATCGTCGTCGACGTTGAAGACGTACAGGAAGGGCTTGGCCGTCAGCAGCTGCGCCTCGCGAAGGTCAGCCAGGTCGATGCCGGCCGGCCCGGCGCCGGCGAACAGCGTTGTCCCCCCGTCGAGCACCTGCTGCGCCCTGGCGGCGGCATCGGCGGTCCGGAGCCGTTCTGGATCCTTGGAGAATTTCGCTTCCTTGGCGGCCCGCGGGACTGCCTTCTCCAGCGTCTGCAGGTCGGCGAGGATCAGCTCGGTCGCCACCGTCTCGATGTCGCGCTCGGGCGAGACCTCGCCGTCGACGTGGCTCACGTCCGGGTCGGTGAAGACCCGCACGACCTGGCAGATCGCGTCGGTCTCGCGAATGTGGGCCAGGAACTGATTGCCGAGCCCCTGGCCCTGCGACGCGCCGCGGACCAGCCCGGCGATGTCCACGAACCGCACGGTGGCCGGCACGATCCGGGCCGAGTCATACAGCCCGGCCAGCTTGTCCAGCCGCGGGTCCGGGATGCCCACGATGCCGACGTTCGGCTCGATGGTCGCGAACGGGTAGTTGGACGCCAGCGCGCTGGCCCTGGTCAGGGCGTTGAACAGGGTGGACTTGCCGACGTTGGGCAGGCCGACGATGCCGATGGACAGGCTCACCCCGGCGAGTCTAGGTCCCGCCCGGCCCGGATCCGCCACCGCCAGCCGCGCCCAGGCCGGGCCGCCTCAGGCCGTCGCAGGCCGTCTAAGCCGCCCAGGGGCCGCCCCAGGCCGGCCCGCTGAGCCGCATGAGTCCGCCGCGGCGGGCGTGTCAGGCGCGAATCTGTCGGTCCGCACTGCGAGCATGGCCAGAATGAACGCGATCTCGGTGCTCGCCGGGCTCCTGGCGGGCGCCATTCTCGGTGCACTGATCGGATACCTGTATGCGCGCGGGCGGCTCGCTGGGGAGAGCGCGGACCTCACCGGCCAGGCGCGCGCGGCAGACGAGCGGGCACGTGCGGCGCAGGACCGGGCGTCGCTGGTCGAGCGCGCCGCGCTGGAGAAGGCGGCCCTGATCGACGGACAGCTCGCCGAGCGCTTCCAGGCGCTCTCGGCTCAGGCCCTCGACGTGAGCACGCGGCGCTTCCTGGAGATTGCCGAAGGCCGGCTCAGCGCGGCCAATGCCAGGGCCGCCGGCGAGCTGGACACCCGGCGGTCCGCCATGGAGCACATGGTCGAGCCGCTGAAGGAGACACTGGCCAGGGTCGAGACCCAGCTGCGCGAGTCAGACGCGGCCCGCCAGCTGTCCCATGCGGCCCTGTCCGAGCAGGTCACCATCGCCCGGCAGAGCTCGGACCAGCTGCGCGCCCAGACCCAGTCCCTGGTCACGGCACTGCGCCGCCCCGAGGCCCGAGGCCGGTGGGGAGAGATGCAGCTGCGCCGGGTGGTCGAGCTGTCCGGGATGAGCGCCCGGTGCGACTTCGACGAGCAGGTCAGCGTGAGCACCGATAGCGGCTTGGTGCGCCCTGACATGGTCGTCCGGCTGGCGGGCGGCAAGAACATCATCGTCGACTCGAAGGTCTCGCTGGCCGCCTACCTCGAGGCCGCCGAGTCGACCGACGCGGACGTGCGCGAGGCTCGCCTCGATGCGCATGCCCGGCATCTGCGGGCGCACGTGGACCAGCTGGCCGCCAAGGCGTACTGGGCCGCGCTCAGCCCCGCCCCCGAGTTCGTCGTGCTGTTCATCCCCGGCGAGGCGTTCCTCGCGCCCGCGCTTGAGCACGACCCCGGCCTGCTGGAACACGCGATGGCGCACAAGGTGCATATCGCCACGCCGACCACGCTGGTCACGATGCTGCGAACCGCGCAGTACGCCTGGCAGCAGGCGGCGCTGTCCGACAACGCACGGGCCGTTTTCGACCTGGGCCGTGAGCTGTACGACCGGCTCGCCGGGCTGGGCAAGCACGTGGACGGGCTCGGAAAGGCGCTGACCAATGCGGTCTCCACCTACAACCGGACGGTCGGCTCGCTGGAGAGCCGCGTCCTGGTGAGCGCCCGTAAGCTCCATCAGCTCGGAGTCGTCGACGCCGAGCTCGAGTCGCCGACGCCGGTGGAGGAGACGATCCGTGCCCTGTCAGCCCCCGAGCTGATCACCGAGTCGGGCCCCGAGCTTGTCATCGGGCCGGCCGCGGAGCGCGGAGGCGCCCCACCGCCGCAGCTGCTGAGCGGTCCCCGCGCGATGGGGGCGGCAGGCTGACCGGCCGGGAACATCCGCGAGCTGGCCACAGGACAACGAAGGGAGCGGGCGTGCCGCAGCGGGCATGGCCAGGAGGGGCCGCCTCATCACCAGATGGCTACCAAACGGGCCGTGCGCGCCCATCCGGCCCCGCCGCGCCGCTCAGCTCCGACGGCTGGCCCGCCGACCCGGCCGCAGGGCGTGCGGTCCCCCAGACGAACCAGGAGCCGGACCGGGAATCGGACCGGGAATCGGACCGGGAATCGGACCGGGAATCGGACCGGGAATCGGACCGGGAATCGGACCGGGAATCGGACCGGGAATCGGACCGGGAATCGCATCGGCCCCGCGTTACCGCCCGCGGAGCGGCCCTTGCGATGCTCGCCCTGTTCCTCGCGGGCAACCTGCTCGCGGGCTGGCTCAGCCTCGACGCGCTGGCCGGCCTCAGCTTCGTGGCCGGCTGCCTGCTCGCGGCCATCTACACGCAGCGCCAGCATCTGCTGTTCATGGTCACGACACCGCCCATGATCTTTCTCATCGCCGTGATCTGCGCTGAGTCGCTCACCTCGCCGGGGAGCACGGTCACCACCTCAGCCGAGGCCATCGCGGCGGGAACTTTTCTCACCCTCTCCGATGCGGCGCCCTGGCTCCTCCTAGGCGTCCTGCTCTGCGTGATCATCGCCATGTTCCGCGGTCTGCCGCAGTGCGTGCGCGATCTGCGCCTGGAACTGAGCGGCCGGGCCGCCTCCCCTGACTAGGCTGGGCCGCCTCACCTGACTAGCCGGTACCCGGCGGCTGGGGCCGGCCGCTACTGATCGTCGGCGGCGGGCAGACGCCGAAGCTCGTGCGGCAGCGCGAACACCATTCGTTCCTCGACCGCCTCGACCTCCTCGACGCTGCCGAATCCGCTCTCGGCCAGCCGGTCAAGCACCCCGGACACAAGGTCCTCGGGCACCGAGGCTCCGCTCGTGACACCCACCGTCCCCGCGGTGTCCAGCCAGGACTGCTCGATACCCGCCGCGTCGTCCACCAGATAGGCGGCGGAGGCGCCCGCGTCGAGCGCCACCTCGACCAGGCGGACCGAGTTCGAGGAGTTGCGCGAGCCGACCACGATCATCACGTCGCAGTCTCCGGCCATCTGCTTCACCGCCGCCTGGCGGTTCTGCGTTGCGTAGCAGATGTCGTCGCTGGGCGGGTCCAGCAGCTGCGGGAACCGCTGCCGCAGCGCGGTGACTGTCTGGTTCGTCTCGTCGACAGACAGCGTTGTCTGGGACAGCCACGCGACCCTGGCCGGATCACGGACCTGGACGCTGTCGCCGCCCTCGGGGCCGTCGACCAAGTGAATGCGGGCGGGCGCTTCCCCGGTGGTGCCGACGACTTCCTCGTGACCCTCATGGCCAATGAGCAGGATGTCGTAGTCCTGTGCGGCAAACCGCCTGGCCTCGTTGTGCACCTTGGTGACCAGCGGGCAGGTCGCGTCGATCGTGCGCAGGCCCCGGGCTATTGCGTCCTCGCGCACCTGCGGCGCGACGCCGTGCGCGGAGAAAACCACGACAGCGCCCTCGGGGACTTCCTCGGTCTCCTCCACGAAGATCGCGCCACGCTGCTCCAGGGAGCGCACGACGTGGGTGTTGTGCACGATCTGCTTACGGACGTAGACCGGCGCGCCGAAGCGCTCCAGTGCCTTCTCGACGGCCTGAACAGCCCGGTCAACCCCAGCGCAGTAACCACGGGGCTTCGCGAGTAGGACACGACGGGTCGGCACGGACATGACACCCATCGTAGGTGACCGGCAGGGAGTCCAGGCCAGGCACGTAGCACGCGCAGCCCGATCGGCCGCATGCGGTGTTTCGCCATCGCCCGTCTTTGCGGCAGCATGACGAGTGACGAAATACGTTCAAGGGAGAACGATCAATATGCGCATCCCGCAGCTGACTGACCGGATGAAGGAAGCGCCCACCCAGGCACTACGGGCCGTGTTCGCCGGCATCGGCCAGGTGCTGCTGGCGGCCGACCGGATCAGGAGCAGGGATGCCGCCGAGCAGCAGCGCGCTGAGCCGACCGCCTCGCAGCGCGGCGAGGCCAACACCTCCGAGCGCGGCGAGGCCGCCACCAGGCCAGGCCCGGCCGGCAAGGCCCCGGGCGGAACCCGGCGGAGATCTCTTGATCAGACCGGGAACGTCAGGCTGCTCTCCGCCCACGATCTGGCTGACGATGAACCCGAGCCGGATGCCCCGGAACCTGCGGCCCCTTCCGGGCCAGCCGCCGAGCCGCTTGCCGCTCTGCCGGTACCGAACTACGACGAGCTCTCTTTGCCCTCGCTCCGGGGCCGCCTGCGCAACCTCGATCCGCACCAGCTGCGGGTGCTGATCGACTACGAACAGGCCAACGCCGGCCGCGAGGCTGTTGTCGCCATGTTCGAGCGCAGGATCGCCAAGCTCCAGGGCACCGAGGACTGACCAGCAGACCGCCTTCCCGCCAGCCCGCCTTCCCGCCAGCCCGAGGTGCTGCCATGCCGCTAGAGACCAGCGCAGACTCGCCCGTTCCCGTCCGTACCGTGCTGCGGCTGGTCAGCGAGTGGATAGGCCGCCTGGGACGAGTTTGGGTCGAAGGGCAGATCGCTGAGCTGAACAGGCGCGGCAGCGCCGTATTCCTGGCCCTTCGCGATCCGCTCGCAGCCGTCTCGGTACGGGTGGTCTGCCCGCGGACGGTGTTCGAGGCTACTGACCCGGCGCCCGCGGTGGGCGCGCGCGTGGTGGTGTGGGCCAAGCCGGACTTCAGCCTGGCCAGAGGCTCGTTCTCCCTCAGCGCGGTCGAGATCCGCGCCGTCGGCATTGGTGAGCTCCTCGCCCGACTGGAACGGCTGCGCCGTGAACTTGCGGCGGAGGGTCTCTTCGCGCCTGAACGCAAGCGGCGGCTGCCATTCCTGCCCGAGACGGTCGGCTTGATCTGCGGCAGGGACTCGGCAGCCGAGCGCGACGTGCTCCAGAACGCTGCCCGGCGCTGGCCTGCGGTGAGATTCCGGGTACTTCAGGTAGCTGTGCAGGGCCCTTACGCGGTAGCGGAGATCATCGAGGCCGTACGGGAACTCGATGCTGATCACTCGGTCGACGTGATCATCATTACCCGCGGCGGCGGCTCGATCGAGGACCTGCTGCCCTTCTCCGACGAAGAGCTGGTCCGGGCCGTCGCGGCATGTACCACTCCGGTGGTGAGCGCGATCGGGCACGAGCAGGATGCCCCTCTTCTTGACCATGTCGCTGACGTTCGCGCCTCCACGCCCACCGACGCCGCCCGGCGGGTGGTGCCTGACGTCGCCGAGCAGCTCGTCCTCATCGGCCAGCTGCGTTCGCGCGCCCGGCGGTGCCTGGCGGGCAGGCTGGACCGGGAGGACTCGTGGCTGTCAGGCATCCGGTCCCGGCCGGCGCTGGCCAGCCCGGTCCGCGAGATCGACCGACGCCAAGAGCAGGTGCAGGCGCTGACGGAGCGGGCGCGCAGGTGCTTGTCCGCCGGCCTGGACCGCGCTCTGAGCGATGTCACCCAGACCCGTGCCCGCCTCGTCGCCCTGTCCCCTGCCGCCACCCTGCGCCGCGGCTACGCGATCGTCCAGCACGGTGATGCCAGTGTGGTGCGTGCGGCGGCCGAGGTGTTGCCCGGCGAGGCACTGACACTCAGATTCGCCGATGACCAGCTGGTTGTCACATCAGATAGCTAGCAGCCGGCAGCCGAAGCCTTAGCAATCTGCTTTCATTCGCCTACTGAGCGTGGCGTTCTGTCTCCTTGCCCCTGCCTCCCAAACTAAGCTGTCTGTCAGTGTCGACGGCGCACTGGCGGCGCGTTGCATGAGCATCTGCCAGGTCTGCGCGCAGGGCTGCTGCCCGCGATCCCGGTTGCGGTGGGGCCCAGGATGTCAGCAATCCGCCAGGTCAGGGAGGGGCCACGCGTGCCGGCGATGCCAGGAGCAACCAGAACGGCCAAAGGCAGCAAGCTCAGGCTGGCGAGGATCGGCGGCTCTGCGCCGGCTCCGGCCGCCCGCCGCGCCCCGGCAGCCCAGACCGCGGGGCCCGCGCCGGTGTCGGCTATCGGCGCCGCATCGCGACGGGCACCGGGCCTGGACGGCCTGCGGGCGCTCGCGGTGCTGTGCGTCATGGCCTTTCACGAGAGCCTGCCGGCGGCGCCCGGCGGATTCCTCGGCGTCGACGTGTTCTTCGTTCTGAGCGGCTACCTCATCACTGACCTCCTTGTCACTCAGTTCGGCCGAGATGGCCGGCTGGACCTGCGCGGCTTCTGGACCCGCCGGGCACGTCGGCTGCTGCCCGCTCTGGCGGTCGTGCTCGTCACCGTTACCTCGGCCATTACCGTGCTCGAGCCCGCTCAGCTCGCCGCGCTACGGCCTGCGCTGCTCGGCGCGGTCAGCTACACGAGCAACTGGTGGCAGGCACTGCAGCGTCAGTCGTACTTCGGCGCGTTCGGCCCGCCGCCGCCGCTGGAGCACCTGTGGTCGCTGGCGGTCGAGGAGCAGTTCTACCTGATCTGGCCGCTAGTCCTGGCCGTCGTTCTCACCAGGCTGCACTGCGCGCCGCTGCGCGCCGTCATCGCATGGGCGGGCGCGGTCGGCTCCGCGCTGCTGATGCTGGTCATCTACGTCCCCGGATCGGATCCCTCGCTGGTCTACTACGGGACTGACACCCATGCCAGCGCGCTTCTGGTCGGTGCCGCGCTGGCGCTCACCTGGCCCCTGTCGCAGATCGCCACCGCGCCACCTCGCCTCGCGCGGCGCATCGACCTCATCGGGCTTGCCGGGCTCTTAACCCTGGCCTGGGCCATGTCCCATTTCACTGGCGCCGATCCCGCGGTGTATCCGGCCGGGCTAGCCCTCGCCGCCCTGGCCGCCGGCGGCGTGGTCATCGCCGCCGCCAGCCCGGGCCTGGTCGGCGAGGCGCTCGCCTGCCGGCCGCTGCGCTGGCTCGGGGTGCGGTCCTACGGAATCTACCTATGGCACTGGCCAGTGATCGCGGTCTCGACGGCACTCACTGGCAGGGCAGCTGGCACCGTCCCCGCCCGTGCCCTCGACACGGCGCTCCCGATCGCCCTTGCCGCAGGATCATGGCGGTGGATCGAGGAGCCGATCCTGCGCACCGGACTGCGCGCCGCTGTCCGGGAACGATGGCAGCTGCTCTCGCGGAGGCTCAGGGCAGCACGACGCTCCCCCGTGCGTGCCCTCCCGGTGGCCATTCCCGTCGCGATGCTCGCGGTCGCCTGCACCGCAGGCTACGGGATCCTGCGCTCTGCGTCCGGCCCGACGCTGCAGGAGCAGATCGTCGCCGGAACCCGCGTCGGCGCCGCGTCCCGGGTGGGCAAGGCAGCCATGGGAACCCCTCCGTTCCTTGATCACGGAAGATCCGACGTGCCAGGACCCGTCGGATCTTCCGTGATCAAGGAAAGCGGGGAGCGGGGCGATCAAGGACCAGGGAGCGGGCAGTTTCGCGGCCCCGGATCGATCGTGACCGCCGTCGGCGACTCAGTGATGCTGGCCGCGGCACCCGAACTGCATGCGGCGCTTCCCGGCATCTACATTGACGCCCGGATCAGCCGGCAGATGAGCTCCGGCTTGCGCATCATCCGCGAGCTCGCGAAGGGCGGCCAGCTGCGTCAGGTGGTCGTCGTCGGCCTCGGCACCAACGGGGCTGTGACCAGTGCTCAGATCCAGCAGTTGCTGGCCGAGGTCGGGCCGGCTCGCTGGCTGGTCCTGGTCAATACCTATGTCCCGCGGCCGTGGCAGCAGGAGGTCGACTCGACGCTGGCCACTGCCGCCCGCGATCACCCGCGCGTCCTGCTCGTTGACTGGCGCGCGGCGATCGAGCACCGTGCCGGTTTGCTCTGGGAGGACGGAGTGCACCCCAGGCCTGATGGCGGCGTCCTCTACGCGAGGCTGGTGAAGGCAGTGGTACAGACCGTGGGCGGGCGCCGCCGGCAATGATCCTGCCCGGCGCCAGTTCCCGGCAGCCAGTAAGGCGCCGGGAGGAACGGCCGCCGGCCGGCATTCACGGCGTGCCGCGCACTAGGGTGTGACCGTGACGGCACGCGATAGCGCGCAGGGGCCTGCCCGCCCGGCAGCCGAGCCGCCCGCGGGCCAGCGGCCGGCAGCCGAGCGGCCCGCGGCCCAGCGGCCGGCCTACGAGCAGGCACGGGACGAGCTGACGGAACTGGTCAAGCGGCTGGAAGCCGGCGGCCTGACCCTGGAGCAGTCGCTGGAACTCTGGGAGCGCGGCGAGCGCCTCGCCGTGATCTGCGAGGAATGGCTGGAAGGCGCCCGCGCGCGCCTGGCGGCGGCGATGGTGCAGCGAAGCGACGACGGCGAAGCCGCGGCGGCGCCGTTTTGAAGCCGCTTCGATCCAGGCCGAACGGGATCTACGACGAGGGGATTTCCATCCGGGACAGGACCTGGATCACGCTGTCGGCGATGCTCCGCGCCCGCGCGGTATCTATGGCGAGCGACACCTCTGTGACGGCCAGCGTCATCGCGCCGATCATCACGATGGCCACGGCATCCTGCAGCGGCTCGCCGCCGCGAGCGAAGAACTCGGCGATCGTGGTCACCCACTCTGCCAGCCGCTGCCGCCAGATCAATTCGAAGCCTGGCGGGCCGTCTCCACGCGCGAAGACCGCGGCCAGCTCCCGCTGCTCGATGCACCCGTCCAGGTACCGCTGCGCGCCCGCGAGGAAAAGCTGCAGGGGATCGCTGATGCCCGCGTCGTGGGCCTGGCGGACGGCGAGCCTCGTCTGCTCGGCGAGTTCCCTGGTGAGCTCGTCGTACAACGTCAGGTACAGGTCAGCTTTCCCGGAAAAGTGGTGATAGAGACTGCCGACGCTCGCGCCGGCCAGCGCGACGATATCTGTCACTCCGGCCTGCGCGTAGCCCGCGGACGTGAACACCTCGCGTGCGGCCTCGATCAGTCCGCTGCGTGTCGCCGCTCCGCGGTCTGATGCTCGGGCGGCTGGAGGTGCCTGGTCTGTCGTCATGCGCTTCCGCCACTCTCGTCATGGCGGGCGGCCTCAGGTCTCGAGCCGCGCCGTCCGGTCACTACATAGGATTTCATCACGGCCGACAGGGAGGGCGCATCCGTCATGACCGACAACCAGATCGCTAGCACCCCAGACGAGCCCGCTGCGCCCCTCACCCAGGAGACGGCGCCGGAGCCAGGACGGCACGCCCCGGACCGAAATCTCGCTCTCGAACTCGCCCGGGTCACCGAGGCCGGCGCCCTGGCCGCCGCCCGCTGGGTGGGCCGCGGCGACAAGAACGGCGCCGACGGAGCCGCCGTGAACGCGATGCGGCAGCTGATCAGCACGGTGTCCATGGACGGCGTGGTGGTGATCGGCGAGGGCGAGAAGGACGCCGCACCGATGCTCTACAACGGCGAGCAGGTCGGTGACGGCAGCGGTCCGCTCTGCGACGTGGCGGTTGACCCGATCGACGGGACCCGCCTGGCCGCCAACGGCATGCCGAACGCCATCTCGGTGATGGCGGTCAGCGCACGCGGGTCCATGTACGACCCGTCCGCGGTCTTCTACATGTCCAAGCTGGTGACCGGCCCTGATGCCGCCGGCGTCGTAGACCTCGAGGCCCCGCCGGCGGCCAACGTCGCAGCCGTAGCCCGGGCCAAGCATTGTTCGCCGCACGACGTGACGGTCGTCATCCTGGACCGGCCCCGGCACGAGGGCCTGATCTCGGCGGTCCGCGACGCGGGCGCCCGGATCAAGCTCATCACCGACGGCGATGTCGCGGGCGCCATCATGGCCGCGCGCGATGGGACCGGGATCGACCTGCTGCTCGGCACGGGGGGCACCCCCGAGGGCATCATCGCCGCCTGCGCGATCAAGTGCCTGGGCGGCGTCATTCTCGGCAAGCTCGCTCCTCGAGACGATGCCGAGCGGGGCCGCGCCCTCGACGCCGGTCATGATCTGAGCCGGGTGCTGACCACTGACGACCTGGTCACCTCGGATGACGCGTTCTTTGCCGCTACCGGGATCACCGACGGGGAGCTCATGGCCGGAGTCCGGTACCGGGCGGGCGGGGCGACTACCGTGTCGCTTGTCATGCGGGCCCGCTCCGGCACCCTGCGCAGCATCCACAGCGAGCATCAGCTCTGGAAGCTGAACGCCTACAGCGCCGTGAACTTCGACGGCGACTGAGCACCGCAGTCGGCCGGAGCCTGGCATGCCACCGGAGCCCGGCGGCCCGCGAGGGACCTGCCTACCGTCGCGGCCCGCCACGGCGGAGCGCGCCGCGCCACCGGGACCGGCGCGGGGTGACCGCCTTTACAGTGCCCCACAGCGCGAACGTACGGACCTCTATCACCGGCAGGTCTTGCCCGGGCCCCGGCACGGGCGGTGTGCCGCCACGGATGCTCCTGCGGCTCAGGAATGCGGTGCCGGTGATCTCCACCGTGACTCCCTCGGGCACGATCAGCTGCACGTGACCGGCGATCACCGTGGCGAACACGGTCACTCGCGGACTCTGTAGCAGAGCCTCCCGCAGATCGAGGACCACCTCGCCGAAGATCGCGGTCACGGGAAAGCTCTCCGGCACCACCCAGCGCCCCTCGCGGCGGTCCCTGGCGAAGATGGCCGCTACCGACCGCCGGGCGTCGAGCCGGATCGGCTGGGCGCCTGGTGCCGCCAGGTCAGCGGTCAGCACGGAGAGCTCGCCCAGAGTCCGGGCCGTGTAGGCCTGCCCGGCTCGCTCGGCATGCTCGCCGAGCGTCAGGCGGCCGTCGCCTGCCGCCTCGGTAAGCACGGCGACCACGCGTTCCCGGTCCGCGTCAGAGGCGCGCAGATCGCGTGGAGCGGGGCGGGAGGTCACATCCTCGAAGATACCGGACCGATGCCTGGCCCGGCTGTTCTCGGCCGTCAGGTCCAGGTTCGGCCGGAGTCCGCGGTGTACAGCTCGACTACGTGATCTGACTCATTGGTGTAGTAAAGGTGCCCATCGCCGTTGCCCCAGGCAACAAGTCCAGGCGCGCCCTTCGCCTTGCCGAGGCTGACGTTCCTCCAGGGCCCCCACGTGCCGCTGTCCCACCGGGCTGCCTGGACGAATCCGTCCTTGCCGAGCCCGGCGACTACCAGTACGCCGTCGTCCCATCGGATCGAGGTGACAGCGGAGACGATCGACCCTCCGAGATCATGCACGTCCGGCTCCTTCGGCTTCCCGAGCGCGTCAGTCATCGCCTTCAGGCTCGGATAGTTGGCAACATCGCGATCGATCGGCCCGGTGATGTCGTACTGGTGGATCGCCCACGTGCTCCACGGCTTGGGGACACGGGGCTTGCCCGCCGGACTCGACGGATCAGCGATCCATAGTGGGTACCGGCCCAGGCGGGAGCAGTTCCCCTCCTGCACGAAGGACAGGAACGTGTAGAGGACCGGCCGCCGCTGCAGCCTCTTCACCAGGTCTGCCATCACGGTCGCGCCCCAGGTATCGACCTCGGCGGCGGTGCGGCCGTCGGTCACCTCAAGGTCGAGGACGACGCCGTCGGCGCGCGTGAGCCCGAGCTTCCTGAGCTCGGTGACGAAGAAGCTCACAGTGTCCGCCGCGCTCACCGACGGATGGCCGAACAGGTAGGCAAGGCGGCCCTTGTGCCCGGTCTCCAGCCACTTCCAGTCGGCCGCGGCGTCGGGATTGACGTACCGGGTGCCGTCCGGCTCCAGCTCCGTCAGTTTGACCGCGGCCCAGCTGATGTTCCCGGCTTCCTTGCGCCACGTCGTCGGGAGGCCCTGAAAGCTGGACACGTCAACGCCCGCTTGCAGCTTGCGGGCAGCGCGGCTCTCCAGGCGCCGCAGCAGGCTCAGCATGGCGAGACCATACCGTGTTCGGTGTGCGGTTGCATGTCGGACTCACGCCGCCCGGCCGGAGTTTGCGGCCGGCCGCCGGATTCGAGCCGCCTACGCAGCCGCCAGCGGCTACCGGAATAACCGGCCAGCAGTTTCGCCTGTTAGTTTGGTGATAGCAACTACTTAGCTGAGCGGGGAGGAACTGCGTGGGCGAGCCCGCGGATGGCGTGAACTCCATGCACGCAACCGGCGCGAACGGCCAGGAGCCAGGGGCGAACGGCCAGGAGCCAGGCGCCAACGGCCAGGAGCCAGGCGCCAACGGCCAGCGGCTTGCGGGCGGCGGAACCACCCTGGCCGGCGCTGACACCTCGCGGTTCCGGGGAACGCATTACAAGTGGGTGGCGCTGTCCAACACCACCCTGGGCATGCTCGCGGCCACGGTCAACGCCTCGATCGTGATCATCGCGCTGCCGGCCATCTTCCGGGGTATCCACCTGAACCCGCTCAGCGCGGGCAGCTTCAGCTACCTGCTCTGGATGCTGATGGGCTACCTGGTCGTCTCGGCGGTGCTCGTGGTCACCCTGGGGCGCCTCGGTGACATCTACGGCCGGGTCAGGATGTACAACGCCGGGTTCGCGATCTTCGGCCTCGGCGCGCTGGCATTGCCCTTTGACCCCTTCACCGGGCCGGGCGGCGCCCTGTGGCTGATCGGCTGGCGGGTGCTGCAGGCGATCGGCGGCGCCATGCTGATGGCCAACTCCCCCGCCATCCTGACCGACGCGTTCCCGTCCCACCAGCGCGGCACCGCGATGGGCATCAACCAGGTGGCCGGCATCTCGGGCCAGTTCCTCGGCCTGATCCTGGGCGGCGTGCTCGCCGCGGTGAACTGGCGCCTGGTCTTCATCGTCTCGGTGCCGATCGGCCTCGGCGGGACCATCTGGTCGTACCTGAGCCTGAAGGAGACCGGGATCCGGACCAAGGCCCGGATCGATGTGCTAGGTAACCTCACCTTCGCCTTCGGCCTGATCGGGATACTCGCCGCGATCACCTACGGCCTGGAGCCCTACGGCGGGCACTCGATGGGCTGGACCAGCCCGAAGGTTCTGACCGGCCTGATCGGCGGGACCGTCCTGCTGATCGCGTTCTGCATCGTCGAAGCCCGGACCGTGGCGCCGATGTTCGACCTGCATCTGATGCGGATCCGGTCTTTTGCGGCCGGCGTGTCCGCCACGCTGCTGGCCTCGATCGCCCGTGGTGGCCTGCAGTTCATGCTGATCTTGTGGCTGCAGGGCATCTGGCTGCCGCTGCACGGCTACGCCTACAAGGACACCCCGCTGTGGTCCGGGATCTACCTGCTGGCGCTCACCTTCGGATTCGTCGTCTTCGGGCCGGTGTCCGGCTGGCTATCGGACAAGCACGGCGCCCGCGCCTTCGCCTCGGGCGGGCTGCTGGTGTCAGCGCTCGCGTTCGGCGGGCTGCTGCTCATACCCATCAATTTCAGCTACCCGGAGTTCGGCGGGCTGATCTTCCTGGCCGGCGCGGGCATGGGACTGTTCTCCGCCCCGAACGCCGCAGCGATCATGAACAGCGTTCCGGCCAGGCAGCGCGGCGCCGCATCCGGCATGCTCGCCACGTTCCAGAATTCCGGCTTCGTGCTGTCGATCGGCGTCTTCTTCTCGCTGATGATCGCCGGGCTGGCCGCCACGCTGCCGACGACCCTGACCCGCGGCCTGACGTCCCAGGGCGTGCCCGCCGGGATCGCGCACCAGGTCGGTAACCTGCCGCCGGTCGGCAGTCTCTTCTCGGCGTTCCTCGGCTACAACCCGGTGCACCAGTTGCTCGCGCCCACCGGCGTGCTGCGCCACCTGCCCGCGAGCCACGTAGCGACGCTGACCGGCCATACATTCTTTCCGCAGCTGATCTCCGGGCCGTTCCACCACGGACTGGTGATCGTCTTCAGCGTGGCCATGGCCATCCTGATCATCGCGGCGATCGCATCCGCTCTGCGCGGCGCGCGGTACGTGCATGACGAGCACGGGCCAGCCGCGGCAGCAGCGCTAGCCCCGGCCGCCGCCCACGTCGGCAGCGACGACACGCTGGCCGGGACAGGGCGGGTCGACGCAGCCAGAACAGAGCGGGCCGAGGCAGCCGGAACCGGGCAGACAGAGGCAGCCGGAACCGGGCGGTCCGGAGCAGGCTGAGCCGGGCGGTCCGGAGCAGGCTGAGCCGGGCGGTCCGGAGCAGGCTGAGCCGGGCCGGAAAGGGAGACGACTGCAGGTCTATCGCGGCCCGCAGGAAAGCCGCCGACCACGCCAGCGGTCAGGGTGGCGTGGCCGGCGGGATCAGGAGCCGGCATCCGGCGGCCGGTACTCAAGGATGCGGCGCGCATCAGCCAGCGCCGCTGCGTCCGGGTCAGGATCCTCGGCGGCCGTTACCGGCTCGACGGCATCGGCCAGTTCCTGCAGCCGGCGCTGGGTCCGGGCCAGCAGCGCCCGCACGTCGCCAGGGGTCATGGTCAGCGGCTGATGATCTTCGGCGAGCAGGTCATGCGCGCGGGCGGCGGCCACCGCGACGCGGACGGGATCACTCATGCTCGCTGCCCTCTGTCAGCTCGAACCGGGCCCAGGTGACCTTGCCGCCCGGCTGCGCGCAGGCGCCCCAGGCATCGCTGAGCGCGCTGACCAGCTCCAGCCCTCGCCCGGACTCGGCATCGCGGGCATGGTCGCGGCGGGCGGGCAGCTCCGGGCTGGCATCCCAGACCAGGACATACAGCCGCCCGTTCTCTAACGCCAGGTACAGCGCGACCGGAGCGGCTGCCCGCACCAGCAGGGTCGCCCGGACGGCGTTGGTGACCAGCTCGGAGACCACGATCTCGATGTCATCGGCGGCCTGGCCGAGCCGCCAGGCGGCCAGGATCTGGCGGGTATGACACCGCACGTACGGCACCGCGCCCGGATGCGCTGCGGCCTCCAGATAGGAGCGGTGCGCGTGGACGGGACCCCCGGCACCGGGGCGCGGCTCGCGGGCAGTGCCGGGGGCACCGCATAGGGGGACAACTGGCATCGGTTAGGCCCTGTCTTTCTACGGTTGACAGGTGTCACCTTGCCCGGGCCGTTCTACAATTTTCTAGGCATCACAAGCCGTCGTCAGCAGGTGTCCGAGCGTGACGCACGGTGTCGGGTCTGTCGGGAATCGAGGCTGGGATGCGCGAGCTGGATCCGAGTGCGGGGCCGCTGGAGTTTTTCGGTGCCGAGCTGCGCCGCTGGCGGATGCTGGCAGAACTCAGCCAGGAGCAGTTAGGCCAGCGGGTCGGATACTCGGCCGCGCAGGTCGGCAAGGTAGAAACCGGCGACCGCGCGCCCTCACCGGACTTAGCGCAGCGCTGCGACACCGCACTGCCGGACGCGGGCGGACTGTTCGCGAGGCTCTACGCGCTAGCCCGCCGGTGGGACGGCGGCCATCCGTCCTGGTTCACTGGCTGGCTGGACGCAGAGCGGCGCGCTACGTCGCTGTGCTCGTGGGAACCACTGCTTGTGCCGGGGCTGCTCCAGACCGCGGACTACGCCAGGGCGGTGCTGGGAGCTGGTCCGGTAGACAGCCGAGGACGAGCTAGACGAGCTGGTCAGCGCCCGCCTTGAGCGGCAGGCGATCTTTGACCGCCCCCAGCCGCCGACGCTGTGGGTAGTCCTGGACGAGGCCGTGCTGCATCGCCTCATCGGCTCGCGCAAGACTATGTACGAGCAGTTGCTGCACCTGGCCGACATGTCATGTCGCCACGGCATCACGATTCAGATCGTGCCTGCCGGGATCGGCGCTCACGCTGGCCTGCTGGGCGGCTTCGCCATCGCGAGCTTCGACAGCGGACCGAGTACCGTGTATATGGAGTCACCCGACCAGGGGCAGACAACCGAACTGCCGACAGTGGTCAGGAAGCTATCGCTGACCTTTGGCACACTGAGAGCTGACGCGCTCCCCCGTGGTGCCTCGCAAGACCTCCTAAGGAAAGTGGCAGAGCAGCAATGGATGGACTAGACCGCGCCGACTGGCGCACGAGCAGCTACACCGGCAGCAACGGCGGCAACTGCGTAGAAGTCGCGCGCAACCTGCCCGGCATCGTCGCGGTTCGCGACTCCAAGGACCGCACCGGCCCGGTGCTGACCTTCAGCCCCGAGCAGTGGGACACGTTCACCGGAGGGCTGAAGTCGGGCGAGCTTGACCTGTCCTGACAGCGGAGCGAGCTAGCTGCGTACTGCGGTTCCTCATGCCGCCTGATCAGGAGCAGACCAGGCAGCCGCTGTGGGTGCGGACCCGGAACGGGGCGCCGGGGTCGGCCACGATGCGGCTGGCCGCAGCCGCGACGAGGCGCTCCGCATCGGGCCGGTCCTGGGTGACGATCATGCTGCGCAGATAGTCCGTGACGGGCTGCGGGCCGGGGACCACCAGCTCGGCGGTGAAGTCAGCTACCAGCACCTGCCCGCCGGGGCCGGTGATCCGGCGCAGTTCCCGCACGGCAGCCTGCGGGTCCGGGACGTGATAGAGCATGTGCATCGCGAGGGTCAGGCCCGGCAGGTCCAGCCGGGGCCGCTGGTAGGCGTAGATCGCCTGGCGGGCGGCAAGGTTGGCGTCTGTCCGGTACTGGACCTCCTGCAGACCGGACCGGCTCGTCCACAGCCGGGCGTCGTCACTGGCCATGGGCCAGGTACCGCTCGCGGGCCGCGTTGCCGACCGGGCAGCCGCCGTCGGCGCCCCGGCAGACGCCGATGTCGCAGAGCCGGCAGATCCAGCGGACCGCGCCCGGCCCCCGCATCATGCCGACGAGGACCTTGCCTGCCAGCTGCTCGAACGTCTCGCGTTCGGCCGGGGGCAGCACGGCCAGCGCGCCCTGCAGCACCTGCGCCCGCGCGTCGGCTACCCGCTGCGCCGCGAGAGTGCCCTGCTCGGTCAGCGTCACCGAGGTCGAGCGCCCGTCAGCGCCGGGACCGCGCTCGACGTACCCAGACTGCTCCAGCCGGTCCAGCAGCCGGACGGTGCCCGACGAGGTCAGCCCAAGTACCTGACGCAGCTTCTCGACCGATGGCCGGTCGAGGAAGTGCAGCAGGGCGGACAGGGCCGCCGCCGCCGACTCCGACCGGCCGGCCGCCTCCGCCACCGCGTCGGACGCCTGATCAGCGACCACCAGTGACAGCGCCCCGAAGATGTTGGCCGCCCGGTCCAGGCTCATGGCGCCTCCAGCGGCCTGCCGTCGTCAGTCCAGGCCGTAGTCAAGGTCAGTCCAGATCCAAGGTCAGTCCAGATCCAAGGTCAGTCCAGATCCAAGGTCAGTCCAGATCCAAGGTCAGTCCAGATCCAAGGTCAGTCCAG
>Ga0209871_1000077_pt1 | contig 29822 bp, 25 predicted proteins | sample OrgsoiDNA2013045_FD_185795 | JGI IMG/M metagenome (GOLD analysis project Ga0209871, IMG submission 185795) | Permafrost soil microbial communities from the Arctic, to analyse light accelerated degradation of dissolved organic matter (DOM) -... | ecosystem: Environmental > Terrestrial > Soil >... | reverse complement strand
CCGACGGCAGCGCACTGCCCGGCAGGTACACCCGCCGCTCAATCGCATCCGTCAGCGCCCGCACGCACGCATCCGTCAGACTCGTCCGCACCCGCCGGCGCGGAACGCCGGTCACGGGGCGCTCAGGCTTGACGATGCCTTCCTCAGACATGATCGCCGTCCCTTTCCGGAGCGTCGGCGGGCCCGACTCAGTGACTACTCTTCAGGCAACCTGCCAGACGTCTGACAATAAATCGTGATCCGGACCGCGGTCAAGAGGCGTCCTGCGCGCACCTGCCCGCAGGACTCGGCGCCGGAGCTATGCGTGCGCCAGCTCAGCTACCGCACGGAGCCGGCTCAGTTACCGGCGCGGATGTCGGCTCAGTTACCGGCGCGGATGTCGGCTCAGTTACCGGCGCGGATGTCGGCTCAGTTACCGGCGCGGACGCGGGCTCAGCCATCGGCGCCCGGGTAGAACGGGGCGGGGTCGTCCGCCTGCAGCCGGGCCTCGACGGCCAGCTTGTCGTCTGGCTGATCCTGCGCCGCCAAGTCTGCCGCGACGGCCTGGCGGTAGTGCGCGATTTCCCGGCGGACTCGCGCGTCATCCCAGCCCAGCTCGGGCGCCATCAGCGCCGCGGCCTGCGGGGCGGCCTCGAGCCCGCTGTCGCGCGTCTCGAAAGCTATCCGGGTCCGGCGGGCGAGCACGTCGTCGAGGCGCATGGCGCCCTCGTGCGTGCAGCCGTAGACGATCTCAGCCGCAAGGTAGCCGTTCGCCCCGCGCAGCCTCTGCCGCAGCTCGGGCCGCCTGCTGATGAGCTCGAGCAGATCATCGATGGTCGATCCGTACCGCCCGAGCAGCCGCTCGATCTCGGCGGCGGGCAGGTCGCTGCGCTGCGCGATCTGCTGCCGTGCATCCCAGCGCTCGGCATACCCAGCCGCGCCGACCAGCGGTACCGCACGGGTGCGCGAGGGGGGGACTGTCCTCCCCAGGCCGCGGGCCGCGGCGTCGATCAGGTCGCGGGCCATCACCCGGTAGGTCGTGAACTTCCCGCCCGCGATGGTCGTCAGCCCCTGGGCGGGGGAATCAACCGTGTGCTCGCGGCTCAGCCGCGCGGTGTCCCCGGTCCTGGCCGCCACCAGCGGCCGCAGGCCAGCGAAGACGCCCTCGATGTCTGCCAGGGTGATCGGGTCGCGCAGCATCCGGTTGGCCTTGGCGAGCAGGTAGTCGATATCCGCGTGGCTCGCCGCAGGATGGGCCGGGTCGTACCGCCATTCGGTGTCGGTGTCCCCGATGATCCAGTGATCGCCCCACGGGATCACGAACAGGACGCTCTTCTCGGTGCGCGTCAGCATCCCGGTCTCCATCAGGATGCACTCGCGCGGGACGACGATGTGGACGCCCTTGGACGGCCGGACCTGCAGGCCACCTCCTTCGCCGGCGGAGTCGCGGGCCGTGTCATTGGTCCAGGCACCGGTCGCCGTCACCACCTGCCGGCCGCGGATGTGCAGTTCAGTTCCGTCGAGCAGATCGCGGGCCCGGACGCCGCACACCCGCTGGCCCTGCGTCAGCAGGCCGTCCATCCGGATGTTGGTGGCCAGCGCTGCGCCGTTCGCGGCGGCCGTCCTGGCCAGGAAGGCCACCATCCGCGCGTCGTCTTCCTGCGCGTCGTAGAACTGGACGGCGCCGACCAGCGCGTCCGGCCGCAGCGCCGGGGCGATCTGCAGGGCGCGCTGCCGGCTGAGGTGCCGTGCCCGCGGCACCGCCCGCCGGCCGCCCATGGTGTCGTAGAGCAGTAGCCCCGCCCCCACGTACGGCCGTTCCCACCACTTATGCGTGAGCGGCCACAGGAAAGGAACGGGCTTGACAAGGTGCGGCGCGAGCTGCGTCAGCAGCAGCCGGCGCTCTCTGAGTGCCTCGCGGACCAGCCCGAAGTCCAGCATCTCCAGGTAGCGCAGGCCGCCGTGGATGAGCTTGCTGGACTTACTGGACGCGCCTGCCGCGTAGTCACGGGCCTCGATGAGAGCGACCGTGAGGCCCCTGGTAGCGGCGTCGACCGCTGCGCCGGTCCCGGTCACGCCGCCGCCGACCACCACGACGTCGAACACCTCGCGGCCCATCCGCTCCCGCGACCTGGCCCGGTGCTCCGGGCTCAGCGCACTCGACGCGAAGGTGCCTGCGGCGGGGGTGGCTGCGGCCGGGGTGGCTGCGGCGGGAATGCCTGCGGCCGGGGTACTCGCGGTCATGGCGCTACCGCCCTGTGCCCGGCGGCCGGCGATCCAGCCAGCGACGCCGACAGCACCGACTGCCAGCCAGCCCGGGCCGTGGCGCGCCGGTCGGCGGGCAGCGCGGGCGAAACGGCGGTGCCGGGCTCGAAAGGGAGATCGCGCAGGGCCGCCATGTCCCACAGGCCCGTTCCCAGGCCGGCCAGGGCGCCGGCCCCGGCCGCTGTCGCCTCGGTCATGGCGGGCCGCTCGACGGCGATCCCGGCCAGGTCGGCGATGGCCTGCAGCACCGAGTCGTTGCCGCCGAGGCCGCCGTCGACCCGGACGAGCTCCAGCGGCGCGGTCAGCCCGGATTGCACCGCCTCGATAGCGTCGACGACCTGGTGCACCACGCCGAGCAGGGCAGCCTCCGCGACGTCGGCCGCGGTACTCGCGGCGGTCAGGCCGATGATGTCAGCCCGCGCCAGGCCCCCCCAGTGCGGCGTTCCCAGGCCGAACAGGGCGGGCACGCACCACGGCCCCGCGGCCGGATCGCGCAGCGCGCCATCGCGGATGCGCGGCCAGGCTCCGTCCGCCAGCACGCCCAGCTGGCGTAGCCAGGTCGTGACCCCGCCGGCATTGGGCACGAAACCCTCCAGCGCGTAGGCGGCCCCGTCCGCCAGGTGCCATGCGCAGCTGGAGACCACCCCGGCGGGGACCGAGGCCGGCCGGGCGGTTCCCGCATGACACCAGAAGAACGCGCCGGTGCCGAGGGTGAGCTTGGCCATGCCCTCCTTCCAGCACCGCTGGCCGAACATGGCCGCGGGCTGGTCGCCGATGCTCGCGCCGATGACCGCCCGCCCGCCGCAGACCGCCGGGTCGGTAGTGGCGAGCCGGCCTGCGGTGGGGACGACGGCAGGCAGCATCTGCGCGGGGATGCCGAAGAGGTCGAGCATGGCCTCGTCCCAGGCGGCGGCGGAGAGGTCGAAGAGCATGGTGCGCGCCGCCATCGACGGCTCGGTGACATGCGCCGTGCCGCCGCTGAGGTTCCAGGTCAGCCAGCTGTTGACGTCACCGAACAGGAGCTCCCCCGATGCCGCCCGCTGCCGCGCTCCGGGGATTTCGTCGAGCAGCCAGCGGAGCTTGGCGGCGCTGAACGCGGGCTCCAGCGGAAGTCCCGTCGACAATCGGACCTCCCCCTCGTGGCCGCCGGCCCGCAGCTGCTCGCACAAGCCGGCCGCCCGGGTGTCCCGCCAGCTGATAGCCGGATACAACGGCTTACCGCTAGCCCGGTCCCACACCACGAACGTCTCAGTCTGCGCAGCCAGGCCGACTCCGGCGACATCTGTCCAGCTCACCCCGGCCTGGCTGACCGCGTCGGCTAGGGCCGCGAGCACGCTGGACAGGATCTCCCCGGCGTCATGCTCGACCCGCCCGGCCGCCGGGAAGATGCTGGTGAGCGGACGGCTGGCGACCGCCAGGGCGCGCAGCTCGCCGTCGAAGACGATGCACCGGCTGGAAGAGCTGCCCTGGTCGATGGCAAGGAGAACGGGGGGCATGCCAGCTATCACCCGCCCGCGGCATCGGACGCAGCGCCGGACCGGCCGTCGTCGCCCGAGCCGTCGTGGCCCGGCCCCGAGCCGTCGTGGCCCGAGCCCGAGCCCGCCGCCGCGAGGAGCACCTCGCGCACCTGGCCGGCGACGGACGGGCCGCCGGGCAGCCTGCCCTCGAAGATGGCGCCGCCGATCGTGAACCCCCAGGCCCCGGCCTCGTCCAGCGCCCGGATCTGAGCCACGCTCGCCACCGATCCGGCCGCGATGACCGGGCCGCTCGCCGCTGTCACCACAGCGCGCGTCAGCGCAGCGACATCAGCGGTCGGGTGGCGGTAGGCGAGCAGGTCGAGGCCGTGCACGCCGGGAAGTGCGGTGATCGCGCGGGCGCTCTCGGCGATCTCGGCGACCTCGCCGTGCAGCACGCTCGGGTGCCCGAGTACCGTGCCAGGGAAAGGGCAGTACCGTGCTGTGCTGCCGCTCAGGACGGCGAGCACATCCTGCGGATGGGTGCCGCCCAGCAGCCAGTCGACGCCGATCTCCGCCGCTGCGGCCGCCGAGCGCAGTTCCTCTTCCAGCGTGGTCGAGACCACCTCGAGCATGACCTCCAGGCCGTCCGCATGCGCCGCCGCGCAGACCTCCCGCAGCTGCCCGACCGGCACGCCGATGTCCTTGAAGCCGACATAGCGCAGGCCCGAGCCGCGGAGCTCGGCGTAGGTCGCCAGCGGGTTGTCGATCGTGCGGTCGTGGTGAGTGAGCATGAAGACGAACTGGATCACCGGGAGCTCCCGTCGGTCGGCCCGTCGGCGTGGCCGACGGGCAGCAGCTGGCCGATTCCCTGGATGACGTAGTCGGGCCGCACCGGTGAGCTGGCCAGATCGCCGGCGCCGGTGGAACCGGACAGGACTAGCACGCTGGTCATGCCGAGTGACTGGCTCATCGCGACATCGGTGGAGATACGGTCGCCGACGACGGCCGCGTCGCCGGGCGGCACCGCCAGCCGTCTCAGCAGTTCGGCGGCCATGTGCTCGCCCGGCTTGCCCAGCACCGCCTCGGCGCGTGCCTGCGTGCAGGCCTCCACGGCCGCGAGCATGGCGGCGCAGTCGGGCAGGCCGCCGTCGGGGGTCGGGCAGAACGGGTCCGGGTTGGTGGCGACGATCACCGCCCCGAAATGGCGGACGGCGCGATAGGCGCGCAGCAGCTTCGCGTAGCTGAACGTACGGTCGAACGAGACGACCACTACGCCGGCCTGCGCGGGATCGCAGGTCACCGCGATTCCCGCCGCGGTCAGCGTCGCGTCCACCAGCGGCTCGGCGACCGTGAGGACGGCAGCTCCCGCGTGCCGGTCGTTCAGGTAGGCGGTCAGCACGCCGAGCGGCGTGAGTACGTCCGCCTCGTCAGCGGGCACGCCGAGGCTAGTGAGGCGCTGCGCGTAGCTGGCCGCCGAGCGCAGCGGGTTGTTGGTCAGGAAGACCACGGGCCTGCCCGCGGCGCGAATCCGCGCGACCGCCCGCGCGGCGCCCGGCAGCAGCGCGTCCCCCAGGTAGACGGTGCCGTCAAGATCGAGCGCGTAGCCGCCGAAGACCTCCGGCGGCCGCCGGAGGTGCGGATCCAGCGCCGTAGTCACGGCCGCCCCCCGCCCGCGTCGGCGCCCGCGTCGGCGCCCGCGTCAGCATCCGCCGCCGCAACTCTGGCCGCATCAGCATCCATCGCGGCACCCGCCGCCGCACCCGTCGCACCCGTCGCCGCCGCAGCCGCCGCATCTGCCGCCGCCGCCGCCGCACCCCCCGCCGCCGCACCCGCCGCCGCCGCACCCGCCGCTGCGGTCTCGGCATCGGCGAGCACCTCATCGATGTCGCTGTCCTGCCAGCCGCCGATAAGGCCGGCCAGGTCCGCCACGCTGAGCCGCTGCCGCATCAGCATGCAGCTGGCCACCGCCCAGCGGGCGTCCGCATCGCTCACCGGCTCGGGCAGGTCGCGGAACCGCACCGGCAGGCCGGCCGACAGCAACGCGCGCGCAAGATCATCCGGCTCGATGAGCAGCTGGTCCAGCACCACGTCATGCTCCGGCCACGCAGCCCTCAGGCCAGCCAGGGGATCGGGGCTCGACGCGAGCCGCCGCAGCTTGGCGGCGTAGTCAGAGAAGCACTCTGCCGCCATCGCGCCGGTGGGGTCGATGGGCGCGAACGCCTGCGTTATGTGATCTCGGGTTGCATCCGGATCCGGCAGGCCAGCGGCGCGACTCAGTGCCCCGCCGGCGATGCGGCGGCGCACGTGCGCCCAGGTGGCCGCGGCAACGACACTGGCGACCCCGACGTGCGTTCCGTGAAAGCTGGCATGGTCCCCTCGGGCGGCGGCAGCCATCTCGAGCAGATGGCTCACCGCGTGCTCCATCCCCGATGCCGGGGCGGTCGAGCCCGCCACCCCCATCGCGATGCCGCTGAGCGTTAGGATCCGGGCGAGCTCGGCCAGCCGGCCGGGATCGGAGTCCAGGCCGGCCGCCAGCGCGAGCAGCCGCTCGCCGTGGGCCCGGCTGATGCCGGCAACCTCCGTGCTGTAGGGAGGGTCGGCGCCGGCGGTGGGCGGGCCGGGCACGCTGCCGCGGGCGGCCGGATCCGGCCGGGAAGGGGCCGAGCCGATGGCGGAGGCGAGGTACCAGTCGGCGGACGCCGTGAACATCGCCATCAGGTCACCGACGCCTGCCCGGTTCAGCTCTGGCGGGGCGGCGCTCAGGATCTCGGGGTCGATCGCCAGCGTGTCCGGCCAGCGGGTCGGCGTGGTGCGCTTGACGCCCCGGCGGAGCAGCACCGAGAACGGATCGGCGTAGCCGTTGACGCTGGCGGCGGTCTGCACGGTGATCAGCGGGATGCCGGGTCGGGCCGCTGCCTTGCCGATGTCGGTGATCGTCCCTGATCCGACGGTCACGACGCAGCCGGCGCCCGAGGCCGCCGCGACCGCCGCCGCGACGGTCGCCTCGTCCGCGTGCAGCTGGCGACCGCTCGCTGGCCGCAGCGTGACCCACCCGAGCCGGAAACGGCGGCCCAGCGTGGCCTCGACGGCCGACCTCAGGTCCCGGCCCGACATCGACATCGGCGTCGCGGCGGCCAGCACGACCACGCCGTCCCGCGATCCGGGGAACTGCGCCACGGCGGCGGCGAGCTGATCGAGCGCGCCGGGGCCGTCGATGACCCGGCCGAGCCCGAGCGGCTGCAGTCTGTCGGCGGCGGGGGAGGAGGCCAGCTCGGAGCGCAGCGCGGCCAGGTCGAGCGGCACCGGCCCGCCCGCCGGCACCGGCCCGCCCGCCGGCACCCGCCCGCCCGCGGTCATGCCAGCGCTCCTTCCGCGCCGTCGTAGAGCGCGCGGTACTGGGCATACCGCTCCTCATACACTGCGCCGGTCCGCTCATCGGGTTCGTACTGGCGCGGCGCGAGCGTCACCGTCCTGGCCACGGCGTCGGCGGCGTCCCGGAACACCCCCGCCGCGAGACCTGCCAGCACCGCCGCGCCGAGCGCCGTCGGCTCGTCGGCCAGCACCGCCCGCACGGTCCGGCCGGTCACGTCCGCCTTGATCTGCAGCCACAGCTCGCTGCGCGCGCCGCCGCCGACGACCCGGATCTGAGGGCCGGCCAGGCCGAGCGCGTCCAGGCGGCTCAGGACATCACGCAGCGCGAACGTGCAGCCCTCGATGACCGCCCTGGCCAGGTGCCTGCGGTCATGGTTCATGGCCAGGCCGGCGAAGACACCGCGCATCCGGTCGTTCCATCGCGGCACCGTCGCCCCGGACAGGGCGGGCACGAACAGCACGCCGCCGGCGCCAGCCGGCGCGCTGGCCGCAAGCTCGAAGAGCCCCGCCTGGTCGGTGCGCAGGATGGCGCGGGCGCACCAGAGCGTGCAGCCGCCGGACACGAACCCCGGGTTCTCGACCAGCAGCAGGCCGGTGATCGCATGCGCGTGCGTCTCCACCACCCGCTCGGGGTCGAACACCGCGCTCGGCGCGGTCACCGCCACCGGCTCGGCGGTCCCGGTCACGTCGGCGACTAGCCCGGGGATGACCGCCCCGGCCCCGATGCATGCCGCGTGCTCGTCGCCGGTCCCGACCACCACCGCGCAGTCACGGCTGAGCCCGAGCTCCCCGGCGGCGCTGGCCGTCAGGGTCCCGGCGATCTCGGCGGACGGGCGAATGCCCGCCAGGACGTCCGGGTCCAGGCCAGACGCCTGGAGCATGCTGTCGTCCCAGGTTCCGGTCTGGACGTCGTAGAGCAGCGTGGACGAGGCGTTGGCGTGGTCCTGCGCGAGCACGCCGGTGAGCCAGCCCAGCAGGTAGCCGCCGACCGGAGGGAACGCCCTGGCCTGCCGGAACGTGGCCGGCTCGTGCTCGCGCAGCCACATCAGCTTGGGCGCGATGTGCGATGCGTCGGCGTTGAGCCCGGTGGTGGCGAAGATGTGCTCGGCCCCCAGCTGGCGGGCGAGCGCATCCGCCTGATCGCAGGCTCTGCGGTCCAGCCAGATTATTCCAGAACGAAGCGGCCGGAGCCGGTCATCGACCGCCACCAGGCCATCGACCTGGGAGGCCAGTCCTAGATGCGACACCTCCGACGGCCGGACTCCGTGCCGGGCCAGCAGCTGGCGAATGGCAGCTGTGAGCCCGCTGGTCCAGTCGCCCGGATCCTGCTCTGCCCATCCGCTCACGGGGTGCTGCATCACGCAGCCCTGCCCGGCTGAGCCGACGGTCTGTCCGTGCGGGTCGAGCAGGACGGCCTTCACGCTCTGGGACCCGATGTCCGCGCCGATCAGGTAGCCCATGCCCGCGGCTCTCCCATCGGCCTGATCGGTGGCCCGGCCGGGTCCAGGCCGGCTCCGGCAGGCAGTCGCGTCACCTCGGCGGCTCCCGGTCCCTGGCACGCTGCCACGCGGCGCCGGCCCGCCCCGCGCAGCACCGGGATCCCACGATCCGGAGCTGCCGGGCCAGCGCCGCGGCCAGGCTCGCGAGGGCGCGGAGCGCTGATCCGGTTTGCCGGCCGGGCGCGCCTGGGTCGGCTGACGGGCCTGGGTCGGCTGACGGGCCTGGGTCGGCTGACGCGCCTGGGTCGGCTGACGCGCCTGGGTCAGCCGGCGGCCCTGGGTCGCCGCCCGGCCCAGGCGCCGCCGCCCGCTGCTGTGGCCCGCCGATGCTCAGAGCCCTTCGTTGATGAGCCGCCCCGCGGACTCGTACTTCTCGCGGTTGCGCGCCTTCAGGTAGAAGGCACCCGCCACACCGAGCAGGACGACCAGCAGGTCGATCGGCCCGAGCCAGATCGCGTAGTGATATCCGCTGCCGAGGAACAGGATGTTCTTGAACAGCACGATGACGACGATGAGCTGCGACACGAACGAGATGCCGGGGGCGAGTCTGGTCTTCCACCAGTGCACCTCATCGGGATGATGGCGCTCGAAGAAGATCAGGATGCTGAGTGAGACCAGCGCCTGCACCGAGAGGATGACGATCACGCCCATGATGGCCATCAGGCCGTAGAGCTGCAGGTACGCCTGGGTGTTGGGGTCGTTCGACCCGACGAACACCGCGAACCCGATGACGATCAGGGCAGCGATGATGGACTGGGTGAACGAGGCGACGTGCGGGCTCTTCCAGCGGTTGTGCGTCCGGCCCAGTGCCCTGGGGAGAAGGCCCTCGCGTCCCAGCGAGTAGAAGTACCTCGACGTCGTGTTGTGGAACGCCATCCCGCACGCGAACGATCCCGTGATGATCAGGTAGCTCAGCAGCGATCCCACCCAGCGGCCGGCGATCGCGTTGGCCGGGCCGATGTAGTACTCCGCCGCGCCGTTCTGGGCCTGGGCGACTGCGGCGTGCACGCTGGAGTACCCGGCGAACGGTGCCCAGCTGGTGATCGTGTAGAAGACCCCGAGCCCGATCACCGAGATGTAGAGCGCCCGCGGCACGATCTTCTTGGGATCCTTGGACTCCTCGCCGTAGTTGGGCGCGCTCTCGAAGCCGACCCAGGACCAGAACGCGAAGAACAGGCCGATGCCCACCGCCCCGGCGGCCAGCCCGTGAGCGGCCGGGAAGCCCTTGAAGGCGTTCACCGGGTTGATCGCGGCCAGCGGAATATGGCCGTGCGCGAACATGGCCCCGTCGAAGATGATCAGGATCACGACCTCGGTGATCAGCCCGACGCCCAGCACGATGCTGGAGAGGTGGATGTCGAAGTAGGCCAGGATCGAGATCAGCGCGACCATGGCCAGGGCCAGCCAGGGCCAGGCGATCTTGACGCCGAATTCGGCGAGCTTGATGTCGGCGAAGTAGGCGAAGCCGCCGCACAGCGACGCCTCGAAGACCGAGTAGGCCAGCAGCGAGCCGAACCCGGTGCCCATGCCGATCTCCCGGCCGAGGCCGTGGCTGATGTAGGAGTAGAAGCCGCCCGCGGTCGTTTTCTTGCGGGCCATGGTGGTGTAGCCGACCGAGAAGATCACCAGGATGACCGCCGCGAACATGAAGCCCGCGGGAGTGCCGATGCCGTTGCCGAAGCCCACCGCGATGGGCGTGTTGAACAGCATCGCCGAGATGGGCGCGGCGCCGGTCACGGTCAGGAAGAGCACTCCGAACAGCCCGACGGCGTTCTTGCGCAGCTTCTGGACGTCCGCGCGCTGCGAGATGTCCACGCTCTCGACATCGGTGCCGCTGCGCGTGCCGCCAGCAGGACTGTCGCCGCCCGCTCCTGCTTGCTCTCTGGTATCCGACATGCAGCCAGCCTCCTCAGTGGGCCGGACCTGGTGCGCCGCCTGAGTGAGCAGGGCACCACGGGGATGGGGGTCGCCGGATCGGCGGAGTTGCGTCCGGGAGGCGGCGGGCAGCCAGGCAGCGACTGCGGGTACTGGCGCGGGGAGGGACTCGGGAGGCCGAGCCGCCGGGTGCAGTCGCGGCGAACAGCATTTCTGGTCGGACCATGACGACCGCCACGTGCCCCTCCTCGGACTGCCATCGCCCTGGCATGTTCCCGTGGGGACCGCATATGCGGAGGTCGCCGAAGGCCCTTTCGCGACGCCACCGTCACACTCCCGTCGCCCGCCGGGACCCGACCGTAACATACCGAATTTGGGGCTGACAATAGTTTTCGGTCGTCAGAAATCTGCTAAAACTGTCTATTGACTATTAGGTCCGACCGATAGACGATTTGGTCTGGTACGGGTTGCGCGCGATGCCGATCCGAGCGGCCGCGAGCGACCGGCCGCCTGGCGACGAGGGCAGGGCGATGCACGATTACGACGTCTTCACCGTGGGATCCAAGGCTGAGGTCCTGGAGAAGTCCCGCCAGTTCTGGAACCCGGGCAAGACCGACTTCTGGGCTGAGAGCGGAGTCGACCTCGTCATCGACCGCCGGGAGAGCTACTTCATCTGGGACATGTCAGGCATCCGCCTGATCGATGTCCACCTGAACGGCGGCACCTACAACCTCGGGCACCGCAACCCCGAACTGGTCGAGGCCATCACGACCGGCATGCGGTCCTTCGATATCGGCAACCATCACTTCCCCTCCAGTGCCAGGGCGGCGCTGGCGCAGGCGCTGATCTCCAGCGCCCCCGCCAATCTCACCAAGGTCGTCTACGGCAGCGGCGGGGGAGAGGCGATCGACATTGGCCTGAAGACGGCCCGGCACACCACCCAGCGGCGCAAGATCGTATCCATCGTCCGGGCCTATCACGGCCACACCGGGCTGGCCGTCGCGGCCGGCGACGACCGCTTCTCCACGCTGTTCCTCGCCGACCGCCCCGAGGAGTTCGTGCACGTTCCCTTCAACGACCTGCCCGCCATGCAGGCGGCCCTGGCCGGCAGCGACGTCGCCGCGGTCATCATGGAGACGATCCCGGCGACGTACGGCTTCCCGCTGCCGGGGCCCGGCTACCTCGAGGCGGTCAAGGCCGAATGCGAGCGCCGCGGCTCCCTCTACATCGCCGATGAGGTGCAGACCGGGCTGATGCGCACGGGCGAGATGTGGGCCATCACCAAGCACGGCATCGAGCCGGACATCCTGGTGACCGGCAAGGGGCTGTCCGGGGGGATGTACCCGATCGCGGCCGTCCTGGTCAGCGAGAAGTGCGCGGAGTGGCTCACCGAGGACGGCTTCGCGCACATGTCCAGCTTCGGCGGCGCCGAACTAGGCTGCGTCGCGGCCCTGAAGACCCTGGAGATCTGCAGCCGGCCGGAGACCCGGTCGATGGTCCATTACATCTCCGACAGGATCGGCCGCGGCCTGCGGGCCATCCAGTCCCGCTATCCGGACTGGTTCACCGGGATCCGCCAGAACGGCGTGGTCATGGGCCTGGAATTCGACCATCCCGAAGGGGCGAAGTACGTCATGCGCCACCTGTACCGCAACGGAGTCTGGGCCATCTTCTCGACGCTGGATCCCCGCGTCCTGCAGTACAAGCCCGGCCTGCTGATGACCCCTGAGCTGTGCGAGGAACTGCTCGATCGCACCGAGGCGGGGATCGCGGAGGCTAGCGCGCAGGCGCGGCGCGGGCCGGCCGGGAGCCGGCGATGAGCGCCGTGAGCTCCGGCGTGCCGGGCGCGAAGCCAGGTCAAGGCGGTCACGCTGCCGGGGAAGGCGGTCACGCCGCCGGGCATGGCGCGGGGCATGGCACCGCCTCGGGGAATGCTGTCGCGGCCACTTACCGGGCGCGGCAGATGCTCGCGCGGGCGCACTGGGCCGCCGGCGCGTTCGCCACGTATGACAGGGCATCTGTCCTGCGCATCGCGCACGCCGCGGCCACCACGGCGCACGCGCAGGCCCGGCGGTACGCGGAGTGGGCGGTCAAGGAGACCGGCTTCGGGGTCGCCGAGCACAAGGTCATCAAGAACGAGGCGTGCTCGCTCGGGATCTTCGAGCGATACGCCGGCGAGGACTACGTGAGCCCCCGGCTGGATACCGCAGGCAAGATCGTGTCCCTGCCGCGGCCCGCTGGCGTCGTCCTGGCCCTGACGCCGTCCACGAATCCGGTCTGCAGCGTTTTCTTCAAGATCATCATTGCGCTGCTGACCAGGAACGCGATCGTGGTCAGCCCGCATCCGATGGCCAAGGACTGCTGCACCGATGCGGTGCGGCTGCTGGCGTCGGCCGCCGTCGATGCTGGCGCGCCCGACGGGACGATCCAGGTCGTTTCGGATCCGACAGTCCCGCTGATCGAGGCCCTGATGGCCGACCCGGTGACCGACGTCATCGTGGCGACGGGGGGCACCGCGGTGGTGGCGGCCGCGCACCGGTCGGGGAACCCCGCTCTTGGCGTCGGCCCTGGCAACGTTCCCGTACTCGTTGATGCCACCGCGGACCTCGCTGCGGCCGCCCGGCGGATCGTCGACAGCAAGGCCTTCGACAACTCGGTGCTGTGCACGAACGAGTCGGTGCTGGTGGTGCAGGACAGCGTCGCCGATCAGCTGCTGCGCGAGATGCAGCGCCAGCACGCGGCGGTGCTGGACCTGCCCGCCACCGGCAAGCTGCGCGCTTACCTCTTCCCCGACGGGCGGCTCAACGGCGAGGCAATCGGCAAGGACGCGGCCTGGATCGCGGAACGTGCCGGAGTGCGGGTGCCGCCGCGGACCCGCGTGCTGGTCGCGCCGTTCGGCCTTGTCGTCCCGGAGGAGCCGCTCGCCCGCGAGAAACTCTCGCCCGTGCTAGGCCTGGTACGGGCGCAGACGGCGGAGCGCGGGATCGAGGCCGCGCGCGCCGTGGTCCGCCTCGGCGGTCCCGGTCACTCGGCGGCCATTCACAGCCGGGAGCCGCGCACGATCATGCGTTTCGGCGTGCGGGTTCCTGTCTTGCGGGTGGCGGTGAACGTCGGGAACAGCACCGGCAGCTCCGGCCTGGAGACCAACCTGGCACCGTCGATGACGCTCGGCACCGGCTTCGCGGGGGGCAGCTCGATCGGCGAGAACCTCGAGCCGCGGCATCTGGTCAACTGGGCCAGGGTCGCCTACAACTGCGACGCCAGCGTGCCCTTCGACGACTTCACCGGGATCGCTGCCACCGAGCAGCCGGACGGCCCGGTGCCCGGCTATCCGAGCGCGTCCAACCTGCCGGGGGCACCCGCCCTGCGGCCCCCGAGCGCTGCCGCGGGCTCCCCGGCCGGGGCGGGCCAGCCGGCCGGGGCGAGTGCGTCGGCCGGGGCGAGTGCGTCAGCCGGGGCGAGTGCGTCGGCCGGGGCGGTCGCATCGCCGGACTGGGCCGGGGCAGCCGGGCCGCACGGCAGCACGGCGGTCTCCGACGGGGTGCGCGAGCAGCTGCGGGCGCTGATCATCGAAGAGCTGCAGCAGCTGGTGCGCGGGTAGCACATGGCCGAGCTGAGATCGTTCATCTTCCTGGACCAGCTGCAGCCGCAGACGATGTGCTACCTGGGCACGTGGGTGCGCGGCAGCCTGCCCCGGCTGCGGATGGCCGCGCAGGTCATCGAGATCGCGCCGGGGCTGGACATCGAGCCGCTGACCGATGTCGCGCTCAAGGAAGCCGATGTCCAGGCCGGCATCCTGGTGGTGGAGCGGCAGTTCGGCTACCTGGAGCTGCACGGCACCACGGCAGCGGTACACGCCGCCAGCAGCGCGGTCCTGGCGGCCCTGCGGGTCAGCGCCGATACCGCGACCCGGCCGCAGGTACTGGCCTCGCGGATCATCACCCGGGTCGACGCCCAGCACGCGTTCCTGGTCAACCGCAACAAGCTCGGCTCGATGGTGCTGCCGGGCGAATCACTGTTCGTCCTGGAACTCCAGCCGGCCTCCTACGCCATCCTGGCCGCCAACGAGGCAGAGAAGGCCGCGCAGATCAAGATCGTGGACTACCGGATGATCGGCGCCACGGGGCGGGTCTACCTGTCCGGGCTCGAGGACGACGTGCGGCAGGCGTCGGAGGCCGTCACCAGCCTGCTCGGAGCGCCGCTGTGACGGGCATCGACGGGGCGGCGATGACGGGCATGGACGGCGCGGCCGGCATGGACCCCATGGATGGCGCGGCCGGCATGGACCGCATGGACGGCGCGGCCGGCGTGGACCGCATGGATGGCGCGGCCGCACCCGATGCGCTCCGCCAGCTGATACGGGAAGTCCTGCGGGATGTCCTGCCGTCCCTGACGGACCAGGCGGTCCTCGAAGATCAGCCGCCGCCGGTCCCGCCGACATCGGTACCCAGGGCGGATCCGGCCCGACCCGGAGCCGACGGCTTGGTCGCGGCTGACTCCAGGGCAGCGGCGCGGGCCGACTCCAGGGTGGCGCGGGCCGACTCCAGCGTGGCGCGGGCCGACTCCAGGGTGGCGCGGGCCGCCGCTGTCGCGGCTGGCAGCTTGCAGGCGGTCCGGCTGAGCACCGATGAGGAACTGCACGCGTTCGTGCTGCACGTCCTGCGGCTGGCCGACAATCCCAAGCGCCGGCGGGACATCCTGGCCGGGCGGCTCCGGTTCGTACTTGCTGGCGGGACTAGCGGGACTAGCGGGACTAGCGGGACTGGCAGGACTTACGGGGCTGGCGGCGGCGGGGACGGCGGGGCTGGCGGGGGCGGGGACGGCGCGGGCGGCGGTCATCCGGTCCCGGCCGTCATCCATCGGGTCGACAGGGGAGCGGTGACCGAGCGCGCCGTGATCGCCGCGGCAAGGGCCGGAGCGCGGCTGGTGCTCGGCCCGCGGGCCGTGCTGACCCCCCTGGCACGAGACAAGGCGCGGGCCCTGGCGGTCCCCGTCGAGAAGGAGCGGTGATGCTGCAAGCAGTGGTCGTCGGGAACGTCTGGTCCACCAAGAGGATCTCGGGGCTGCCCAGCGGCGCATTTCTCGAGGTCGAGGTGACCGGCTCCGGAGAGCGGCTCGTGGCCTTCGACGTCCTCGGCAGCGGCCAGGGCGAGCGGGTCCTGGTGGCCCAGGGCTCGGTGGCCGCCGGATGGCTGCCCGAGCGCCCGCCGGTCGACGCGCTCATCATCGGGTCCATCGACGAGCCGGCGACCGCCGAGCCGGCGACCGCCGAGCCGCAGGCCCCGTCGCAAGCACGGCCGCAGGCTGCACCGCGGCCTGCACCGCAGGCCAGGAAGGGCCGGGGGTCGCCACCTGCGGGCCGTTAAGTCTTCTTATGCACGTGCATGCCGATGAACGCACACCGAGAGGAGCTCCCATGGCACAGAACGCGCTGGGCATGATCGAGACGAAGGGCTACGTGGCCGCGCTCGCCGCGGCCGATGCGATGGTCAAGGCAGCCAATGTCGTGATCGTCGGCCGGCAGGAGGTCGGGGACGGCCTGGTGGCCGTGATCATCAACGGCGACGTGGGCGCGGTGAAGGCCGCCACCGAGGCGGGCGCCGAGACGGCCTCCAGCGTGGGCGAGCTCGTTTCCGTGCACGTGATCCCGCGGCCGCACACGGAGCTGAGCAAGCACTTCGTGGTCGCGGAGTGACGGGCCGTTCCAGGGCGGCGACGGAGCCGCGATGACTGCAGTGGCGACCGGCATCGAACTGCGGGTGTACCTGCCGATAGCGAGCCTGCAGCGGCAGTTCGCAGCTTACCTGGGCACTCCGACCAGGGCGCGGGGCTATCCGCCGATGGAAGGCGATCACGCCCTCATCGTCGAGGTCGCGCCCGGCCTGGCGATCGAGCGGGTCACCGACCTGGCATTGCGCGCGGAGCCCGCGGTCGAGCCGGGGATCCTGTTCGTGGAGCGCCAGTTCGGGGTGCTGGAGGTGCACGGCCATGACGCCGCCGACGTCGGGCGGGCCGGGCGGGCCATTCTCCAGGGCATCGGGCACGATGCGGCTGACCAGCTGCGGCCCAGGATGCTGTACGCCGACGTGATCGAGGACGTCACCGACCAGCAGGCGGTCGTGATCAACCGGTCCCGGCAAGCGTCCATGCTCATGCCCGGCCAGTCGCTGCTGGTGTGCGAGATGGCGCCCGCCCTGTTCGCCGCGGTGGCAGCCAACGAGGCCGAGAAGGCGGTACCGGAGAACACCCTGGTCGACGTGACCATGATCGGCGCTTCCGGCCGGCTCTACATCGCCGGCGGCACGCAGGGCGCCAGGCGTGCGCGCGATGCCATCGAGCGGCTGCTGGCCAGCGTCGAAGGGCGGGACCGGTGACACCGGCGCCGCCCGAGCCCGGGCAGTCGCCCGAGCCCGGGCAGTCGCCCGAGACGGTGCTGCTGGACTACGACCCGTTCGCGCGGGCGGCGCTGCGGCCCCACGAATTCTCGGCTGCGGCGCGGATCACGCTGCTCAGCCTCTCGGAGAACGCCACCTACCGGATCGACGATCCGCGCGACGGGCGGACCGCGGTGCTCCGGGTGCACCGGACTGGATATCACCCGGCCGGGGCCGTGGAATCCGAGCTGGCGTGGCTCCAGGCGCTGCGGCGCGATGAGGGACTGCGCACGGCGGCCGTGTTCCCCGCGCCGGACGGCCGGGAGGTGGTCGAGATCCAGATCGGCCCGGTCACCCGCCAGACCGTGCTGTTTGAGTGGCTGCCGGGAACCGAGCCGCCCGAGGATCAGCTGACGGAGAAGTTCGAGCTGCTGGGCGGGATCTGCGGGCGCATGCACCGCCATTCCCGCAGCTGGGCCCGGCCTTCGTCGTTCGTGCGTTTTTCCTGGGACTTCGATACCTGCGTCGGCGCCGCGGCGCGCTGGGGCCGGTGGCAGGACGGCATCGGGGTGGGCGGGCAGGAGGAGGACACGCTGAGCCGCGCGGCTGCGCTCATGGCCGACAGGCTGCGCCGGTTCGGCACGGGGCCGGGGCGCTTCGGCCTCATCCACGCGGACATGCGGCTGGCGAACCTGCTGGTCAGCGGGCCCGACATCCAGGTTATCGACTTCGATGACTGCGGCTTCGGCTGGTTCCTCTTTGATCTCGGTGCCTCGCTGAGCTTCATCGAGCACGATCCTCGGGTGCCGGAGCTGTGCGACGCGTGGCTGCGCGGCTACCGGGCTGTCGTCCCGCTCTCCTCGCAGGATGAGGCCGAGATTCCGACGTTCATCCTGCTGCGGCGGCTGCAGCTGGTCGCCTGGGTTGGCTCGCACCGGTTCGCCGACTCGGCCCGCGAGCTGGGCGCGGAATTCACCAGGGGTGCCTGCGAGCTGGCCGAGCACTACCTGAGCACTACCTCGGCCACGACATGAGTTACGTGCTGGAGCCCCGCTCGGGCTCTGCTCGGGCTCTGCTGGAGCCCCGCTCGGGCCCTGCTTGAGTGCCACGAGGACATAGGGATTCTCGATTCGTTAGGGAGGCTGGATGTTTACTTCGATCAGCGGCCGGTCGGTGCTGGTGACCGGCGGGACCAAGGGCATCGGCAAGGGACTGGCGGCCGGGTTCGCGGCTGAAGGCGCGAAGGTCGTCATCACCGGCCGGGATCGCGACACCGGTGAGCAGGCAGCCGCTGACCTTACCGCGGCGGCAAAGGCGGACGGGTCTGGCGGGTCTGGCGGGTCTGGCGGCTCTGGCGGCTCTGGCGGGGAGGTTACGTTCTTGCAGGGTGATGTCAGCGACCCGGAAAGCTGCGCCGCCATCGTCGGGGACACCCGCGAGCGTCATGGCGGACTCGACGTCGTGTGCTGCAACGCGGGCGTCTTCCCGGCCGCCTCCCTCGAGGAGATGACGGCGGCGCAGCTCGAGGACGTGCTAGCGGTCAACCTGAAGGGGACCTTCTACGTCGTCCAGGCGGCTTTGCCCGCGCTGAGGTCCTCCGGTCACGGGCGCGTCATCGTCACCTCGTCGATCACTGGCCCGATCACCGGTTTTGTCGGCTGGACAGGGTACGGTGCGAGCAAGGCTGGCCAGCTGGGGTTTGTCCGCTCTGCGGCGCTTGAGCTCGCCCGGTCCGGCGTCACCATCAACGCGATCCTGCCGGGAAACATCGCGACCGAGGGCCTGGAGAGCATGGGCCCGGACTACCTGCGGTCGATGGAGGCGGCCATCCCGCTGCGGCACCTCGGCAGCGTCGCCGACATCGCGAACGCTGCGCTGTTCTTCGCCAGCGACGAGGCTGGCTACATCACCGGGCAGACGCTCGTTATCGACGGCGGCCAGACGATCCCGGAGTCGCTGGAGGCCATGGGGTGAGGCAGATTCCGGCCGAAGGCGCGTCGGACGGTGCTGTGCGCGGTGCGGCGGACGGGGCCCTGAGCCCCGCGCCAGATGGGGCCCTGAGCCGTGCGCCAGAGCGCGGGCTGGTCGAGGATGCCCGGCACCGGCTGCTCGAGGAGATCTCGTCGGGGAGGCTCCGGCCGGGTGACCGGCTCGGCACCGAGCGAGAACTGGCCGCCCGGCTCTCGATCAGCCGGTCGACCCTGCGGCAGGTGCTGGCCGTGCTGGCCCAGGCGGGTACTGTCCGCCGTGTCCCCGGCCGGGCAGGCGGAACCTTCGTCAGCCACACCAAGGTGGACCGTGACCTCTCCGCAATCGTGGGCCTGCCGGAATACCTGCGCCGGCAGGGCTTCGTGGCCGGAACCCGGGTGCTCTCGGCCACCATGGCGGGCGCGGACGATCTGGCCGCCGAGCATCTCGCCTTGCCGGCCGGGAGCCTGGTGCTGGATATCTCCCGCATCAGGCTCGCGGACGGGGTCCCGATCTCGCTGGAGCGGGTTCGGCTGCCCGCCGAGATCTTCCCCGGCCTGCTTGAGCTTCCGCTGGGCGGTTCCATCTACGAACTGCTGGACAAGCAGTACGGGATCAGGCCAGAGGATGTGGTCGAGCATCTCGAGGTGGTCGATGCCAGCCTCGACGAGGCCGGCCTGCTCGGCGTCAGCGCGCGCACGCCGCTGCTGGCTATTACCCGCACGTCCAGCACCTCAGACGGCGTCCCGTTCGAGTTCTCTCAGGACCTCTTCCGGGCAGACCGTACCCGGGTCACCTTCCGGACCAAGGCCGAGCGGGCAGAGATAGTCCGACGAGAGGCTGGCGAGCGGGGCGCCGATGCACGGCAGTCCGCCGGATCCTGGTGATGTCCCTGGCCGGGCTAGGTCACCGGGCGACTGCCGGCTACTCGCTGACGTGCCGAGGGCTCGTGCGGCTGTAGGCCGGACGTGCGGAAGAGAAACTCGCTGTAGGTGTCCGGCGCGCCGGCGGAAGCCATCAGGTAGTTGTCGGGGGACGTGCGCAGCGCATACAGCCTGCGCTGGGCATAGTTGCATTCGGCGACGGTGTCGGCAAACCAGCGCGCCAGCCGCTGGAAAGCGCCCGATGGACGCTGATCGTGTGGACTCATAGCACTAGCATCGCCGGCCGCAGCTGGCTGGAACAGTGGCAGATGGTGGTGCCGCCGCACCGCGACGGAGGTCAGGCTCAGTACGGTCGAGCGCCGGGTCGCGGGGCCTGCGGCCGACACGCTGAGCGTGTCAGACCCTGGCCGTACTGTTCAACCTGCCGGCACCAACGGAAGGCAGACCGCATGACAGCAACGGAGAAGGCAGAAAAGACAGGGAAGACAGGGTGCCTCGAGCGCGCCGACCTGCTGGCGGCCCTGGCCAAGCACCGGCATTTCCTGCGCTATACCGTCCGCGGCCTCACCGACGAGCAGGCCGCGCAGCGCACTACCGTGAGCGAGCTGTGCCTGGGCGGCCTGATCAAGCACGTCGCGCAGACCGAGCGGCAGTGGATCAGCTTCATCCTCGAGGGCCAGTCAGCGATGGGCGGCTGGCAGGAGGATGGCGGCATGGATGACTGGTCGCGGGGGTTCCGCATGCTGGACGGGGAAACGGTGGCCGGGCTGCTGGGGGAGTACGACCAGACGGCGCAGCGGACCGATGAGCTCGTCGCGGGGCTGCCCGACCTGGATGCCAGCCAGCCGCTGCCCGAGGCGCCCTGGTTCGAGCAAGGGGCGAGCTGGTCGGCCCGCCGGGTGCTGCTGCACGTGATTGCGGAGACGGCCCAGCACGCCGGGCACGCTGACATCATCCGCGAGTCCATAGACGGCGCCAAGTCCATGGGCTAGTCCATGGCGGCCCGGCTCTACCGCAGGCCCCGGCCGGGCGGGCAGATTGCCGTGGGGGCATGCTGTCGGCCAGAGTTGGGGTTGATGGTGCTGGCGTTAGAGCTGGAGGCAGGCATGAGTGACCCGCGGGTGTTGTCGTTCCGGCCGGAGCCGGCGCAGTTCGCATGGACGTTCGGGGGCGCCGCGCCGGTGGCCCGGATCACGCCGGGAACCGTGCTCGAGGTGTGGACGGAGGACTGCTTCGCCGGGCGGGTCCGGGGCAAGGAAGACCTGGTGTCGGTGGTCTGCGAGTTCCCGTTCCTCAATCCGCAGACCGGGCCGTTCCATGTCGAGGGCGCGGAGCCGGGCGACACTCTTGCGGTGCACTTCGTCTCCGTGCAGCCGTCCAGGGACTGGGCGGCGTCCACGACCGTGCCGCTGTTCGGGGCGCTGACCTCCACGCACCTGACGGCCACCTTGCAGGATCCGCTGCCGGAGATCGTGTGGATCTGGGAGCTGGACCGGGCCAGGGGAACGTGCCAGTTCGCGGCCCGCGACAGTGACTTCACCGCCGAGCTGCCGATGAACCCGATGCACGGGACCGTCGGCGTGGCCCCGGCCAACCTGGAGGTCCGCTCGGCCCTGGTCCCTGATGCGTTCGGCGGGAATATGGATACCCCGGAGATGCAGGCGGGGGTGACCTGCTACCTGGGCGTGAACGTCGACGGCGCGCTGCTGTCCCTGGGCGACGGGCATGCCCGGCAGGGCGAGGGGGAGACCTGCGGGGTGGCGGTGGAATGCGCGATGGACACCGTCATCGTGGTTGAGCTGCTGAAGGGCGTGGCGACGCCGTGGCCCAGGATCGAGTCCGATACGCACATCATGTCGACAGGCTCGGCACGGCCCCTGGAGGATGCGTTCCGGATCGCGCAGCTGGACCTGGTGCAGTGGGTCGCCGCCGACTACGGGCTGTCGATGATGGATGCGTATCAGTTCGTCAGCCAGACCGCCGAGTCGCCGCTGGCGAATGTGTGTGACACCAACTACACCTCGGTCGCGAAGCTGCGCAAGGACTACCTCCCGGGCCGTACAGAGACGATGCGGGGGGCGCACGGGCAGCTGCGCGAGATCGCCCGCGCCTACCACGGCCATTAGCAACCGGGGCCGTCATGGGGCGGCGGCCCGCGCACAGTCAGCGCGCACTGCCAGCGCGCACTGCCAGCGCGCACAGCCAGCGCGCGCTGCCAGCGGCTTCAGCCGATGAGCGGCAGCCGGGGGTCGGCGTGCGGCGCCCGGCCTGATGCCGCCCGGACCCAGGCCATGTCATCGGCGAGGTCGGCTGGCCGCCCCGCGACGGTCCGCCGGGCCAGCAGCTCGTCGAGGATCGCGGCGGTCATCGCCAGCCCGCCGGGAGTGGCCATGCTGGCCTGGCCCAGCGCGTCAGTGAGATCCAGGCCGTGCACGACCGCCTCGACTACGCGGCTGGGCACGAACTCATCGAGCCGCATGAGCGCGTAATACCCAGACCCCACCGCGCCGGGATCGGTGGCGCGCGATTCGGAGATGGTGGCCCTGAAGGTCTCGTGCAGGACATCGGCCATCTGGCCCGGCGTCTTCCCGTCCACCATCGTGTAGGCGTAGTTGTAGACGACCGGCGCCACTTCCGCGCGATGGAAGATGAAGAAGCTGACCCGGTCGCGCCCCACCTGGCCAGGCTCCTGACTGGTGATCAGCATCCGGGTGAGCCCGATGGAGATGTCGAAATGGCCGGCCAGCTCGAGCAAGGTCCAGGGCGCCAGCTCCTCGTCCACCGGCTGCAGCAGCGTCGGCGTCCGCCAGTCGTCCTCGGCCAGACCGCGGAACGCCTGCTCCACCTGGCCGAGCTCGGCCTCCAGCGTCTGAACCGCATCCTCATAGGAGCTCATCTGTACCTCCGGTATCGCTGTTACCCGATATATGGGAGTCGGCCGGCCCGCCCGCTGTCAAGTGAAGCAGCCGCCAGCGCATCCCGAGCCCGGCTAGCGCATCCCGGTCGTCGAGGCCGATAGCGACCTCGGGTCACGCGGCCGCCATGCACCGCGATCGACGGCCGCGAGGAACCGGTCGACAGCGTGACTGAACACCGCTGGCTCCTCCAGGTTGGCGGTATGACCGGTCTGCGGCAGGACCGCCAGGCCCGATGCCGGGAGGGTGCGCTTGAGCATCAGCGCGGTCTCCAGGCACCCCTCGTCCTCGTCGCCGACGATGATCAGCACCGGCGCGCGCACCCCCGCGAGCTCGTCCCGCAGCGCGTACAGGGAAGGCCGGGCCGCCTGGACGCCGCGCATCGTCATCGCCGAGCCGGCCGGCGAATGCTCGCCGAGCGCGGCCGCGAACTCCGCCCACCCCCGCGGGTTCTTGTTCTGGAACTGCACCCGCGCGGGACCGACCGCGTACCGCTGCGCCACCTGCGCCGCGCCTTCCGCCTCGAAGGCAGCCGCAGTGGCCTCGCACTCCGCGCGAAAGGCCTCCTGGCGCTCCGGCTGCGCCCCGTAGCCAGCGCCGCCCACCACCGCCGACAGGACCCGGCCGGGATGGCGCAGCGCCAGGTGCAGGGCGGTGAACCCGCCCATGGACAGGCCGACGACATGCGCCTGCCGCACCTCCAGCCGGTCCAGCACGGCGATGGCGTCGGCGACGGCCCGCTGCTGGGAGTAGGCGGACTGGTCCGCGGGGACGTCCGACGGCGGGTATCCGCGGGCCGCGTAGGTGATGCAGCGGTACGCACCGGAGAAGTACCGGACCTGCGGTTCCCAGCTGCGATGGTCCCCGGCGAACTCATGGATGAACAGCAGCGGCGTACCGGTCCCGGTGCTCTGGACGTACAGCCCGACGCCGTCATCGGCCTGGATAGTGGGCATGGGCTCATCTCCCTGCTCGCGGGCCCGGCGGCTCAGGGCCCGGTGACGTGCTCGGCACCCATGATGTGCTGGTAGGTCCTGGCGGCGGCGGCCTCGGCGTCCCCCGCGCGCAGCGCGTCGAGGATCGCATTGTGCTGGCTTGCTGACTCGGCGTGCGTGCGGGCGACGCGGGGGCCGCCGTGCAGTGAGGCCCACAGCAGCCGCATCAGCGACAGCAGCAGCGGGCTGTGCGCGTACTGATACACGGTGAAGTGAAATTCCCTGTTGAGCTCCGCATAGCGCGGGTCATCGTCGGCCAGTGCCAGCATCGACGCGTTCAGGTCCTGCAGCCGCCCGATTCCGGTGGCGTCGATCTTGCGGGCGGCCAGCGATGCGCCCAGCGACTCCAGCGCGGCCCGGATCTGGAAGTTCTCCTCGACCCGGCCGCCGTCGGGCTCGACGACGGTGAACCCGCGGTGCGTGTCGCCGAGGATCAGCCCCTCCGATTCCAGCCGCCGCATCGCCTCGCGCACGGGCGTCTGGCTGACGTGAAACCGCTCCGCGAGGTCGCGCTGCCGCAGCTGCTCGCCTGCCGCCAGCTCGCCGGTGATGATCAGCTCGCGGATCAGCGCCGCCACCATGTCCGTCTTGCTCACATAGCTCGGGCCGGCCCTGGCCGGGACGGCCGCGTGCGTCGGGGCAGATCTCACCTGATGCCTCCCGCGCGTGCCTCAGCCATCGCCTGAACGCGCGCCGCCGTCAGCGGCAGCCGCGCGACGCTGCCGGCCAGGCCGAGCGCGTCGCGCACGGCGCTGGCCAGCGCTGCCCCGGCGGCGTTCACGCCGCCCTCGCCCGCGCCCATGACGCCCAGCGGATTGCCCGGCGACGGAGCGTGCTCGGTGACCAGGACGTCGATGGGCGGCACCTCAGCGGCCGTCGGCATCCGGTAATCCATGAACGTGGTCGCCTGGGGCTGGCCGGCCTCGTCGTAGCTGAGTTCCTCCAGCAGCGCCCCGCCGATGCCCTGCGCGGCACCACCGCGCAGCTGGCCCTCGACCAGCATCGGGTTGATCGCCCGCCCGACCTCGTAGGCCACCAGGTAGCGCAGGACCCGCACCCGGCCGGTGCCGGGATCGACCTCCACCACGGCGACGTGCACGCCGTACGGGTAGGTCATCCGGGTGACGTCGAACCGGCGGCGCGCCGACAGCCCGGCCGGCTCGCCCGGCAGCAGGTACGGGCTGGCCGGGCCCGCAGCGCGCGCGACCTCGGCCAGGCTGACCGCGGCCCCGGGATCGCCCCGCACGCTGAAGGTCCCGCGGCCGGCCTCCAGATCGTCCTCGGCGACCTCCAGCATCCGGGCGGCGACCTGCCCCGCGCGAGCCCGGACGGCCGCCGCCGCCGCATGCACGGCGTTGCCGGCCATCACCGTCGAACGGGAGGCCCACGACCCCATTCCGAACGGCTGGCAGGTGGTATCTCCATTCACCACCCTCACGACATCCGGGCTGACGCCAAGAGCGTCCGCGGCGATCTGCGCGAGAACCGTCTCGATGCCCTGCCCGAGCGACGTGCCGCCGGAGTACACCTGCACGCCCCCGGTCCCGCTGATCATCACGTCGGCGGTTTCCTGCGGGCCCAGCCCGCTCTTCTCCAGGAACGCCGCCAGGCCGAGACCGCGCAGCCTGCCCGCGTCCCTGCCCTGCCGCACCTCGCCCTGGTAGCCCAGCCGCTCCGCCTCGGTGACCGCGGCCGCCAGCAGCGCCGGGTAATCGCCGGCGTCGAGCACGACGTCGGTGCCGAGCGTGCTCATCGCGCGCCGGTGCGGCAGTTCCGCCGGGCCCAGCAGGTTGCGGTGCCGCAGCTCGGCGCGGTCGATGCCGAGCTGGCCGGCCGCCACGTCGAGCAATTGCTCGCGCGCCGTAGTTCCCTCGAACCGGCCGGGGGCCCGGTAGGTGCCGCACGGAGTCTTGCTGGTGAGAACGACCCGGATCCGGCCGCGGTAGGCCGGGATCCGGTACGGCCCTGGCAGCATCGCCACGGTCAGTTCCGGTACCGCGATCCCGTGGGTGCGGCAGTAGGCGCCGTTGTCGTGCACGATGTCGTCGCGCAGGCCCGTGATCCGGCCGCCGGCATCGAAGGCCGCGGCGATCCGGTGCGACTGCTGCCGGGAGTGATTCACCGCGACCATATGCTCGGCGCGGTCCTCAGCCCACTTGACGGGCCGCCGCAGCGTGCGGGCCAGCCACGGCACCAGGAAGTCCTCGGGATAGAACTCGCCGCGCACCCCGAACCCGCCGCCCGCGTCGACGGCGTGCACGTGGATCAGGGTCTCGTCGATGCCGAGCATCCGCGCGAGCACGTCGCGGTTGAAGACCGGAACCTTGGTCATCCCGAAGATCGACAGAGCGCCGGTACGCGGGTCGACATCGGCCAGCAGCGCGCGCGGCTCGAGGGGCACGCCGGTATGCCGCCCGATCTGCACGTCGATCTCGACGATCTTCGCGGCCCGGGCGAACGCGGAGTCCACATCGCCGTAGCCGAGGGTGAAGTCGGCCGCTGTGTTGCCGGCCGGGAACAGGCGCGGCGAGCTGGCGGATATCGCGGTCGCGGCGTCGAGTACGGCCGGTGCCTCCTCGATATCGACGTCGACGAGCTCGGCGGCGTCCTCGGCGGCATAGGGGTCCTCGGCGAGCACGACGGCGAGCGGCTCGCCGACATAGCGGACGACGTCAGCGGCCAGCACCGGCTGCAGGAAGTCACTGAGGTCAATGTCCTGGACCGCGAGCCGGACCGGGATCGCGAGTCCCCTGGGCAGGTCAGCGGCGGTGACCGCGGCGGCCACGCCGTCGCCGCGGCGTGCCCTGGCCGTGTCGACTGATCGCACTGCGCCGTGAGCGACCGGGGAGCGGACGACCCGCGCCCATAGCTGGCCGCGTGCGCTGAAGTCGTCACCGAAACGGCCGAGCCCGCGCAGCAGCCGCGGGTCCTCCTTGCGCGCCATCCGCGCGCCGATCATGCCCACCCGCTGCCCGCCCCCTGCTGCCCGTGCCCCTGCTGCCCGTGCCCCTGCTGCCCGTGCCCCTGCTGCCCGTGCGGCGCCGTCCCAACCCGGTGAATGTGCCTCCCAGCGGGTTGGGTGCCGTTGATCGCGCCATTCATCGGGTTGCCCGCGCCCGGGCGATGGCCAGGACTGCCTCGACGATGCCCTGATAGCCGGTGCAGCGACACAGGTTCGAGGCGACGAGCTCGCGGATCTCCTCCTCGGACGGCCCGGCGCTGCCATCCTCGGCAGGCTCGTGCCTGGTCCCGGCACCGGCCTCCACCCCAGTCTCGGGGCGGTCCTCGGACAGGTAGGCCTCGGCGAGCATGAGGAAGCCGGGCGTGCAGAAGCCGCATTGCAGCGCGTGGTGGTCGCTGAACGCCTGCTGCAGGTCCGAGAGCGTCTCGCCGTCGGCGAGCCCCTCGACGGTGCGGATCTCGCTGCCGTCAGCCTGCACGCCGAACATCAGGCAGGCCCTGGCCGGCGCGCCGTCGACCAGCACGGTGCACGCGCCGCAGATGCCGTGCTCGCAGCCCAGGTGCGTGCCGGTATAGCCGAGGTCGTGACGCAGCATGTCCGCCAGCGTCCGGCGTGACTCCACCGCGAGCTCGTGCTCCCGGCCGTTGACCTGAACGCGGATCTGGTGGATGTCCTTCATGCGGCACCGTCCCCGGCTGGCACGCCGTCGCTGGGTCCGCCGTCCGGGAGCCCGCCGTCCGGGAGCCCGCCGTCCGGGAGCCCGCCGTCCGGGAGCCCGCCGTCCGGGAGCCCGCCGTCCGGGAGCCCGCCGGCCGGGAGGCCGCCGTCTGCGAGCGCTGCGGCCAGCTCCTCGGGCAGTACCGGGATGTGGTCGAAGAACGCTGGCGTGTCCGCTAGCGCGTCGTTGATCGCGTTGAGCACGGCCGCGGGGGCGCCGATCGTGCCGCCCTCGCCCATGCCCTTGGCGCCGGTCTCGCTGAACAGCGACGGCGTTTCCAGATGCACGATGTCGATCGGGCAGATCTCCGCCGCGGTCGGCGCCAGGTAATCCATCAGGGTGGTGCTGCCCGGCTGCCCGTCGGCGTCATAGCTGACCCGCTCCAGCAGCGCGGCCGCGACGCCCTGGGTGACGCCGCCCCGGACCTGCCCGTCAACGACCAGCGGGTTGATCACCACTCCGCAGTCCTCCACCACCAGGTAACGGTGCGGCCGGATCTGGCCGGTGCCCGTATCGATGGCCACCAGGGCAGCGTGGCAGGCGTTGGAGAACGTGCCCGGCGGGTCGAAGGACGCCCGCGCCTCCAGCCCGTAGCGGACCTGCTCGGGCAGGGTATGGGTCTGGAAGTAGACCACCCGGGCGAGCTCGCTGATCGGGATCGCGGCCGACTCGTCGCCGCGGACCCGCGCGGATCCGCCGGCCAGCTCGATGTCGGCCGGGCTGGCTTCGAGCAGGTGCGCGGCGACCTGCCGGAGCTGGTCGCCGACCTTCTGCGCGGCCCGGCCGGCCGCGCCGCCGCCGATCACGACCGAACGGCTGCCGAACGTGCCCCAGCCGTAGGAGACGAGGTCGGTGTCGCCCTGACGCAGCCGCACCTGGTCGGGATGCACACCGAGCCGGTCGGCCACGATCTGCGCGAATGTCGTCTCGTGCCCCTGGCCGTGGCTGCAGGTGCCGGTGGTGACGGTCACCTCGCCGGATGGATCCATCCGCACCTGCGCGGTGTCGTAGCCAGGAGTCATCCGCATCCGCCGCTGTGACATGGTCGCGGTTCCGTACGCGGTGCGCTCGGAGAAGGCGGAATACCCGATCCCCGCACGCAGGCCCGCGGCCCGCAGCCGGTCCCGCTCGGCGTGCCAGCCGGCCTGCGTGACGCGCTGCTCGGCCAGGTCGAGGGACTCCCGGTAGCTGCCCTCGTCGTAGCTGATGCCATTGACGCCGGTGAAAGGGAACTCGCCCGGGCTGATCATGTTGCGGCGGCGCACCGTGAGCGGGTCGACGCCGAGCGCCAGCGCGGCCTTCTCCATCAGCCGCTCCATGACCAGGACGATCTGCGGCCGGGACACGCCGCGGTACGGCGCGGTGGGGGCCTTGTTGGTGGCGACGGCCCGGCCGCGGGCCCGGTAGGCCGGGACCTTGTACACGCCGGGCAGTTCAGTGGCCGCCATCAGCGGCTCGACCGCGCAGCTGAACGGGAAGGCCGAGTAGGCGCCGACATCACAGTCGATGTCGGCGGTGAGCCCGAGGATCCTGCCCTCCCCGTCGAACGCGGCGCGCACGTCGTAGCGCTGTTCATGACCGTGGAACGATGCGGTCAGGTTCTCCTGCCGGTCCTCGGTCCATAGCACTGGCCGCCGTATCCGCATCGCGATCCCGGCGACGACTATCTCCTCGCGGCCGACTACGCACTTCAGCCCGAATCCGCCGCCGACGTCCGGCGCGATCACCCGAACTGCGCGCTCCGGGATTCCGAAGGCCTGCGCGACACCCGAGCGGACCTGGTGCGGTACCTGGGTAGAGACATGCAGGATCAGCTGCTCGTCGCGATCGTCCCATTCGGCGAGGCAGGCGCGCCCTTCCAGCGGCAGCGCCGCCAGCCGGGCGCTGGTAAACACGCCGCCGACGACCACCGGCGCCGCCGCGAAGATCCCGCGGATCCGCTCGTCGTCGAACATCGTCAGGTCCACCATGCAGTTGCCGGCCAGTTCGTCGTGCACCTGGCGCGCTCCGGGGGCGCCGGCCGCGGCCAGATCGGCGATTGCCTGCAGCGGCGTCCACTCGATGTCCACGACCTCGATCGCGTCCTCGGCCGCATAGGGGTCCTCGGCGATGACGACGGCCACCGGCTCCCCGGCGAAGCGGACCTGGTCACCGGCCAGCAGCGGCATCCGGGTGGGCACGAACTCATCCCGCTCCAGCACGGCCATCAGGTACGGGTCGCCGAGTTCCGCGGCGGTGAACGCGCCGACCACGCCGGGCATGGCCAGCGCGGCCGATAGGTCAACGGGCCCGACCCTGGCGGCGCCGAACGGGCTCCGCGCGAATGCCGCGTGCAGCAGCCCCGTCCGGGTCATGTCGCCGGTGAAGCGGCCCCGGCCGAGCAGCATCCGGCGGTCCTCCTTGCGCGGCACCGCGGCGCCGACCCAGCGCCCGGACCGCTCAAGGCCGGCGTCGCGGCTGACCCCGGTCTCGCGGCTGACCCCGGTCTCGCGGCTGACCCCGGTCTCGCGGCTGACCCCGGTCTCGCGGCTGACCCCGGTCTCGCGCCTCACCCCGGCT
>Ga0209871_1000075_pt1 | contig 29857 bp, 25 predicted proteins | sample OrgsoiDNA2013045_FD_185795 | JGI IMG/M metagenome (GOLD analysis project Ga0209871, IMG submission 185795) | Permafrost soil microbial communities from the Arctic, to analyse light accelerated degradation of dissolved organic matter (DOM) -... | ecosystem: Environmental > Terrestrial > Soil >... | reverse complement strand
CAGCCAGTCCGGCCCGGTCGCCGGCGACAATCGCCGCAACCATCTCACGGTCGCGCATGGGCCAACCGTAGGGCCCGAACGACGCTTCGGCGCAGCCATCCGTGTAACAAATCCGGTCACTCCTGCGGCTCGCGTCCCGCGCCCGCATCCGGGCTCAGAAACCCGCTACGCCAGACGGCCCCCTCTAGGTTCATGTGCCGTCTCCTCTTGGCTGCGGTGGGGCCCGACTGCCACCGGGGGGTGGTGCGGTCGTTGCCGTTACAGCGGTAGGAGTCCGGCGGGCGGCGCACGCCAACAACTTTTGAGCGGAAAATTCTCGCCCCGGCCGCGTTAGCCGCTAGGCGGGTAATCGACGGTGACCGTCACGCCGCCAGGGCTCAGGGTGAGCGGGGTCTGGAAGTTAGGCGGCCCGTTGCCGACCGCCGTGACGGTGATCGTGAGACTCTCGCCGACCGTGAGCGAACCGGTCGACGGGCTCACGCTCAGCCCAGGGGGCTGCGTGATCGAGAATGCCGTGACCGGGCCGCCGACCGCAGTCACGGTGAAGGTCGCGCTGGCCCCGGGATCGGGCACTGTCACGATCGTCGTCGATGCCTCCAGCGTGCCGGGCGTGACCGACGGCGAGGGCGACGGCGGCGGCGACGGCGGCGGCGCAGAAGGCGGCGGGGATGGCGGCGGGGACTTCGTCCGTTTCGGGGCCGGGGTCGGGGCCGGGGTCCGCGGCCGGGTCGTGGTCGGCCCGGGCGCCGGAGACAGGGGCTGGGTCGGGGGGACCGTCGGGGTCAGCGCCGGCGCAGAGGCCGCCGGCCGGCCGGACTTCGCCCGATGCGACGAGGCCGCCGGCGGCGCCGGGCCGGAGGACGACGGCGGCGATGTCGCCGCCGGTGAGGTCGTGGTGACGTGCGCCGCCGAATTGGCCACCGGCGCAGGGTGCAGCATCGCCGCGGCCGCGATGCCGCCGCCCACGATGACGATCAGGGCCGCCACGGCGGCGTAGGCCACCGTTCGCCCGCGCGTCCAGCTGCGGACAGTCCAGGGGCTGATCGGGACGGGGAAGCCGGACGCGGCGAAGGGCTCCGCGCGCTGCGCCACCGACTCGCGGTACCGCGCCGCGTCCGGCCGAACATCGGCCACCAGCCGCAGCACCTGCTGGCGCATCCCCGGCGGCAGCAGCACGACCGGCAGGGCGCTCAGCAGCATCGCCGGGCTCAGCTCCCGCCGCTTGCGCTCGCCGCAGACCGCGCAGCGCTCGATATGCCGGCTGACCCGCTTGCGCAGCAGCACCGTCAGACGCCCGTCCCAGCCCGCCAGCAGCGAGGCAAGATCCGCGCAGTACTCCCGGCCGGTACGGGCCACCAGCAGCGCGCCCAGCGACCGCTCCAGCTGACCCCGGGCCCGCGACGCCAGCGCATACGCCTGGTTCAGCGGAATCCCCAGCGCATCCGCCAGATCAGCACCCTCCAGGTCATGCCGCAGGTTCAGCTCGATGACCTCCCGCTCACCCGGATTCAGCCCCGCAACCGCGGCCCGCACGAGACCCCTCAGCTCATTGCGCCGGGCCATGGCGACGACATCGGGTGATGTGTCGGTCATGTCGTCGGTCTCGTCCAGGTCGGTGATCCGGGCGCGGGCGCGGAGCCGGCGGAAGCACTCGTTGCGCGCGACCGCATACAGCCACGGCCGGAGCCGGTCAGGATCCCGCAGCCCGCCCAGCTTGGCGACCGCGATGAGGAACGTGTCCTGCACCGCGTCCGCCGCATCCGCCGGCTCGGCCAGCAGCGAGCGGCAGTACCCGTGCAGGGCAGCCGCGTACCGGTCATAAGCCGCAGCCAGTCCAGCCCGGTCGCCGGCGACAATCGCCGCAACCATCTCACGGTCGCGCATGGGCCAACCGTAGGGCCCGAACGACGCTTCGGGACAGCCGGCTGGGCAACAATCCTGCCACTCCTGCGGGTCGCGTCCCGCGCCCGCATCAGGGCTTGACGGCCCGATAAGCCGAAACGATCACGTCGTGGTCAGGACCAGCCCCGGGGAGCGGGCCGCTGGACTGGCCGCTGGCCTTGATGACGAGGCCGGGCCCGGAAGGCGCGAGGAGGGCAGCGGGCGCCTTGGTCACTGTGGCGGCGAAACGCCGGCGGCTGTCGCTCCGGTCATGCAGCAGCCGCAGGTAGCGGACGGCGTACTGCTGTGCCGTGGCGGCAGGAACCGCCCGGACGTCCGCCGCAGGACCGGAGAGTGCTTGCAGGGTGGTCACGGTGCTCGCGGTGCAGGCGGCCATTGCGACCAGCGGAGGGCCGGTGGTGAGCAGCACGGCTGCGCGGACGGCGAGCCGGAAAAGCTTCATCAAACTCCTCCGGATACTCCGGGTTTGCTGCTGGATCTGGACCCGACCGCCGGGACGCCCGCCAAGCGGGGTGCGGGCATCCCGGTCCGGCGTCACGGTTAGAGCGTCACGGTTCGAGCGTGACGGTCCGGTGTGACGGTCACAGTGACGCGCGGTCGCCGATCGGGGTCCGCGGGTAGAGTGCGCCGGACCGGTGCCGGCCCGCTGCACCGTTGCCGGGCCGGCGAAAGCTCCGGCCGGACCGGCGAAAGCTCCGGCCAGACCGGCTGCCGCGGCAGCGCTCGTGCGCGCCGGCCGAGCCAGGGCGACGCCGATGCCCCGTAACGGCGAGCACGCTCGTGGTGATCCCTGAGGCCTTGGCGAGTACGTTCATGTCGGGTCTCCTCCCGCAGCTCCGGCTGCCGCCAGGCGGCAGCGCGGCCGTTGTCGTTACAGCGGTAGGAGTCCGGCGGGCGGCGCACGCCAACAACTTTCGGGGAGAAAAGTTTCCTTACCCGCCGGGGGCGACTGTCTGGCGGCGGTGCTCCAGGAAGATGCGTTCGGCGGTGTTGGCAGTCAGCGCGATAGCCGCGTCATAGGCGAGTGCCGCCTCGGCCTCGCGGCCGAGCCGCCGCAGCAGATCGGCTCGGATGGCGTGGAACAGGTGGTAGCTCTCCAGGTGCAGGTCGTCCAGGACGCTCAGGGCGGCCGGCGGCCCCTCGACCTCGGCCAGCGCGACGGCGCGGTTCAGCGCAACGACCGGGCCGGGGGCGAAGACGAGGAGCTGGTCGTAGAGCCGCAGGATCTGGCGCCAGTCGGTGCCGGCCGCGGTGGGCGCGTCACTGTGGACAGCGTTGATGGCGGCCTGGATCTGGTAAGGCCCCGGCTGATTTCGCCGCAGGCACGCCCGGACGATCCCCTGGCCCTCGCCGATGAGATCAGCGTCCCATTGCGTGCGGTCCTGGTCGGCCAGGACCACGAGCGCCTCGGCCGGGGTGCTGCGGGCAGCCCGGCGGGACTGGATCAGCAGCACGAGGGCGAGGAGTCCCATGACCTCGGGCTCGTCGGGCATCAGCTCGGCCAGGAGGCGGGCCAGGCGAATCGCCTCCGCGCAGAGGTCGTCGCGGACGAGCTGATCGCCAGAGCTGGCCGTGTGCCCCTCGTTGAAGATGAGGTAGATGACGGACAGCACGGCGCGCAGGCGATCGGGGAGCTCCGCGTCGCCGGGCACCCGGTAGGGGATCCTGGCGGCCCGGATCTTGCCCTTGGCCCGGACCAGCCGCTGAGCCATCGTCGGCTCGGGTACCAGGAAGGCGCGTGCGATCTCCGGGGTGCTGAGCCCGCCCAGTAGCCGCAGGGTCAGCGCGACCTGGGCGCTAGGCGCGAGCGCCGGGTGGCAGCAGGTGAAGATCAGGCGGAGCCGGTCGTCGCTCACGGCTGCCTCCCGGGCGGGCTCGCTGCCAGCGTGCAAGAGCTGAGCCTGGGCGTGCCGGTCGTCGCGGGAGGCCTCGCGGCGGAGCCGGTCGATCGCCCGATTCCGCGCCGTGGTGATGATCCATCCGGCCGGGCTTGGCGGCATCCCGGCGGACGGCCATCGCTGCACCGCCACGGTGAATGCCTCCTGGACCGACTCCTCGGCCATGTCGATATCACCGAACACGCGGACCAGGACGGCAACGGCGCGGCCGTATTCGGCACGGAAGACTCGCTCGATCGCGGTCGCGTCGACGGCCGGCATCCGGTGTCAGTCCTGCGTTTCCTCTTGGAACGGGCGCACCTCGACCGGGGCCGCGCATGCCCGGGTGGCCCGAACGGCCAGCGCCAGCGCAGCGTCGAGGTCAGGGGCATTGATCACCCAGAACCCGCCGATGTGCTCCTTGCCCTCGGCGAACGGGCCGTCAGTGGTCAGCACCGCGCCGTCCTGCACCCGGACCACGGTGGCGGTGCTCGGCGGGTGCAGTCCGCCGGCGAAGACCCATGCCCCAGCGGCCTGGAGCTCGACGTTGAAGGCGGCAACATCGGCGTATATGTTCTGTATCGCCTCGGGCGGCGGGGGGGCGCTGCCCTCGACGGAGTGCACGCTGAGCAGGTACTGCTTCATCGGGGCTCTCCGTTCTGCTGAACCGGCCATCCTGCTGGACCGGCTGGCTATCCTCCTGGACCGGCTGGCCTGCTGGACCGGCTGGCTATCCTCCTGGACCGGCAAACCTACCGGTCGCTGGCCGGGGCGGGCTGGTAGGTGAGCAGCAAAACGCCGTCGCCAGTCGTCTTGGAATCGGTGAGCGTGAGCTTGGACCCCTCAGGCATCGTGTCCGGGAACAGGCGCTTGCCAGCTCCGAGGACGACCGGGAAGACCATCAGCCGGTACTCGTCGACGAGGCCGTGCTGGATGAGCGTCTGGGCGAGCTGGCTGCTCCCCTCGACCAGCAGGTCGCCGCCGGGCTCGGCTCTCAGCTTGGCCACCTCGGCCGCGACATCGCCCCTGATCACCGTCGTCTCGCCCCACGTGGCCTCGGCGTCCGTGAGCGTCGCCGAGACGACGTACTTACGGATGCCGTTCATCCTCTTGCCGAAGTTGTCGTTGTCCATCGATGGCCAGGCCTGCGCGAATCCCTGATAGGTCACGCGTCCGAGCAGGAGCGCGTCGCTGCCGAACAGCTCATCGAACTTGAACTTGTCCCCCTCGGGACCGCGGTCGAACTGGAACGTCCATCGGGGCTCCTCGACGACGCCGTCCAGCGATACGAACTCGGTCACTACGATCCTGCTCATGTCGTTCCTCCAGTGCGTGATAGTCGGCGCGGTGCCGGCTCTTCACTTCCCACACGAACGGCACCGGCCCCGATCGACAGCTCCCGGGAAATTTTCTCAGCCCGGCGACGAAGGACCCGGCAGCTCCCCGACAGACGTTGGTCTGCCGTCGAGAGCTGCCGGGTCCGTGAGATCCCTGGCCAGGCGTTGCCAGTACCTCAGCCCCGGTCAGCCGCCGCCGGGCGCGCTCAGCCGCCGCCGGCCGTGCTCAGCCTTGGTCGGTCGCGGTCAGCCGTGCTCAGCCGCCGCCGGCCGTGCTCAGCCTTGCTCAGCCGCGGTCAGCCGCGGTCAGCCGTGCTCAGCCGTGCTCAGCCGCGGAGCATGTCCCCGATGATCCCGCCGACCGCGCCGCCGGCCACGGCATCGCGCGTGCCCTCCTTGCCCAGATACGGCGAAAGCGCGTGGGCCAGGTTGGACAGCGGCATCGACTGGAGCCAGACGCGGCCCGGCCCGGTCAGCGCGACCAGGTGGAAGCCGTCGCCGCCGAAGAACGCGTTCGCGATCCCCCGCATCCGGGTGATCTGGAACTGCACGCTGCCCTGGAACATCCCGACGTGGCCGGGGTGGGCCAGGAGCGTCTGGCCGGGCGGGAGCTCGTAAGAGGTCAGCTCGCCGGAAAGCTCGATCCAGGCCCTGCCCTGGCCGGACAGCTTCTGCAGGATAAAACCGTCGCCGCCGTAGATCCCGCCGCGGAACGTCTGCTGCATGCCGACGCTCGGCGTGATGTTGGCCGTGCCGCACAGCCAGCCGTGCCGGTGCACGAAGTAATCCTGGCCGGGAACGATGTCCACGGGCACGATATGGCCGGGGATCTTAGCCGCGAAAGTAACCGCGCCGGGGCCCTCGTAGCGGGTCAGGAAGAGCCCGCCACCGCCCACGACGCGCTTGATGCCCTGCATGAAGCCGCCCCCGCCGCCACCGGTATTCGTCGTCTGTGACATCTGAATGCTGGCGGTCATCCACGCCAGCTCGCCGTGGGGGGTCACGACGTGCTCGCCGCGCTCGAGCGTGACCTCAAGAATGGGCATCGTCGTGCCCTTGATCTCGGCTTTCATGACTATGCCCTTCAAGATTCCGGCATGGCAACGGCACCCGCTAGCGCCGCTTGTAGGGACAAAGTACTTGCAGGCGAGGCGCTGAGAAAGCCCCCTGCGAAACTTCCCCTCTTCGCCCGCCCCGGCCCGCCCGCTGGTCAGCGCCCGGCTGATCACCGCGGCCGGTCGTTCGCGGCTATTTCGCTCGCCGGGAGCGGGCCGGGTATGCCACGGTTGCGCCATGGAGGACTACCGAGTGCTCAACCGGGCCAGCTGGGACGAGCGTGCCCCGGCCCACGCAGCATCCCCGGACTACGACGTCGAGAGGTTCACCGCCGACCCCGCGTTCCTGAGCAAGGTGGTCCAGTTCGACCTGCCGCTGCTCGGCGACATCAGCGGCCTGCGGGGCGTGCACCTGCAGTGCCACATCGGAACTGACACGATCTCCCTAGCCCGGCTCGGCGCGTCGATGACCGGACTGGACTTCTCACCGGCCGCCCTGGCACAGGCGCGGCACATCGCGGAACGAACCGGTGCCGACGCGACATTCGTCCAGGCCGATGTCTACGACGCGGTTGACGTGCTGGGCGCCGGGAGCTTCGACCTCGTCTTCACCGGCATCGGAGCGCTGTGCTGGCTACCCAGCGTCCGGCGCTGGGCCGAGGTAGTCGCCGGCTTGCTGCGCCCGGGCGGGCGCCTGTTCATCCGGGAAGGCCACCCGATGCTGTGGGCGCTGGCCGATGTCCGCGACGACAGGCTCCTGGTCGTGGAGCATTCCTACTTCGAGCGGGACGAGCCGCTGGTCTGGGATGAGGGCGGCACCTACGTCCAGACCGACGCTGTCTTCACGCACAACATCACGCACGAGTGGAACCACGGCCTGGGCGAGATCATCACCGCGTTGCTGGAGAACGGGATGCAGCTGACCGGCATCACCGAGCACGACAGCGTGCCGTGGGATGCGCTACCCGGCCAGATGGAGCGCACCGCCGACAGCGAATGGCGTCTCGCCGACCGCCCATGGCGCCTCGCACACAGCTACACCCTGCAGGCGGTCAAGCGCGGCTGACCGGGAGGGCGGCTGACCGGGAGGGCGGCTGACCGGGAGGGCGGCTGACCGGGAGGGCGGCGGTTCCCCGCCAGGTGCCTAGCGTAGTCCATGCCCGTATCTATGCCGTGGAGGTTACGCCGGGGCCACTGGCGGTCTCCCGCAACCTCCTGGAGGCCAGGCCTCTGAATCCTTGCTATCCCAACAGATGTTCCAGCATCGCGGGCCTGGTGCTGGCCTGGGGTTTCAACGACTCGGGCCGTAGCCTCAGGCCGACCGGCCAGGATCCGCGCGACCTGGCATAGTTGGCGCTTGGCGAGTGCTGAAGAGCTATGGCGATAGTTGAGCCAGCTCGCCCCAGTTGAGCCAGCTGGACCTAGAGCTGGTCGCGAGGGCCAGATGCGTGGGCCGATGCTGGGGACGGCCACGCCCACGGCCCCTCGCGACCGTGGTAGAGGTTGGCGGGGACGTTTTTCAGTCGATATGGCGGAAAACGTCCCCGCCAATCCTGCGCTCACTCTCAGCTGGCGGGCCAAGAGCTGACTCTCAGCTGGCGGGCCAAGAGCTGACTCTCAGCTGGCGGGCCAAGAGCTGGTGGGTGATGGTGATGGCACCGGCGAGTCAGGACTGGCCGCCGGCATGACCTCAACCCTGCCCGGCCCGACCCAGAGCATGACCTGATGTGGCGCCCACGGATCGGCATCGTAGACGTGCCAGGTGGCAGGGACCCTGCTCGGAGGCAGGAGCTCGCCGATGCCCTTGGCGGTGGTGTAGTGGAACACCGGCACGGTGACGTGCCGCTTCCGGAGCACCGCCAGTACCGCGGCAACTGTCCGGTGGTGGAAGTGCAGGCCGTACATCACCTCACCGCGCGCATCTGCCGGCGCGGTGGTCTCGTACCGCTCGCCCGGTCTGGCCGCCCGGCCGAAAGTAATATCTGCCTGGCCGCGAAAGCCGACGGGCACCCGGACGCCCACCGGGCAGATGCTGCCTCCCCCGCCGGTCCAGCACTTGCCGACCGCCGTGATCGTTTTCAGCCCACGGCCGTCCGCGCCGCCGCTGTTGCTCATCTCAACAAGGGTGCCCACCAGGGACGGAGAGGCGGGCACCAGGCTGAGCGTGATGTCCAGCCCATGGGCCTTGAATTCGGCCCGGTAGCGCCTGGGATCGGCCACGGGGTTGCGCACTAGGACGTCGATGTATCGGCCATGCTTCTCGAAGACCAGTGCCTGGGCACTGGCCGGGCCAACGCCGAGCGGTCCGACCTTGGCACCCGGGTGGCCAATCGAGGTGGCGATGAGGACAGCGGCGGCGAGTCCGGCAGCGAGCGGAATCCCGAAGAGCCACCGCCGCGGCCGCGCGGGTGCCGCCCGCACCGGACTGGACGTGATGCGCTCGGCCAGGTCGGCGAGCGCGGCGTCGCTCACCATGCGGGCAGCGTCAGCATCCGAGACCGGGGAAATGCGGCTGATGGGGTTCACGCGGGGCCTCCGTTCGTAATGTGGGCGCGGGTCGGCTGTGGGAGGGCCTGATGGCGCGCGAGCATGTCGGCGAAGCGGCGGCGTGCGCGGTGCAGCCGGATGCGCACAGCGTTCCGCGAGCAGCCGAGCACTGCCGCCACCTGACCGTGGTCGAGACCTTCCCAGGCGATCAGGGCCAGCAGCTCCCGATCGGCCTCCGGCAGGCCGCGGAACGCCGCCGCGATCTCGGCCAGCTCACCGGTGTACTCCGGCATGAGATACGCACCCGTGAGCTCGGCGCCAAGGCGGTCGCTCAGCACGGACCTGCGTCGCTCGCCGCGGTGATGGTTAGCCAGTACGCGCCGGGCCGCGCCGTAGAGCCAGAGCCGGGCTTCATCGCCGGACGGCACGTCGTCGAGCCGCCGCCATGCGGTGAGGAACGTCTCGGCGATGACGTCGGCCGCGTCGTGCGGGCTCTGCGTGCGGCGCAGGACGTAGCCGAGGATCGGGCCGTGGTTCGCCGCATAGACCTCTTCGAAGCGGTGCCGCCGCTCATCTGGACCGGCGGGTTGCGGATATCTCAAGGTTGCTCCCTTCGATACCGGCCACATGTCCGCACCAAGCCGAGCATTTCATCAGCAGCTGCGCCACGATCAACGCCAAGCCAGGCACATCCTGGCAACCTTTGAAACCTGCTGGCCACACACTGGCTGTGGCAGATACTGCAGAGATCGGCTCCGATATCGGGGATGGTCGCCATGACGGTGGAGTTCGGCGTGCTCGGCGCGATCGAGGCGCGCGTGGACGGCCGGCCGGTGGCCCTGGGGCATGCCCGGCAGCAGTGCGTGCTGGTAGCGCTGCTCATCGATGCCAATCAGGTAGTGCCAACCGAGCGGCTGGCCGACCGGGTCTGGGGGGACCATCCGCCGCAGCGGGCCCGCAACGCGTTGTACAGCTACCTCTCCCGCCTGCGGCAGATCCTGGTGGACGCCGACGGCGTCCACATCACCCGGCAGCGCGGCGGCTACATCCTGAGGATTGACCCGACGTCGGTAGATCTGCACCGCTTTGGTCAGCTCCTCGCCCGCGCCAGGGCCAGCGGCGACGACGAGCATGCGCATACCCTGTTCGAGCGGGCGCTGGGACTGTGGCGGGGGGACGCCTTCGCCGCCCTGGATACCGCCTGGCTCAACTCGGTGCGCGGCATCCTGCACCAGCAGCGGTTCGCGGCCGAACTGGACTACGCCGACATACAGTTGCGTCTTGGCCAGCACGCCGCGCTGCTGGCCGAACTATCCGGCCGCGCCCATGCGCACCCCTTGGACGAACGCCTGTCCGGGCAGCTGATGCTCGCCTTGTACCGGTGTGGCCGGACCGGCGACGCGCTGGCGCAGTACCAGGTCAGCAGGCGTCAGCTGGCCGCGGATCTCGGCATCGACCCCGGCCAGGAACTGCAACGGCTGCACCGGCAGATCCTGACCGGCGACTCACTGGTACATCGGCCCGCCTCGCCCGCCAGGCGCACGGGCGAGGCGGGACCAGCAGGTACCCCGGTACCTCGCCAGCTGCCCGCACCACCGCCGCTGTTCACCGGCCGGGCCAGCGAGCTGAGCCAGCTCGCCGGGGCGCTGCCCGCACCGGGAGAACCGGGCTGCACGATGGCGATCTGGGCGATTGACGGGACCGGCGGAGTCGGGAAGACCTGGCTGGCCTTGCGCTGGGCCCATGACAATGTGCGGTCCTTTCCGGACGGTCAGCTCCACATCAACCTGCGCGGGTTCGGCCCCTCCGGGTCGGCGGTGGACCCGGCGCAGGCAGTACGAGCATTCCTGGACGCGTTCGGGGTGGCGGCCGAGCGGATCCCGGCCGGGCTGGACGCCCAGATCGGCTTGTACCGCAGCACGCTGGCCGGCAAACGGGTGCTGGTGGTGCTGGACAACGCCCGTGACGTCGAGCAGGTCCGCCCGTTGCTGCCCGGCTCGGCCGGCTGCGTGGTGGTGGTGACCAGCCGCAACCGACTCACCGGCCTTGTCGCGACCGAGGGCGCGCGAACCCTGAGCCTGGACCTGCTCACCGACGGCGAGGCACACGACCTGCTGGCCGGCCGGCTCGGCGCCGACCGGGTGGCGGCCGAGCCGCACGCAGTGAGCGAGATCATCGCCCGGTGCGCGCGGCTTCCGCTCGCCCTGGCCATCGCGGCCGCGCACGGCGCACCCTCCACAGAGTTGCCGCTCGCCAGGCTGGCCGGCGAACTGCGCGACGCCGCGGGTCGGCTGGACGCGTTCGCGGCCGGTGACGCGGCCACCGATGTGCGGAAAGTGTTCTCCTGGTCGTACCGCGCCTTGAGCACCGACGCCGCCCGGCTGTTCCGGTTGCTCGGCCTGCACCCTGGCCCGGACATCGCGCTACCAGCCGCGACCAGCCTGGCCGGCCTGCCGCGGCGACAGGTCAGGGAACTGCTGACCGACCTGGCGCGCGCGCACCTGCTGACCGAGCACATCCCAGGCCGTTACACCATCCACGACCTGCTGCGCGCCTACGCCACCGAGCAAGCCAGCACGCACGACAGCTACCAGGCCAGGCGGGCGGCGGTTCATCGGGTACTCGACCACTACCTGCACACCGCGCGCAACGCCGCCTTGCTACTGGTCCCCCAGCGGGACCAGGTCGCCCTCGCCGCGCCGCAACCCGGCGTCATCGCCGAGCGCCTCGCCAGCCACGACATGGCCCTGGGCTGGTTCGCCGCCGAGTACCGCGTGGCCATCGGCGCCGTCGAGCAGGCCGCCGCAGCCGGCTTCGACACGCACGCCTGGCAGCTGGCGTGGGCCTGCACCACGTTCCTGCTCCGCCGGGGGTACTGGCACGAACTGGTCGCGGTTCAGCACACCGCCCTGGACGCCGCGCGCCGCCTCGGCGACGGGGCCGGGCAGAGCCACGTACTTCGCGGCCTGGCCAAGGCATACCTGCAGCTGGGCCGCCTCGACGAGGCGGAGACCCACTACCGGCAGGTACTCGAGGTGTCCGCGCATCTCGGCGACGCCGCCGGACACGCGCACGCCTACCAGGGTCTGGTCACCGTGGCCGAGCGGCGGGGCGACCTCGCCGAAGCGCGCGGATACGCCCAGCAGGCCCTCGACCGGTACCGTGCCGCTGGCCACCGGGTCGGGCAGGCCAGCGCGCTCAACGCGGTCGGCTGGTTCCACGCGCAGCTCGGCGACTACCACCAAGCCGTCGTGCACTGCGAGCAGGCGCTCACCCTGTTCCAGGATCTCGGCTACCGCGAAGGTGAGGGCGGCACCTGGGACAGCCTGGGCTATGCCCACCGCGGCCTGGCCGACTATGAGCAGGCCATCATCTGCTACCAGCACGCCCTCGGCCTGTACCGGGAACTCGGCGACCGCTACGGCGAGGCCGACGCCTTCGCCTGCCTCGGCGACACCCACCACGCCGCCGGCCACCCCGACGCCGCCCGCACTACGTGGGACCAGGCCCTGAGCATCCTCGACCAGCTCGGACATGCCGACGCCGGCCGGGTCCGCGGCATGCTCGACAGCCTCGAGCCTGCGACCGGCAGCGCCGCTCCTGGCCCGGGCGAAAGCCAGCCTGAAGCCGGTCGTAAGCCAGCCTGAAGCCGGCGTAAGCCAGCCGAAGCCACCACCGCTGCCCGCCACCATCGGCATGGGTCCTGGCCAGGCGATTCAAGGTCTCCACAAGGTTCGTTCAACGTCCTGCCGCTAGCGTGCTCGCAACCGGGGCCTGCCCGCCGTCCTACCGTTGGCGAGCCGCCAGCCGAGGCCAAGGGACGACGGACAGCGACCTGCGCTGCCTTGCCCCTAAGACCCGCACTATTCTTAGCTACTCTCGAGAGGAAAGCTCGTGGCGCTTCGTGACTCAATGCGTGACTCCGCTACTCCCTACCTGCGGCCTGGTGAGCCGGTGCAGGCGGTGATCGGCGCGCAGACCGCCAGCCAGTGGCTCGCGGCGCTGACCGGCATCTTTCTCTTCCTCGGCTTGAACCGTTACCGGATCCTCGTCGTCACCCCGGCGCGCATCCTGGTGCTGGACGCGGGCAAGGCGAGCATGAAGAAAGCCCGTGGCATGGTGATGGAACTGCCGCGGTCGACCCGCCTGGGCCCTGGGACCGGCCTGTGGCACAGGATCCCGGCCGGGAACGAGAACCTGCGGGTGCATCGCCGTTTCTTCAAGGACATCGAGACCGCCGACACCGCGACAGCCCCCGCCTGAGCCGCCCGGAACGCGCGTGGCGGTCACGGTGGGCCGGCCAGCCGCGGCGTCCGGGAACCCGCCGCCGTCCGCATAATCCACATTGAGACGGGAGTCCCTGACCACCGCTCAGCGGTGCGTGTGCTGACGGCTGAGCGGGACGCCCTGGATGAGGCTACGAGCTGGTCTCTCAAGTCTAACGCGCATGCTGAGAGAATTACTCTTTTTGATTTCGGTTACGGCACTGGCCGCGTTACCAATGAATTAATTGAATGTTGGGTCAGTCCAACTTCTACCATGTATTCGGTGCTGAGAGGACAGCGGCCGGTGGTTTGGCTTCCCCTTCTGGGACGGCGACATCGTGATCAGCACCCGGTCCAAGACCGCGGCCTGACGTCAGTCTCGCCATCGTGCGGCCGCGGCCGCGCAGGAGGCCACAGTGCCAGACCGACCGTCCAGGATCCGCACGACCTGGCATAGATGGCGGGCGTCCGGTGCTGAAGAGCTAAGGCGACAGCTGAGCCAGCCCGTCCCATAGAGCTGGTCGCGAGTGCCAGATACGTGGCCGATGCTGGGGACGGCCACGCACACGGCCCTCGCGACCGTTTCACTGTTGGCGGGGACGTTTTTCCAGTCGATACGACTGAAAAACGTCCCCGCCGATCCTGCACGCTTGGGTCCATGATCGTAGGCGGGGCCCCGGCCGCAGCGTCAGTCGCCGAGTTCGGCGCGGCGGCGGATCACGAACTCCTCGAGCTCAGCCCGGATCGCGTCGTCCATCGGCGGCTGCTGATACTCATCGAGCTTCTTGGCGACGATCTCGCCGGCCCGCGCGGTCGTGTCCTTGCCGCCCTGCTTTAGCCACCGCTCGTAGTTCGACGTCGACGACAGCAGCGGCCGGTAGAAGCACTCGCGGAACCGCTCCATCGTGTGCGCGGCACCCAGGAAATGGCCGCCGTGCCCGACCTCCTCGTGCGCGCCGAACGCCAGCGAGGCCTCGTCGATCTCCAGCGGCGTGAACTCCACCCGCAGCATCCGCAGCAACTCGACATCCACGATGAACTTCTCGTAACACGACACCAGGCCGCCCTCCAGCCACCCGGCAGCGTGCATGACGAAGTTCGTGCCCGCCAGGAACGTCGGGAGCAAGGTCATCAGCGACTCATACGCCGCCTGCGCATCGCACGTCTGGCTCGAATTCAGCCCGCCGCCAGTGCGAAACGGCAGGCCGAAGTGCCGGGCCAGCTGCCCCGTGCACAGCAGCCCGATGCCGGACTCCGGGGTGCCGAAGCTCGGCGAGCCCGACTGCATGTCGATATTGGACAGGAACGAGCCGAAGATCACCGGGCAGCCCGGCCGGATCAGCTGGGCCAGCGCGATCCCGGACAGCGCCTCGGCCAGTTGCTGGACCAGCGCGGCCGGGATCGTCACCGGCGACATCGCGCCCATCAGCAGGAACGGCGTCAGCACGACCGGCTGAGCGGCGGCGCAGTACTCGAACTGCGCGTCCAGCATCCGGTCGTCCCAGCGCAACGGCGAGTTGCAGTTGATCAGCGAGATCGTGGCCGGTGTCTCCTCGATGGCCGCGCGGCCGCCGAACAGGATCTCGGTCATCGCGATCGTGTAAGCCGCGTTCGGCCCCGAGACGACATTGCCCATGTAGATCTTGTCGGTGACCGTCTGCAGGGCGAAGATCATGTCGAGATGCCGCGAGTCCAGCGGCGTGTCGTTCGGCTCGCAGATCACCCCGCCGGCCGAGTCCAGCTCGGGGAACGACTGGGCGAGCATCGACAGGCGCCGGAAGTCGGACATGGCCGCGTCCCTGCGGACGTCGCCCTCGCGCACGAACGGGCATCCGTAGACACCGCCGAAGACCATCTGGTCCCCGCCGATGTGCACGTTGTTGGCCGGGTTGCGGGCCTGGACGTCGAACTCCCGCGGAGCCTTGGCGACCTGCTCGAGCACGAAGTCGGGATCCAGCTTGACGACATCGCCGTCGACCGACTGGCCCGCCTTGCGGAACAGCTCGACCGCCTCGGGCTTGGCGAACTGGATGCCGATCTCCGAGACGATCCGGCGCCAGCCCCGGTCGAGCACGCCGATCGCGTCGGGAGACAAGATCTCGTAACGGGGCATGCGGTTGCGGAACATTCCTAACCTCGGTTTCCCTGCGGAACGGCGCTCGCTTGACCTGGTGAAAGCCCGAATCTAGGATCACATAGTAGAACAAGGTTCCGTAAGATGGAACTCTCTGGAGGGCGACGGTGACCAGCCCGAACGGAACGCAGGCCGTGGACCGGGCAGCGCAGCTGCTCAGGGAGGTCGTGCACGGCGGCGGCCCGGTCACCTTCACCGAGCTGACCGTCGCCACCGGCCTGGCCAAGAGCACCACCTCCCGGCTGATGATGGCGCTAGAGCGCGGCGGGCTGGTCCGGCGGGACGGCGCGGGCCGGTTCGTGCCCGGCGAGATGTTCGTCTCCTACGCCTGGCGCGGCGGCGCCGAGGCCGGCCTGGTGGAGGTGGCCCAGCCCTTCCTCGAGCAGGTCGGCGAGGCCACCGGGGAGACCGTCAATCTCGGCGTGGCCAGCGGCGGCATGGTCGAGCAGATCGCGCAGGTGGACAGCAGGTACCTGATCGGCGGCACGAACTGGGTCGGCCTGTCGGTCCCGCTGCACTGCGCGGCGCTCGGCAAGGTGCTGCTCGCCTTCGGCGCGGCCGCCCTGCCGCGCGGCAGGCTCGTGCAGCGCACGGCGCGGACCATCACCAGCCGCGGCGCGCTGGCGGCCGACCTGTCCGCCGTGCGCAGCCGCGGCTACGCGGTGACCGACGCGGAACTGGAGCCGGGCCTGGTCGCCGTGGCCGCGCCAGTGTACCGGGACGGGGCCGCCGTGGTGGCCGCGCTGTCTGTCTCCGGCCCGGCCTCCCGGCTGACCGGCGACCAGATCCCGCAGGCCGCAGCGCGGTGCATGGCCGGGGCCAGCGCCCTGTCCGCGGTTCTCGGATACCAGCCCCAAAGAGTACAGCCGCAGAGAGAAGGTGCCGCGTGACCCAAGACGAGCTCCTCAAGCAGCTCTATGACTTCACCCTGGTCGGCAACGCGCCAGCCGTGCTCGAGCTGACCAACGCAGGCATCGAGATGGGGCTGGGCCCCGAGATGCTGCTCTACGAGGCTCTTATCCCGTCGCTGGAGGAGGTCGGCGCCCGGTTCGAGCGCGGCGACTTCTTCGTGCCCGAGATGCTGATCGCGGGCCGGGCGATGGCCGGCGCGCTAGAGGTGCTGCGGCCGCTGCTGGCCGAGACCGGCGCCGAGCCGATCGGGAAGATCGTGATGGGCACCGTCAAGGGCGACGTGCACGACATCGGCAAGAACCTGGTCAACATCATGTTCGAGGGCGCCGGCTTCGAGGTCATCGACCTCGGCGTGCAGGTCTCGCCGGAGAAGTTCATCGACGCGATCAAGGCGCATCAGCCGGACATCGTCGGCTTCTCCGCGTTCCTGACCACCACGATGCCGATGTTCAAGGCCAACATCAACGCCCTGCAGAAACAGGGTCTGCGCGACCAGGTCATCGTCTTGGTCGGCGGCGCCCCGGTCACCCAGGAGTACGCGGACGTGGTCGGCGCCGACGGCTACGCCTCCGACGCCTCGGCCGCCGTGGTCAAGGCCAAGGAACTGCTGCGGCACCGACGCGCCCTCGCGCGCGCCTAGGCGAAACGGATACCCGGCCAGTGGACACAGTCCTGAGATCCCGTAGCCGTGAGCTGATCATTGGCACGGGCGAGCCGTTTTGCATCATCGGTGAGCGCATCAATCCCACCGGCAGGAAGATCTTCTCCGAACAGCTACGGCGCGGCGATCTGGCCCGGATCGAGATCGACATCGACCAGCAGGTGGCCGGCGGGGCCATGGTCCTGGACATCAACATGGGCGCGCCGCTGGTGGACGAGACCGCGCTGATGGTGAGCGCGGTCAAGCTCGCGCAGGAGCGGACCGACCTGCCGCTGTGCATCGACTCCTCCATCGTCGAGGTGCTCGAGGCCGGGCTGGCCGCCTACGAGGGCAAGGCGCTGGTCAACTCGGTCACCGCGGAGGACGAGCGGCTGGACGCGATCCTGCCGCTGGTCAAGCGGTACGGCGCCGCGGTCATCGCGCTGCCCAACGACGAGGAGGAGATCCCGGAGGAGCCGGCCCGCCGGCTGGAGCTCGCCCGCAAGATCATCGATGTGGCGACCGGCACGTACGGCCTGCCGATCGAGGACATCGTGATCGACCCGCTGGCCATGCCGATCGGCGCCGACACCTCCCTGGTCCAGCGCACGCTGGAGACCATCGCGCTGCTGCACGCCGAGTTCGGCGTGAACATGACGCTCGGCGCGTCCAACGTCTCCTTCGGGATGCCCGACCGAGGCTCGATCGGCGCTGCGTTCCTGCCGATGGCCATCGCGGCCGGCCTGACCAGCGCGATCATGGACGCCCGCTCGCCGCAGCTGGTCAAGGCGGTCAAGGCCGCTGACCTGCTGCTGGACCGCGATTCCTGGGGGTCAGCCTGGATCGCCGCGCACCGCGCCCAGGTTCGGCAAGCGGAGCAGGAGGCCGCTACGTGACCGCGGCGCAGCCGGCCGCCGACGACCTTGCGCCCGGCGCCGGCGACATCGCCAGCGCCGGGCCGGCCAGGGTCGATCTTCTTTTTTTGCCAAACGGGAATCGGGTGCGAGTGCCGCCCGGAGTCACCCTCTTCGACGCGGCGAGCTGGAACGGCATCGCGATCGACTCGACCTGCGGAGGTCACGGCACCTGCAAGAAATGCAAGGTCCAGATCACCGGCGGCGCCGCGCCGGTAACGCCGCTCGACGCCCGCGCGTTCACCCCGGCCGAGCTGCGCGGCGGTTGGCGGCTGGCCTGCCGCGTCATCACCGGGTCCGACCTGCAGGTGCAGGTCCCGCCGCTGCTGACCCGGCCCAAGGCGGCCACGGTCGGCGTCGGCCGGCAGGTCATCCTGCGCCCGGCCGCGCAGAAACGCTACCTGGAGCTGGCCGAGCCCTCCCTGTCGGACCAGGCCAGCGACCTGGAGCGGGTGCTGGCCGGCGTTGATGACCTGGAGCTGCGGACGGACCTGCAGGCGCTCCGGTCGATCGGGCGGGTGCTGCGCGAAGCGGACTACAAGGTCACCGCGGTGATCATCGACGACGTGCTGATCGACGTGGAGCCGGGAGATACCACCGCCGCTCTGTATGGCATCGCGTTTGACCTCGGCACGACGACGGTGGTCGCCACGCTGCTCGATCTGTCCACCGGGACGCCGATGGCGGTGGCGTCCATGCTGAGCAAGCAGCAGGGTTTCGGCGCGGATGTCATTACCCGGATCAGCTCGGTCATGATGGACCCGGAGAATCTCGGCCGCCTGACGGCGCTGGCGCACGAGTCGCTGAACGAGCTGGCCGCCGAGGTCTGCTCGCATGCGGGGGTGGACCCGCTGTCGGTCTACGAGGTCGCGATGGCGGGCAACGCCACGATGACGCACCTCGCGCTGGGTATCGACCCCGAGCCGCTGGGCGTCGCGCCGTTCATCCTGTCGACCCGGCTGTTCCCCGAGATCCTGGCGGCTGACCTGGGCGTCGAGGTGCATCCGCGGGCCCGCGCCGTCGTCTTCCCCTCGTTCGGGGCCTATGTCGGCGGTGACATCACCGCGGGGCTGCTGGCCTGCGGGATGGACCGTGACTCCCGGACCCGGCTGTTCATCGACATCGGCACCAACTGCGAGATCGTGCTGGGCAACCGCGACTGGCTGCTGGCCACCGCCGCCCCGGCCGGCCCCGCGTTCGAGGGCGCGGCGATCCGGTGCGGGATGCGGGCGGCGGACGGGGCCATCGAGGTGGTGTCGATGACGCCGGACAGCCTGGAGCTCTCGGTGATCGGCGACGCACCGCCCGCCGGCCTGTGCGGATCCGGCCTGGTCGACGCGGTCGCGTCGCTGGTCAGCCTGGGGCTGCTCGATCAGTCCGGGCGGCTGGTCGCCGAGGAGGAAGCAGCCGTGATCGCCCCTGGCCTGGCATCCCGGCTGACCATGCTGGGTAAGGAACGGGTATTCGTGCTGCACTGGCAGGGTGAGATCGGCGACGTGGGGAACTCGATCTACCTGTCCCAGCGGGATGTGCGCGAGCTGCAGTTCGCCAAGGCGGCCATCGCCACCGGCTGGAACATCCTGCTGGAGGAAGCGGGGATGAAGCCCGGCGATATCCAGCAGGTGCTGCTGGCCGGGTCGTTCGGCAGTTACCTGTCGCCGTCGAATGCGATCCGGCTCGGGCTGGTGCCGCGGCTACCCGTTCTGCGCGTGGTGAGCGCCGGCAATGTGGCCGGCGAGGGAGCGAAGATGGCGCTGCTGAGCATGCGGGAGCGGGCCGGTGCCCTGGCGCTGCTGGAGGAGGTGAGGTATGTCGAGCTCTCCGATCGCGCCGACTTCAACGACGCCTTCGTCGACCAGCTGGCCTTCCCCGCCTGACGCGCCTCCCCGCCCTGACGCGCCTCCCCGCCCTGACCCGCCTCCCCGCCCTGACCCGCCTCCCCGGCCAGACGCGCCGCGGGTGTCGGTGATCGCCTGCGGCGCGCTCGGCGGCCACATCCGCGAGATCGCCGGCCGCCGCGGCTGGCCGGTCGAGCTGCACAACCTGCCCGCGCTGCTGCACAATCACCCGGACCGGATCTCGGCGGCCGCCGAGCAGGTGGCAGTCGATCTGCAGGCTCGCGGGCTGCGGGTGGCGCTGGCGTACGCCGACTGCGGCAGCTACGGGGCGCTGGACGGGCTGTGCGAACGGCTCGGCATCCGCCGCCTGCCCGGCCTGCACTGTTACGACGTGCTGGCCGGCGCCGGCCGGCTGCGCGCACTGTTCGAGGCCGAGCCCGGCACCTACCTGCTGACCGACTTCCTGGTGCGCTCCTTCCGCCGCACCGTACTCACCGAACTCGGCCTTGACCGCTACCCAGAGCTATGGCCTGACTATTTCGGCCACTACCGGCGGGTGGTGTGGCTGGCGCAGTCCCGTGACCACGAGCTGGAAGGCGAGGCAGCGGTGGTCGCCGCGATGTTCGGGCTGCCGCTGACAGTCATCGATGTCGGCACCAGCGGCCTGGAACGCGAGCTTGAGCTGCTGGTCTGCGACAAGGGTGACGTTGGCTGGACCGCGGGCGGCGCGGGCAACGGCGGCGCGGGCAACGGCGGCGCGGGCAACGGCGGCGCAGGTGGCGGGCGGTGAGCCGAGGCGGGCTGCGCCAGGTCGCGCCCCTGCTGGCCGCGCCGCGGTACGAGGTGTTCCCCGCCGCGAGCGTCGAGCAGGCGGTGCTCGACTGGGTGCCACGCGAGCTGACCGTGACCGTGACGGCGTCACCGGCCAAGGGACTGGATCCGACCCTGGACCTGACGGAGCGGCTTGTCGCCCATGGATACCGGGTGGTGCCGCATCTGTCAGCCAGGCTGGTGCGCGATGAGGCGCACCTGGCGGACATCGTCGCCCGGCTCCGAGCCAGCGGCGTGGATGACGTGTTCGTGCCGGCCGGTGACGCTGACCCGCCAGCGGGCCGGTTCGCCAGCGCCTTGTCCCTGCTGGAGCAGCTCGCCGAGATGGGCCGCCCGTTCGCTCGCGTCGGGATCACCGGATACCCGCAGAGCCACCCGAAGATCGACGACGACGTCACTATCCAGGCGATGTGGGACAAGCGGCTGCATGCCACCTATCTGGTGAGCAACCTGTGCTTCGATCCGGCCGCGCTGCGGCACTGGATCGGCCGGGTCCGGGGCCGGGGGGTGACGCTGCCGCTGTTCGTCGGCCTGGCCGCGCCAGTGGAGCGGGCCAGGCTGCTGCGGATGGCGGCACGGGCCGGGGTCGCCGAGTCCGCCAGGTTCCTGGCCGGGCATACGGAATGGCTCGTGCGCCTCGGTTCGCCGGGCGGCTACAGCCCGGACCGGCTGCTGGATCGCTCCGCTGCCGCCCTGTCCGCGCCCGCCTCCCTCGTCGAGGGGCTGCACATCTTCACCTTCAACCAGGTCCGCCAGACCGAGGAATGGCGCGTGGCCCTGCTCGATCGCCTCTCCGCCCGCGCGATCCCGTGAGGCGCCTGACGGGGCCGCCGGAAGCTGCGGGCGCCGGCCGAGTCAGAGCTGAGGCTGTCCATTGGACGATCAGGCGGCGGACCGGGCTGGCCATGTCGGTTTAGCGGCGGACCGGGCCGGCCATGTCGGATTAGCGCGGACCGGGCCGGCCATGTCGGATTAGCGCGGACCGGGCCGGCCATGTCGGATTAGCGACGGACCGGGCCGGCCATGTCAGATTATGAGACGACACTCTCGGATGGGGTTGACCCTGTCGAAGCTGGGTGATTCGCTAAGGTTCCTGGCGCAAACCCATGTCGGCGAGGCCTCGGTGGCGCAGATCGTAGCCAGCGACAAGGGCGCCCTCAGGCGGCGCTGGTGGTACTACGCAGCGGTCTCCAGGAGGTCGATTATGCGAGGACTCCGGCAGGCTCGTTCTCTGTCCGCCGTGTGGATTCTAGCCGTTGGCGCGGCGTTGTCGCTGGCGGCACAGGGCGTCGTCTCGACGGCGGCCGCCAGCGCGGCGGCTCACGGCACGCAACCGCGCTCAGCCGGTGTGCAACCCCGCTCGGTCGGCGAACTCGACTGCAACGGCCTCAGTCCCGTTCAGCGACCGGTGAAGTCGACGATACCGTGCATCGACCCTCGCGGTTCCGATGGCGGCCGGTTCTCCGACAACGGGCATTACATCGGCCACGACGAGCCGTCCACGCGCTTTATCTCCGGGCAGCCCGGCTCCGGCGACGACACCACGTTCACCGAGCGGCTGCCGGCTGACCCGGCGGCACTGCCGACCGTGCGGCACCCGGGCCGCGACGTCACGCACTGGTTTGAGCTGTCGGTCGCGCCCTGGTTCTCGACCACCGTTTGCGACCCGCTGTCGACGCCGCTGCTGCCGTGTACGGCGAAGTCGGACGCCAACGCCCCGCACGGCCGTTACCCGGGCGCCGGTGCGGCCTTCGTGGAGCTGCAGTTCTACCCGCCCGGTTTCGCTCCGTTCGCTGACAGCATCAGCTGTGATAACACGCACTGGTGCTCAGCGCTCACGATCGACAGCTTGGAATGCCTCGGCAGCGGACTTGCCGTCGGGCCGTGCAACAACAACTGCCCCGAGCCCGTCAACTTCGGCTTCATCCAGACCAACGGCGTGCCCACGGGGCCGCCCAGCCCGCAGCTGAGCGATCTCGCCTCCCTCACGCCCAACGCCCATACGCTGATGATGCATCCCGGCGACAAGATCACAGTCCGGCTGTTCGACGCCAAGATCCCGGGCGGACACGCGCTGGAGGCCAGGGAGCGGGACCACACGACGGGGCAGACCGGCTTTATGATCGCCTCGGCCGCCAACGGCTTCATGAACACCAGCCCGATCGACTGCACGGGCACGCGGTTCAACTTCCAGCCGGAGTACTCGAGCGCGCGTGCACGGAACGTTATCCCGTGGGGCTTCGGACCGTACATGATCAACAGCCAGTTCGAGATCGGCCACTTCGAGCCGTGCACCAGCGTCAGCGGCAAGGGCACCTCGAAAGTCGGCAGCTTCACCGACACGTTCTTCAAGCACTGCGCCGGCCCCTATGAATCGACAAAAGACACTACGAATTCGTTCGAGCCGGATGACTCACCGTGCTTCCGATCCGGTGACACGCACGGCGGGAAGGCAGCCCCGAACCTCGTGACAGGCTGCGCCGTCTTCGATGACGCGATCGGCGACCTTGACTATGACGGCACGCCGTACTACCCGGACTGGCCGAACTCGACCGTGCCGGACTCGTTCCCGTCGCCGTTCCTGCAGCAGCAACCGACCACCGTGGGCGGGAACCGATACCCGCGGATCCAGTTCGTTACTGACGCCAGCGCGACGGAGTTCAACACCAATTGCGATGTCTTCACGGGTCAGGGCTGCGTGCTCCCGCCCAAGGGCCCGGGCTCGTTCTATCCCTTCTGGACACTGGCGAAGGTCGGCGGCCTCTGCACCTGGGAGTTCGGCAATATGAGCAACGGCAAAGTCTTCGGCCGGGATGCGCAGTACGGCTCGGTGGGGTCAGGCACGGCCGGGGCATTTGCCGGCCCTGTCCGCTCAAACCCGCGCTGCTGAGGTGGCGGGCGGCGCGGTGACGGGCGGCGCGGTGACGGGCGGCGCCGTCGCGGCCATGCCGCTGAGCCGGTCGGCGATCCGAGCTAGCTGGACGGGGGCGAGGGTGTAGCAGATCGTGGTTCCCCTGCGCTTCGTGGTGACTAGCCCGGCATCGCGCAGCACCTTCAGGTGCGCGGAGATTGTCGGCTGAGACACATCAAAGAACTCAGTGAAGTCGCAGGCACAGATCCCTGGCTCAGCCGCTAGCCGCTCAAGGATTCCCCACCGCACCGGGTGCGCCAGGGCCCGCAGGACGTCGATCTCATGAGACACCTAACTAGTATATCGTTTCCGGTAGATATAGGCTTCACTCTATATAGACAGGAGGCGATTGCTGTGTCGGATCAACCGGAGAAGCACCCGCACGAGGATGTGCTGGATGAGAGCCTGAGCAGGCTGGCTGCGACCGGGCCCGAGTTCCTGGGCGGGCTGTCCAATCACGGCCCGATGGCTGCGGAGGCAATGATCCGGCTCGGCCGCCCCGACGAGGTCGAGCCGTGGCTCGACGGCTACCTCTCGCAGCTCGAGGACGCGCCGCGCGCCACCGGCCGCATCACAGATCAGACCTGGAGCGACGCACTCGGCAAGCCGGGCCGGGTCGCCGACTGGGAGCTGTACCTGGGCGACCAGCTGGCCGACGAGCCCTGGCAGCAGGTCCTGGCACGGTGGTGGCCGCGGCTGGTTCCCGGCCTCGCCGCGGCAGCGACCCACGGCATCATCCGCACCTCCCATGCGGCCCGGAGCCTCGCGGCCGCGTCGACTGATGAGCGGACGGCAGAGCTCGCCCGCGGCCTGGCGTACTGGGCGGCGAGCTACCTGGAGATTCCTGGCTCCCCGCGGACCGCGGGACGACTGGACCTGGATGCCGCCGTGGCCGGCCTGCCGGTCGCCGCCGGGCCAGTGCCGCCGGGCCTGATCACCGAGCGCCTCAGGACCGCGCTGGCCGACGAGCCGGGCTTCCCGGCCGCGGTCAGCGCGCTGCGACCGCCGGCCGACGTGCCAGCCGACCTGCTCGATCTGGCCGCCGGGTTCGCCCGGGTCTTCCTGGTCTACGGCCGTACGCAGCCGATCGACTTCCTGCACGCGGTCACCGCCCCGGTGGCCGCGCGTTCCGTGCTCCCGCTGCTGCCCGCTGAGCTGGCGCGGCCTAGCTACGACGCGCTCTGGCAGGTCGCTGCCGGGCTGTACTCGGCATATGCAGTAGATGCCGTGCCGGAGGCGCTGCCGCACGGCGAGCCGCCGGAGCCGGCCGTGCTGGCCGACCGCGCCATCGCGACGGGTGACGTGCACGCCATCAAGCTGACCGAGGCGTGCCTGCGCCTCTATGCCGAATCGCCCGACCCTGTGCTCCTGCACGCCGCAGCACGTGGCTCCGAGTTGCTGGGCTAGGTTCCTGTGGGTGACCACACCTCGCGTGGCCGTCGGGCCCGCTCCCCGTGATTCCGCATACGAGGCTATCCGCGCTGGCGGCGGCGAGCCCGCTGACGTTGACGCCACTGCGGATGCCGTCGTCTGGCTCGATCCTGCCGATATCGACGGGCTCCGCAGCGCCCTGGCCACCGCGACGTCGGCCCGCTGGATACAGCTGCCATTCGCCGGAGTCGAACGAGTGGCCGCCGCCGGGCTGCTCGAGCCGGACCGGATCTGGACGTCCGCGAAAGGTGCCTACGCCGAGCCGGTCGCCGAGCACGCCCTGGCTCTCGCGCTGGCCGGCCTGCGCTCGCTGCGGCAGCGCATCACCGCTCGCTCGTGGGGAAAGCCGGCCGGGGAGAGCCTGTACGACGAGCCGGTGACGATCCTTGGCGGCGGCGGCATCGCCGCGAGCCTGCTCAAGCTGCTCGCGCCATTCCGGGCACCGGTGACCGTGGTGCGGCGCAAGGCCGAGCCAGTTCCCGAGGCGGCGCGCACGCTGCCGGTGTCCCAGCTGCACGAGGCGCTCGGCGGCGCCCGGGTCGTCTTCGTCGCCCTGGCCCTCACGCCCAGTACCGAGCGGATCATCGGTCATGCCCAGCTGGCGGCGATGCGACCGGAGTCATGGCTGGTCAACGTCGCGCGGGGGCGTCATGTCGATACCGATGCGCTGGTGGCTGCCCTGCGCGACGGCACTATCGGCGGTGCCGCCCTTGACGTCACCGATCCCGAGCCACTCCCGGACGAGCATCCGCTCTGGCAGCTGGAGCGCTGCATCATCACGCCGCACACCGCAGACACCCCGGAGATGATCGAGCGGATGCTCGCCCGGCGAATCCGGGAGAACGTGGCCTGCTTCGCTGCGGGTCAGCAGCTGATCGGCACTGTCGACCCCGCTGAGGGCTACTAGCCGGCCGGGTCGGCTGAGCACAACACACGCATGCCTTTGGGGCATAACGCGACGAGACCCCTCCATGTATGAGATGGAGGGGCCTCGCCAGGCAACGCGTCACGGCGACTCCCGATTACTCGAGCATCGCGCTCCGCAGCGCCTCCACAAACCCCGGAGTCCCGCTCGAAGACCCGGTTTCCCGGCCCTTTTCGCGTTTTCGGGGTTTCCCCCGATGTGGTCTCCGTCTTTCGTGGTGAGAGCATTTCTACTGCCTCTCACCCGCCCGGCACAAGGGGTTTCCGGTCATCTTTTCAGGATTCTTTTGTCATCCACAGGACTCACGCTGTTATCCCCTGCTCCCACCACTTTCCCACCGGTTATCCACATGACAGTGCACAGGCAGAGCAAGCAATGGGACTGTCACCGGCGCGCCAGCGGACCGGCTCCAGCGACGTCGCCGGAGCCGGAGCCGGAGCCGGAGCCGCCCAGGCTCTGGCTGGAGCTCGAATTCTGCCTTGGTTCGCGCCGACTGGCCGTTGACGCTGGCGTGTCGTAGTAGGCAACGCCAGGCCCGTCGGGCAAAATAGGGCGAGGCCCCTCCATGTATGAGATGGAGGGGCCTCGCCAGGTATCGCATCACGATGGCCGCTGATTGCTCAGCCGCCGCGCTCCGCAGTACCCTCGCACCCGCGTCGGCGACCCGCTCAAGATCCGGTTTCCCGGCCCTCCGGCGTCTCGGGGTCTCCCCCGAGGTGGCCCTCCGTCGTTGATGGTGAGAGCATTTCTACTGCCTCTCGCCCGCCCGGCACAAGGGGTCTGCGTTCATCTTTTCAGGATTCTTTTGTCATCCACAGGATTAGCGCCGTTGTCCCCCGCGTAGACCGCTTGTCCACTGGCTATCCGCCGGTTATCCACATCTGAGCGCACAGGCGGCGGATGAGCGGGCCGCTACCGGGGCCACACGGACCCGGCGTACTCCAGGCGCGGGCGGTACGAGCATGCCGTAGATGCCATGATGGCCGGATGCGCGTTGATCTGCCGCCAGCCGATACCAGGCGGGCCCGGCTGTGGGTGGCCGCGGAGTCCAGGAGCATCCCGCTGCGGGCCATCCTGGCGACCGTCGGGGTGGTGGTGGTGGTCTACCTCGCCGCCAAGGTGCTCTACCACATACGGGAAGTCCTGCTCCTCATCGTTGTCGCGGGATTCATCGCCCTGATCCTGAATCCGCTCGTGGTGAAACTGCAGGACTGGGGGATCCGGCGGCGGGGCGGTGCGGTTGCCGTGGTGACGCTGCTCGGCCTGCTGGCCTTCGTCGGCCTGGCGGTGGTGTTCGGCTACCCGCTGACCAACGGGATCACGCATCTGGCGCGCGCGCTGCCGTCGTACGTGACCGACGCGGAGCACGGCAAGGGCCCGATCGGGCACCTGGTCCGCAAGTACCACGTCGATGCGTGGGTGCGCAGCAACGCCCCCAAGCTGGTGGGATTCGGGAAGGGCCTCGCCAGTCCAGCCATCAGCGTGGGCAAGGGCGCCCTCTCGCTGGTGCTAGCGCTGGTGACCATCTTCGTGCTCGTGCTGCTCCTGCTGCTCGAGGGCTTCAAGATGCGGAAGGGAATTCTGGACCTGATGTCGCCGACACGGGCCGAGCGCTATTCGCTGGTGGCGCGCGAGGTCAACCGGTCGGTCACCGGGTACATGCTGGGAAACCTGCTGACCTCGCTGATCGCGGGGGCCGTCGTGCTGGTGACCCTTGTGCTGCTGGGAGTGCCGTTCCCGTTCCTGTGGGCGCTGTGGGTGGCGCTGGTCGACTTCCTGCCGATGATCGGGGGCGCCCTGGCGGGCGTTCCCACCGTGCTGTTCGCGGCCGGCCACTCCCTTACGGCTGGCATCGTCACCCTGGCGGTGTTCCTGATCTACACCCAAGTCGAGAATCACGTGCTGAACCCGGTCATCATGAGCCGGACGGTGAAGGTCAACCCGCTGCTGGTACTGATATCCATCCTGGTCGGGGCATCTCTGGGCAGCTGGGTCGGCGGGATCTTCGGCGCGCTGGTGATCGCGCTGCTGGCCATACCCAGCGCGGGCGCGATCCAGGTGCTGATCCGGGAAGTCTGGAAGTCCACCGCCTCGCGTCCGCTGATCGAAGCCGAGGGCTCCGGACCGCCGCACCGCGACTGACCGCCGCACCGCGACTGACCGCCGCACCGCGACTGACCGCCCTACCGCGGCCGACGGCCGCCTGCGCTCAGGCTGCCTCATCCGGCCGGAACAGCGGGATGCTGACCTCGGCGTGATCTTCCCAGCCCACGGCCACGCGCTGGGCCACGCGTACCGCTGCGGGATCCGCCTCGATCTCCGCCAGCATCCGAAAGCCCTCATCCAGGTCAATGAAGCCGACCACGTAGGGAGTGCGCTCCCGGAAGTACGGCTGCCCGTGCTGGCGGATCACCGTGAACGTGTAGATGGTGCCGCGGCCGCCCGACTCGCGCCACTCAAGATCCCCGCCCATGCAGCCGGTGCAGTGCCTGCGCGGATAGAAGACGATCTCGCCGCATGCCAGGCAGACCTGATAGACCAGCCGGTGCTCCCTGGCCGCGGCCCAGAAGGGCTCGGTATCGGGCTCCGGGAAGACGGGAAGCGGCCGCTCGGGGACGGCGGCGGTCACGGTAGGTTCCCCAGGTCGGGCGCTGGCATGGCCGTTACTCCCTTCCGAGGACGATCGTGGCGGCCGCGTGGCGGGTGCCGAGCTGGCCGCCGTTGCCATGGGCGACCGCCAGGCGCGCGGCCGGAACCTGCGCCGTTGACTCGCCGCGCAGCTGGCGTGCCGCCTCGATGAGCAGGAATATGCCGCGCATGCCCGGATGGTTCGACGAGAGGCCGCCGCCGTCGGTGTTCAGGGCGGGCCCGTCCTGTGGCCGGTCGAAGCGGAGCCGGCCGCCCGCGACGTACGGGCCGCCGTCGCCCTTCTTGGCGAAGCCAAGATCCTCCAGGAGAGCCAGCACCGTGATCGTGAAGGAATCGTAGATCATCGCGACGTCGATCTCGTCCGGCCGGATCCCGGCCTCGCCGAACGCCTCGGGCCCTGACCGCACCGCGGCGGTGGTCGTGATGTCGGCGTGGTTGCCGGGATAGCCGACCGCCTCGCCGGTGCCGAGTATCCACACCGGGGGCTTGCGGATCCCGGCTGCGACGGCCCGCGAGACGATGACCACCGCGCCGCCGCCGTCCGACACGATGCAGCACTCCAGCAGGTGCAGCGGGTCGGCGATCAGGCGCGAGCCGAGCACGTCGTCGATGGTGATCTCGCCGACGTTCCGCAGTCCGATGTCGCTCAGCCCTGCGACCGCCTCGGGGTTGCGGGTCGCGTGCAGGCGGGTCGTCACCGCGATCTCGGCAAGCTGCTCCGGCGTGGTGCCGTAGTCCGCCATATGCCGCCGGGCGACCAGGGCGTAGTTGCCGATCAGCGTCAGCCCGTACGGCCGCTCCATGGTGGACCATGGCTGCGGCTCGGCAGTCGCCCGGCCGCGCGTGCCGATGGCGCGGGACTCGCTGCGGTTGGTCGACCCGTAGGTCAGCAGCGCCACGCTGGCCTTGCCCGCGGCGATGTCCCTGGCGGCGTGCGCGGCGTGGAACTCATACGAGCTGCCGCCCACGGCGGTGGTGTCGACGACCCGCGGGGTAATGCCGAGATACTCGGCGAAGGCGGGGCCCTGCATGGCGCCGGCCTCGCCCGCGTCGTAGATCGCGTCGACGTCGGACCAGGTGAGTCCGGCATCCTCGAGAGCGCGCCGGGCCGACTCGGCCTTGATCTGGAGTTTGCTCAGACCGCCGGCCGTTCGCCGGGGGAATTCGTGAACGCCCGCGATGGCCGCCGCCGGGCGCGCCATCATGCTGCCCCGAGCGCCGCGGCGGACGCGGAGTCCGCCGACCCGCACTCCACCGACCCGCACTCCACCGACCCGGAGGCCACGGACGCCACCGGCGCGGAGGCCACGGATCCCACCGGCGCGGAGGCGGCGGACGCCCGGAACTGCATCCGGCCGCGGTCGATGACCACCCCGGCGTCCTGCGTCGCGGTCTGGAACAGGGCGGTATCACCGCCACCCTCCGGCAGCCAGATGGAGACCACCAGCGAATCGCCGGGCAGCACCGGACGGCTGAACCGGCCGGACATGGACCGGAAGCGGGCCGGGTCCGAGCCGCACAGCGCATGCAGCAGGGCGCGACCCGTTACCCCGTAGGTGCACAGGCCGTGCAGGATGGGCCGGCTGAATCCGCCCCTGGCCGCGAACTTCGGGTCGGCATGCAGCGGGTTCCGGTCGCCGGACAGCCGGTAGAGCAGCGCCTGCTCCGGCCGGGTCTGCTGCACCACCTGCTCGTCGGGTGCCCGGTCAGGCCGCCGCCACCGCTCGCCGCCGCCACCGCTACCGCCGC
>Ga0209871_1000074_pt1 | contig 29899 bp, 26 predicted proteins | sample OrgsoiDNA2013045_FD_185795 | JGI IMG/M metagenome (GOLD analysis project Ga0209871, IMG submission 185795) | Permafrost soil microbial communities from the Arctic, to analyse light accelerated degradation of dissolved organic matter (DOM) -... | ecosystem: Environmental > Terrestrial > Soil >... | reverse complement strand
CGGCCGCTCGCCAGCTCATAGACGCGCCAGGCATTGGTCGCCTTGGGATTACCGGCGAACGGACTGCCCAGCGTAATGACCGAGCGCACCCTGCCCGGCATCATCTTCGCCAGCTGGCGCGCATAGAGGCCGCCAAGGCTCCAGCCCACGAGACTGATCTTGCGCCCGTTGGTATCGCTGAGCTCATGCACCAGATCGATCATCGCGTTCTGCACGCCGTCGCGCAGGCCGAGATTGCGGCCCTGCCGCCAGCCGCTGACCGTATAGCCGCGGTTCTTCAAAAAATGCCGCAGCGGGCGGGTCGAGGCGTCCGAGGTGACCAGCCCGGGCAGCACCAGTACCGGATGACCGTCGCCTTTTGGCGCGAGGCTAAGCAGCGGCAACGCGCCAAGAAACGCACCAAACTCATGGATGGCCCGCCCCTCCAGAAACATCAGGGTTTTGGACGGCGGACGCAGCGTCTGGGCGGTGGCGGACATTGTAGCTCCTTTCAGAGCCGGCCCCTTGAGTTTCGGCAGCCGGCTAATGGACCATAGGAAGACGTGAACCTCATCAAATCGTTCCGCGATGCAACAATCTGTAGTCAAAGCTAGGAACCGCTTTTGACCTTTCAAGCTGCTCGTGTTGACGCGGCCATGGACGCCGCGTTTAGAAGCCATGCCGTGATTAAATAGTCACAGCAGCCGCAGCAAGACTTCGATCGTGTAGAGGCCCAATCCCGCAAGGCCGCCGATCAGCGAGCCGTTGAAGCGGATGTACTGCAGATCCTTGCCGATGTTGATCTCGATCAGCGAAATCAGCTGCCCCATGTCCCAGGCCTTGACCTGGTCGGCGATGAAGCTCGACACGCCGCTTTTCTGATCGGCGATAAAGCTTCGCAGCACGGTCACCAGCCCCTGGTTGATCTCGCCCCGCAACTCCGAATCCCCTGCAAGCGCCTCACCCGCGCCCACAAACATTCGGGCGAGATGTTGCTGCAGCACCTGGGTTTCACCGCTGGCGCTGCGTTCGATAAACGATCGCGCGTTCGACCAGATGTTGCGCGCGAGGTCGCCGAGTTCGGGGCGCGCCAGGAGGTCGCGCTTCAATCCATCGATCCGATCGGCATAGGAGGGGTCGCTGCCGAGCCGGTCCACGAACGAAAGCAGCATGGAATCGAACTCGCCGCGGAACGGATGCTTCGGGTCGCCGCGGACCTCTTCAAAGAACGCGGTCGCTGACGCCACGATCTTGTTCACCAGGAACTTGTCGGTGCGATAGAGTTTTAGCAGCGTCGGCAATTCAGCGCGGATTTTTGCGCGGATCATCGCCAGCGTCTCCGGCTGTGTCAGCGCCTGATGTACCCCGCGCAGGATGTCATCGAGCAGACCCTGATGCCGCCCCTCCGTCACGAACGCACGCAGCGTGCCGGCGGCAAGCGGCGCGAGATCGATCGACTGCAGCTGGGTGGTGATGCGACGGCTGATGAACGTCATCAGGCCCGACGTTTCCGTCGCCGAAAACGCCTCGGGCAAAAGGCGCAGCGTGAAACGGGCAAGATCCGTGCTGCGCTTGCGGTCACGCAGCCAGTCGGCGATGAAAGTGGCAAAATCGATCTGGCGCAGTTTCGCGTCGACGGGTGCCGCTTCGAGAAAATGCACCTCGATGAATTCGCCGAGCTTGTCGGCGATGCGGTGCTGATTGCCCTGGATGATCGCGGTATGCGGGATCGGCAATCCCAGCGGCCGGCGGAACAGCGCCACCACCGCGTACCAGTCGGCGAGGCCTCCGATGGTCGCGGCTTCCGCGAAGGCCGCGGCGAAGCCAAAGGCCGGATGCAGGTGCAGCAACGCCTTGGCTGTGATGAACACGGCGAGCGTGCTCGCCAGCACCAGGGTGGCCAGCGCCTTGACGCGCCGCAACTCGGCCGCGCGCGCGGCGTCGCCGGGCGCGTCGAACGAGAATGTGCCGGAGACGGTCATGGCGGCTTTCAGAGCGGATGGAATCTGTACATAAGCGCTGTGCACACCGTCGTCATCCTGGCGCGAGCAATGCATCGTGTCCCGGACGCGGTGCAGCGTTCTTCACGCTGCTCCGCAGAGCCGGGACCGACAAATCGGCGGGCCTGATGGACCCCGGCTCTGCAGCGCACCGCTACGCGCTGCGCAGCGTCCGGGGAACGCCGGCATGCTCAGCCACGTCCACCATCAAAAAGAAGGCCCGCATGAAGCGGGCCTCTGAATGATCTGCCGATCGACTGATCCTAAAGCAAAGCGATCAGGCGGTCTTGCCGTAAGTCGCGACCTTGGACAGGTTGTCCTGCGCGGTCTTGGCACCGTCGGCGACGAGCTTGCCGAGATATTCGGTGGTGGACTTGGCTCGCGACATGAACACTTCGCCGCGCGCGCGGACCATATCGGACTGGATCTGAACCGCCTCGTTGAGCGACTTGGCGGAAGCCAGCTTGTCGATGCCTGCAAAGAAGGCTTCGGTGTCCTGATAAATAGCCTGCTGAATGTTGCGGCTGATCTTGGCGGCCTCGGAGACCGAACCGGCAACGGCGGTTTCGATCGCGTCGGTCACCTTCTCGGTACCGGCGTGCAGGTCGGCAGCACGCTCTTTGGCGGTGCCGGCAGTCTTCTTGACGAAGTCACGGGCAGCCTCGGGAACTTCCAGGTTTTGAAGGTTCTTGAGCGCGTCGGTGACGGGTGCGAAGGCTTCCTTGACGGAATCCAGCACGGAATTGGTATCGGTGGTCATTGGGTTTCTCCATCCTCAGGTTTTGAGCTATGGGCTCACCCCGTCCGGATTGGCCCGGGGCGAGATGGTTGTGTCACAGTTAATGGTGCATCGCAATATTAATGTTGCGTTGCGATATCACGAATTTGTGATAAGCCAATGATTTGAGCGGCAAAAGCCCAACAATCAGGCTGCTGCGCCCTACCAATGGCCTTTCCAGCGATTCCACGCGTACAACAAATCGGCAAACCGATCGTATACGAAGCCGGCAACCGGCCGGATCACCGGCATGCCGAGGAGCCGCCCAAGCCAGATGTCGCCGGGCGTTCGCAGCCAAATCGCGATCGCGCAGTCGATTCCCGCGTAGAGGCGATTGTCGGCATCGACGGCATGCAGCCGGCGCCTGACGTCGTTGACCCCAAGGCCGAAGCCAGAGAGCGCATCCGGCTCGAGATTGATGTCGCGAAAGTCGATCGCGCCGGATCGGGCGGCGCGAACCAGCCGATGCTGCTGCCAGTCGATGCCGGCGTTACACACCGGACATTTGGTGTTGTACCAAACCGTGAGTTTTTGGGTCATCGCACCGGCACATTCGAGACGCGCCGATCATGACCCGGATATGTGACCTTCTTGCGCCTGACGGCCTCGGCAGGGTCGTTGCGCAACGGTTTTGTAACCGGTGACCGGACCTAATGCTGTACGGCGTCCGGCAGCCCGTAGGCCTCCATCTGGGCGCGGACCTGCGCCACATTATGACCGAGCACGACGATGTCATGCTTCTTGCCCTGGACATCCCGCACATGGTCGCGCAGCAGCGCTTCGGCCTTGAAGCCGAGGCTTTCGAACAGTGCGATCGCCGCCTGCTGATCGACCGTCATCTGTACTGAAAGCTTTTCAAGGCCGGCCCCCAACGCCAGCGCGAAGGTTTGCTGCGACAGCGCCCGTCCGACGCCCAGGCCGCGAACATCCTGCGACACGACCATTCGGATTTCGCCGACATGCGGCGACCACGAATGCGGATCTCGCACCAGCGTACCGCAACCGACCACCTTGCCCTCCTTCACCGCCAGCAGGCTGGTGATGTCGCCGCGCTCGATCTCATTGATCCAGGCCGACAGCACCTTCGGCTGGCTGATATTGCGCGGCAAGAACAAGAGATCGTGGGTGGGAAGCTTTTGCGCGAAATCGAGCACCGCGACTTCGTCGGTGCGGGACATCAGGCGGAATTCGATATCGCCGGCATCAGTCTTGGCGTGTTGAGGGTAGGAACGTGTGTCGCTCATGTCGATCTCTCACCCAGCCAGGAATCCAGTTTCGGCCACAGCCGCTTGATGGCGTTGGCGCCGGCGACAAGGCTGACATGGCCGCCCTTCAGCATCACTTCTTCCTTGTCGGTCGAGCCGATCTTTTGAATCAAGGGTTTTGCCGCATCATAGGGAACGATGTGATCGTGCTCCGCGACCGCATGCAGGATCGGCACCGTGATTTTGGCAATATCCGCCGGCCGCCCGCCGACCGACATGGTATCGTTATAGAGCTTGTTGTCCCACATCAGGTCCTTGGTGATGGCGCGGAAATACTCGCCGGCCAGCGGCAGCGTGTCGGTGGCCCAGCGGTCGAACATGCGGTACGACTTGACGTATTCGTCGTTCCAGATGTTTTCCCACAACTGGATCTGGCTTGCCGCGCGCGATGCCGGCCGCAACATCTCGAACGATGAAAGGATCATCTCGGGCGGGACATTGCCGACGCTGTCGATCAATCGATCGACGTCGAAATAGCGTTGGTCCGAAAAGTTCTGGAACAGCTTCATTTCGCGGAAATCGACCGGGGTGGTGAAGCAGATCAGGTTCTTCATCGGACCGCCGGCGAAGATCGAGCCGTACAGCAGCGACAGCACGCCGCCGAAGCAATAGCCGATCACCGTGACATCGGTCTCGCCGGAATCCTGCTGCACGCGGCGGACGCAATCCGGGATGAAGTCGAGGACGTAATCCTCCATCCGCAGGCTTTTCTCTTCCAGCTTCGGCGCGGTCCAGTCCAGCATGTAGACGTCGTAGCCGCGCTTCAAGAGAAACTCGATGAAACTCTGGCCGGGCACCAGATCGAGGATGTAGCCGCGATTGGTGGTCGCCATCACGATCAGGATCGGCACGCGGTAGATCTCGTCCGCGATCGGCCGGTAGTGATACAGATTCATCGTGCCGCGGACGCTCAGGATGTCCTTCGGCGTCGATCCGAGCGATGGGCCCGACGAAGCGATATATTCGACGCCCTTGATGCTGCGCTGGATCGCACGCTGCACCTCGGATTGAATCCGGTCCGGGATCGATTGAAGATCCAGGCCCGCGGCGGCGCTCATTTTTGCTCTCCGCCCGGCGACGGCGGACGTTTGGTACGCGGCGGCCTGGGTGCTGCCGCAGGCCCGCCCGCCGGTGCGCCCGGATTGTTATGGATCTGATGCAGCATCGCCTTGATCTCGTTCAGCTGCCCTTCGATCGACTGCAGCCGTTCGGCCATGCTGACCATCTGGGCCCGGCTCGGCAAATTCATGCCGACGAGATATTTCTCCATGAGATCGCCGAGCTGCTTTTGCGCGCCCGCCGAGGCCCCGCCGACCTGATTGACGACCTTGCTGAATTCAGGCGACGCCATCGCCTGATTGGCGAAGGAGTTGAACCCCTTCTCCATCTCGCCGATCATGTTTTGCCACATCGCGACCGGATCGTTGCTCTTGTCTGCCATTGGCGCCCCGGATTGACGACGAGTCCCTCGCCTGTTTTCAAATCATACCACACTGTTGCGCCACGGCGGTCAATGTCGCGAGGTCGATTTGTCAGCCTCCCTGCCGTTCGCAAGCCTTCTGCAGTGCACGAAACCGTGCCATAAAATCCCGGCAAAACCGATTTGAGGGAAAATCCAAGGTGAATGTACTCGCCCATCAGCCGCCGCAGATCGCCCGCGCCAATGGCATCGAGCTTTGCTACGAGATCTTCGGCGAAGCCGGCGCGGAACCGATGCTGCTCATCATGGGGCTGGGTGCCCAAATGATCCATTGGGACGACGATTTCTGCTGGCAGCTCGCCGCGCGCGGGTTTCGCGTCATCCGGTTCGACAATCGCGATATCGGCAAGTCCAGCAAGATGACCGGCGGCAAGCGCCTGACCGCGGTCGAACTTCTCAAGCTGCGGTTCCTGAAGATTCCGGTCGCCGCGCCCTACAAGCTGTCCGACATGGCGCAGGATGTGACCGGCCTGATGGATGTGCTCGGCATCAAGTCGGCACATCTGGTGGGGGCGTCGATGGGCGGGATGATCGCCCAGGAAGTGGCGATTTCGTTTCCGCAGCGGGTGCGCTCGCTTACCTCGATCATGTCGACGACGGGCAATCCAAAAGTGCCGCCGCCGACCCGCGAGGCCGCGGCCATTCTGATGGCCCCGCCGCCTGCCAGCAAAGAGGAATATTACGCGCGCTTCGCGCAGACCTGGAAGATCCTGCGTGTCGGCAGCTTCCCGCTCGACGAATCGCTCGATCGCGCCCGCGCCGAACGCACCTACCAGCGCGGACTGAGTCCCGCCGGCGTGGGGCGGCAATTCCGTGCCATCCTCGCCTCAGGCAGCCGCAAGCAGCGGCTGGCATCGGTCAAGGCGCCGACGCTGGTGATCCATGGCACGGTCGATCCCCTGGTGCGGCCCGAAGGCGGCAAGGACACCGCGGCCTCGATCCCAGGCGCAAAACTTCTGATGATCGAGGGCATGGGTCACGCACTGCCGATCCCGATGTGGCCGGAGATCATCGACGCCATCGACAAGCACGCCCACGGCGCCGCGGCCAAGGCGGCGTGACGTCGTCCCGGCGAAGGCCGGGATCCATAACCCCTGGCGTCCGTGATGTCAGGGAGATTGTCCAACGTTGTTATCAGGCGAGACGACACGGCGTATGGATCCCGGCCTTCGCCGGGACGACCGGTTGAAAATCCACTTTATCCCCCCGCCCAGACATCGAGCACGTAGCGATTGCTGGTGCCGAGATCGTCGATCCAGCGCAGCCCCGCCTCCGCATCGGCCCCTTTGCGCTCGCGATAGATCGCAACCAGGGCGGCCTTGACGTCCGGCTCCATCTTGCCGCCGTCGCCGCAGACATAGATGATCGCGCCGTCCTCGATCAGGCTCCAGACACGTTCCTGTTGCGCCGCGACCAGATCCTGCACATAGGTTTTTGGGCCCTCGGCGCGCGAGAACGCGGTGTGCAGTTCGGTGATGCCGCTGGCTTCGAACGCTTTCAGTTCATCGGCATAGAGATAATCCTGATCGGGATGACGGCAGCCGAAAAACAGCATCGCCGGGCCGAGGGCCGCGCCCCTGGCTTTCCGGGCGGCGCGCTCCTGCAGGAAGCCGCGGAATGGCGCAAGCCCGGTTCCGGGGCCGACCATGATGATCGGCACGGCAGCCTCGTCGGGCAACCGGAAACCGGCCTTGGTCTCGCGCACCGTCGCCTGGATCATCTCGCCGGCGCGGCGGCCGGCGAGGTAATTCGAGCAGATTCCCTTGTAGATGCCGCGTCCCGAATTCGCGGGCGCTTTGACCACGGCGACGGTCACGCTGCAGCGCTGGGGATCGCCCGACGGCGACGACGAGATCGAATAATAGCGCGGCGCCAGCAGCGACAGCATTTCCAGATAGGCATGGAACGGCAGTTCGCAGGCCGGGTGTTCCTCCAGGAGATCGAACACCGATTTGCGCTTGCCCAGAATGCCCGCGCGATAATGATCCGATGCGGCGGCATCGTCGCCGACATAGGCCAGCAGTTTTGGTTTTGTCACCGGACAGCGCGTGTGTTCCGACATGATCTGGATCTGCTTGCGGGTCGCCACCTGCTGCAATTCGACAAATTCGGAGAGCAATCTCCCCACCGACACGGTGTCGCCGATCGGCAATTGCGCGCGGCGGCCCTCAGCGACCTGCAGCCGGATCTGATCCGCAGGCAGAAACCCGAAGCGCCGCGCCACCGAATCCACCAGCACGGGATCGTTGCGCGGCACCACGCTGAGATGATCGCCGACCCGGTAGGTGACGCCGGAAGGCAATTGCACCTCGACGTGCCGGGTCGATCGATCCGAGGCATTGGCGCCGAGCCTGTTCTGCAGTTCGGTGTTGACCAGCACCTTCATCGGCGCGGCGCCGCCAAGGGCCAAAACCGCATTCACCGCCGTCGGCGCCACCGGCTCGACCTTGTACAGCGGCTCGTCGTCGGCGCTGCGATCGAAACTGGTATCGATGCCGAATTGCTTCACCGCCAGCGGACGCAATTTCGCGAACCAGGATTCGAACTGGCCATCGAGATCGTCGCGGGCGTCGCCCTCGCCGCGCACATAGGCGTTGCTGGCGCCGTGCGCCGCCAGTTGTTCGTCGATGAAGCGGGGGATCGACTGATAGGTCGCGAGCCAGTCGCTGTTGCCGCAGCCGAACATCGCGTAGCGCACTTTTGAGAATGCATCCTTCGGCAAATCGCTGCCGAGCCATTTGACGAACTGCGTGGCATTGTCGGGCGGGGCGCCATTGTACGACGCGCAGAAAATCAGCACGCCGCCCTGCTCCGGCAATTTGCCGACGAAATCGTCGAGGGCTGCAAGCTTGGTCGCAAAGCCGTTGACCTCGGCCAGATCTGCCACCCGCGTCGCCAGTTCCTCGGCGGTGCCGAGATTCGATCCGTACAGGACCAACAGCGGCGTATTGTGCCCCGGGCGGGTCCGCGCGCGCGGTGCCGGCGCGCCGCTCGATGCAGCCGCCGTCGTCGTGGTGCGGCCGGCATAAGCGCCGCGATCCTTTTCGCTGCGCGGGCGCACCTTGATCTTGAAGCCGTCCGGCTTGATCGTCAGCGTCTCCTTCAGCTGCATCTGGTAGCGGTGGATGTCGATCAGCTTGAACCGCTGCAGGATCATCCCGATCGCCAGCGCCGCCTCATGCATGGCAAAGCCGCGGCCGATGCAGGCGCGCTGGCCGTTGCCGAACGGCTTCCAGGCATTGACGGGGCGCGCCGCCTCGGCCTCCCTGCTGAAATTCTCCGGATCGAACGCGTCGGGATTAGGACCCCAGACGCTGGGGTCACGATGCAGCGCCATCACGAGTATCGTGATGAAGGTGTTCTTCTTGAGCTTGTACTTGCCGCCGATGGTTTCGTCCTGGAGCGGCGCAATGCCATAGGCCGGCGCGGGCGGCCAGAGCCGCAAGGCCTCCTTGAGAATCTGCGTGATGTAGGTGAGCTGCGTCACCTGCTGGTAGGTCGGCTTCGCATCGGTATCGGGGCCGAGCACCCGGTCGACCTCCTCATAGGCTTTCTTGAGCACCTCGGGATGTTTTAGCAGCGCGTACAGCGTGCAGGACAACAGGCCGCTGGTGGTCTCGTGACCCGCGATCAGGAAAGTGTTGATCTGGTAGCGGATGTTGACGTCGTCGAGCTGCTGGCCGGTTGCGCGGTCGACGCCGGTCATCATGGCGCCGAGCATGTCCTTCATGCCTTCGGCGGCTTCCGCGTTCCTGCGGCGTTCGGCGACGATCTCGTCGACCATCTTGTTCATGAAGGCGACGTCGCGCGCCAATTCCTGCCGGCGCTTTTTCAGCCAGATGCCCTCGAGCGGAATCCCGCGGGTCATCATGATGGTTTCGAGCGAGCGCACCAGCGATTCCACGAACGGATGATAGTCGCGCCGGTAGAATGAATTGAATCGATAGTCGAAACCGCACAGCCCGATGGTGTCGAGGGTCAGCGCCGTCATGTCGTGAACGACGTCGATCTCCTCGTCGCCGTTCAGCCGCTCCCATTTCTTCACCAGCTGATCGGCGATATCGACCATGCTCGGGTGATAGGACTGCATGGCGCGATTGCCGAACGGCTGCAGCAGGATATTGTGCGCCTTGCTCCAGTTCGGCTCGCTGGTATCGGCTGTGAAGAGCCCGTCGCCGCCCACCGCGCGCACCCGGCGCAGCGAACCACGCACCGCCTTGTCGAAACGCTTCTCGTCGCTGAGTTCCTCGACGAGATCGTGGCCGGAAACGATGACCAGCGGCGCGCCCATCATATCCAGCCAGAAGATCGGTCCGAGTTCCCTGGTCAGCCGCACCAGATGCTGCACCGGCGCGGTCGAATCCAGCGACAGCATGTTGCCGACCACCGGTTTCGTGGGCGGATGCGGGATCGGGCTCAGTCGGTTGGTGGACGCCATTGCGTGATTGTCTCCTGCCGTCTCTCTAGCTACGTGTCGTCATTGCGGGGAGCACTTGCGACGCAGTAATCAAGGATTCGTCATTCCGGGACGGTCCGAAGGGCCGGACCCGGAATCTCGAGATTCCGGGTTCGATGCTTCGCATCGCCCCGGAATGACAGATCGAGTCGCTTCGCGCGAAATGACGATGTGGCCGCTCGATCAACCGAACCGCCTTCTACGCCATTCGATCAGCTTGGCGCTGACCTCTTCCGGCTTTTCCTGCTGCGTCCAATGGCCGCTGCCGCGAACCAGGTACTTTTCCAGATCGGGGATGATCTTCTCCATGCCGTCGGCCGCCGACGGCGGCAGCACGGAATCGTTCTCGGCCATGATCATCAGCGACGGCACCCGCACGGTTTGATCGATCTCGGCCGAACGCAGCCAGTTGCGCGACATGTTGCGGTACCAGTTGATGCCGCCGGTGAAGCCGGTTCTGGTGAAGGTATCGACAAACACCTTCTTTTCCTCCGGCGACAGGATCGGCGTGCGCGGATCATGTTTGGCGTCGTAGCCGGCAATCATTTGCGGAAACGCCAGATTCAACCGCGGCGAAGCGCCGATGCCGGCGACGACCTGCTCCTCCGGCGCGGTGTCGCTGCGCGGCGCCGGCTTCCTCATAAAGGCGTCAAAGGTCTGTTCGACCCGGCCGCCAAAAATCCTGTCGGGCTCGCGGGCAGGATCCTGAAACTGCACGATATACATATGCTCGCCGAAACGCCGGCGTAACAGTTCGATCGGATCCGCCGGCGCGCGGTTGGTGTGCGGCGTATTGATCCCGACCACGCCGGCGACGCGGTCGATGTGCCGCAGCGGCATTTGCCAGACGATGAAGCCGCCCCAGTCGTGGCCGACAAAAATCGCCTTGTCGACCTTGAGGTGATCGAGCAGCCCGACGAGATCGCCGGTCAGGTGCTCGATATCGTAGGCCTCGACCGGTTCGGGCCGGTCGGTCGCGCCATAGCCGCGCTGGTCCGGCGCGATCACCCGAATGCCGGCATCGCCCAGCGCCTTGATCTGGTGGCGCCACGAAAACGCGATCTCCGGCCAGCCGTGGCAGAGAATGACCGGCGGCGTATCGGTTTTCGGGCCCGCTTCGTAGTAGCCCATCCGAATGCCGTTGGTCTCGGCGAACTGCAGCGGCGGCATCTCTATCATCGTCGATGTCTCACTTTTCCTGAGCATGATCCAATCAGATCATGCACTAGCCTGTCGCGCTCTTGAGATCGGCCGGCGGCGCAAAGGCGGCTTCGAGGGCGGCGAATTCCGCCGGCAGCATGTCGCACAAAACCTGCACATGGGGAATGATGTTGGCGCCGGCGATAAAGCCGAAATCCAGCTGATCGCGGTAGCTCTGCACGGTGATGTTGAGCGCAAGGCCGTGGGTCGAGATCGACACCGGAAAGATGTGCAGCAATTCCGCCCCCGCCGCATACAGCGTCTGGCGCGGCCCGGGAACGTTGGAGACCGTGATGTTCGCGGCCGGCGGCAATACGTCCGACAGGTTGGAGCGGCTATACAGCAGCGCCAGAACCTGAACCAGGATCGGCGCGCCGAGCATCGAGAGGTTGGAAACCTGCGGCATCAGGGCCCGCAGCGGATGCGACATTTCCTTCGACTTGGTGGATTGCGCGATGATCGCTTCCAGCCGCGCCTTGGGATCCTCGATGTTGGTTGCGATCGAGCAGATCATGCCGAACACCTGATTATTGGCGTCGGTGTTGCCCTCTTCGCGCAGCGAAATCGGCACCGCGGCCGTCATCGCTTTCGCCGGCAGCGCGCCGCGCTCCAGCAGATAGCGCCGGACCACGCCGCTCGAAATCGCCAGCACGACGTCGTTCAGCTTGCCGCCGGCCTGCTTGGCCAGCGCCTTCGCCCGGCTCAGCGAGATCGATACCCCGGCAAAGCTGCGCTCCGACGAAATCGATTTGTTCAGGATGGTCGACGGCGACACCATGCTGGCGATGCTGTCGCGCGATTTCGGGTCGGATATCTTGCCGACCACATCCGAAACGCTTTTGAGCATGGCGGGAAGGCTGCCGGCAAACTTCACCGCGGATTCGATCTGGAACATCGCGTTGTCGAACAGGATCGATCCGAGATCGCTTTTTCCCGAGCGCGGCAGATCGATGCCCTTGGCGGCCGCCGTGGCATCGAACGACTGGGTCCAAAGCTGCTGGTAGGAGTCGACGAGATTGGCGGCGATGTCGCGCGGCTCCTGTCCGACTTTCGCCTTCGCGGTCGGCGGTTCGACCACCCGCGGAACCGGCGTCACATCGTAGATCATGTTGGTCAGCGCCGCACCGGCGCCGCCGTCGATGCAGGCGTGATGCATCTTGGAATAGAGCCCGATCTCGTTGTCCTTCATGCCCTCGAAGACATAGAACTCCCACAGCGGGCGGGCGCGATTGAGCAGCTTGGCATGCATCCAGCCGACGATCCGCTCCAGCGTCGCGCGGTCGTGGGGCGCGGGAAGGCTGCCGCGGAAGATATGGCGGTCGATGTCGAACTGGTCGTCCTCGACCCAGGAAGGATGATCGATGTCGAGCGGCGCCTTCTCCAGCCGCGATTTAAGGATCGGTGCCACATGCAACCGCGAGGCGATCATCGCCTTGAAATCTTCGAAGAAGTCGCCCTTGTAGTCCTCGGGCAGGCGGAAGATCGCCATGCTCCCGACATGCATCGGCATTTCCGGCGTTTCCAGGTACAGAAACGACGCGTCCATCGAGGACAGCTTTTTGGCGTCACTCATAGTTTCCCTCCCGGCACACTCACGCCGGCGCCATTGGTGGCGCTTCTGGCGTTCAGACCATCCTTAAGTTCAGGACATGGTCAGGATTGTGCATTTTCCGGGGGCGCATATGCAATGGCAAACGGCCCCGATCGGTCAAATTGGCTGAATTCGCCCTCGGCCTGGGCCAACCGGTCCGCCACCGCCCACAGGGCGGCGGCGTTGACCCCCAAGCCCACGTGACTGGCAAGGTGAACCTCGATGTTTTCAGCGGTATCGGAAGGACGCAGGATGCAGGTCCGCCAGTTCACGATGCCGTCGGCACGCGAATAGATCGAGGTGGTCGGAACCGGCAGATCGCCTGATATCGCGGCTCGAAGCGCCGCATTGTCCTCAACCGCTTCGCCTGACAGCGCCTCGTAAAGCCGCGTCGCATTGGTCGCCCTGACGTCGCCCGCGAACGGGCTTCCCAGCGTCACGACATACCGCACCATGCCAGGCGCCTGCAGCGCCAGATCGCGCGCATAGACGCCGCCGAGGCTCCAGCCGACGACACTGACCTTGCGGCCGGTTGCATTGTAAATTTCGGCGAGCCGCTCCCGTAGCGCGGCCCGCATCCGCGAAACGCCGCCGACGTTGCGTCCCATTTTCCAGGCGTAGGTCTCGTATCCGAGTTCCTTCAGATATCTTCGCATCGGCGCCATCGACAGATCGCTGGCGAGGAAGCCCGGCAACGTCAGCACTGGATGACCGTCGCCCCTCGGCGCGCGCATCAAGAGCGGCGAAAGCAACAGGCTGGCGTTGAATTCGAAGATCCCCCTCATCTCGGCCAGCAGCAGGCCGAGCCCCGGTGGGCGAAGCCGGCCCGGCGGCTCCGGTTCGCTTCGGTCAATCGGCATCGCTATTTCTTGTCATTGCTGCGCCCACCTCCGAGGCCCGCCATGGTCACGAACATGTCCCCGAACCGCTCCGCGAGCTTCGGATCGAACGTGAACCAACTCTGCATCAGCGCCTCCGGAGAGACCTTTTCGATGTTGGCCAGCATCTGCTTCTGGAGATTGTCCATCACCGCCGTCTGCATCGGCTGCACGTCCGGCAGTCCGAAAAACTGCCGGGCTTCGAGGGGTGTGCAATCTATTTCAACGTTAACCTTCATGTCCACTCCTGGTCGCGTTTTGCCCGCTTGTCACAGTATCGCCACGATAGGCAACGCGACGCAAGCCACCTGAAGGGACAGGTATCCTGAGCCTTATGTGGTCAGCCAAAACGCTCCACGGCAAAGGGGGTGGGGTCGGCAAACGGCGCCTCGCCGGTCATCATCTCCGCCAGCAGGCGGCCGGTAGCAGGGCCCAGCGTCAGGCCATGGTGCTGGTGTCCGAAATCGAACCACAGCCCGGCATGGCGAGGCGCCTTCCCGATCACCGGCAGCATATCCGGCAAACACGGCCGCGCGCCCATCCAGGGCTTTGCATCGACGGCGTCTCCCAGCGGGAACAGCGCCTGCGCCCGCGGCAAGGCCTGCTCGATCTGGATGTAAGTCGGAGGCCGATCGCGGCGGGCAAATTCGACGCCGGTGGTGAGACGGATGCCGCGGTTCATCGGCGCCAGCAGATAGCCGAGATCGGAATCGAGAACCGGATGATTGAGCACGGCATTGCCGCGCGGCGCCAGATGCAGATGGTATCCGCGCTTGACGCCAAGCGGGATGGAATATCCGAGCGGACCGAATACCAGGTCGGACCAGGGTCCCAACGCCACGACAGTTTCGCGCCCGACCACCGTACCGTCGTATCCGCCTACACGCCATCCGCCCGTGGTTTGCTCCAGTGTTCTCGCATCGCCCACGAGAAAGCGCCCGCCCTTGCGCTTGAACAGCGCCGCATAGGCTTTGGCCAATCCACCTGGGTCGGGCACGAAGCCGGGCGCGGGAAAATGGAGGGCACCGGCGAACTCTCCGGTCAGATTGAGCTCGCGCATCGCGATGGCGTCGCCATCAAGCAGTTCGCCTGCGACGCCGTACGGCTTCGCGCGTTCGAAATCCAGCACCGCGTTCGCAAGCGTTGCATCGGAGCGAAACAGCTTGATCCAGCCGGTTCGCCGCAGCAACTCCGGCACTTCGGCTTCGGCGATCAGCGCCTCGTGCTCGACGAGGCTGCGCCGGATCAGCGGCAATTCGGCCATTGCGCTGTGCAGCGCCCGTTCCGGCGAGGATGCGAGATAGTAACGCACCAGCCACGGCAGAAAGCTCGGCAGGTCGAAGAACTGGTAACGCACCTGAGGTGAGCCGTTGATCGCATATTGCAGGATCTGTCCGAAATCCCGCGGAAACATGTAGGGAAAGACCGACGCGGATTCGATCATTCCGGCGTTTCCGAAACTGGTCTCCTCGCCCGCGAGTTCGCGCCTGTCGACCAGGATGACGTCCCGTCCCCGTTGCTGCAGATGCAAGGCGGCGCTGACGCCGACCATGCCCGCCCCCAATACGAGAACATCGGCCTTTAGTTCCGCCATCCGTATCTGCTTTCGCTGCGTGCACCGAAGCCAGTTATTGCGGCACCGCCGCGCAAACCGGTCTGGCGTCAAGGAAATCGCGCTTGCGTGGCGCCCGAACTCTGGGGCAACATGGATGCGCGCTAGCTGTCTATAATCCCAAACATGGATAGCGCGCCACAGCGGAGAACGTGAACAAATGTCGGTACGTCAAACCTTGCTTGCAGCGACAACTGTCGTGATCGTCGCTTTCGCGATGTCGCCGGCATCGGCCCAGACGCTGCGCTACGCCAACCAGGGCACACTCAAATCGCTCGATCCCTACACCCTCAACGAGAGCACCACCCACGCGCATCTCGGGCACGTTTATGAAGGCCTGGTGACGCGCGACAAGGACCTGAAGACCATTCCCGCACTGGCGGAGAGCTGGGAAATACCGGAGCCGACCCGCTGGCGATTCCACCTGCGCAAGAACGTCAAATTCCAAAATGGCGATCCCTTCACCGCCGACGACGTCGTGTTCTCGGCGGAGCGCGTTCAGGCCAAGGGCTCGAACCTGCAAACCCGCATTCCAGCCGGGACAAAAGTCGTCAAGGTCGACGACTACACCGTTGATTTCGTCCTGACCTCGCCAAATCCCATTCTGACCGGGCAATGGGATACCTGGTACATCATGGACAAGAAATGGGCCGAGGCGAACAACACGGTGGAGCCGACGCCGGTCGCTGCGACCTCGCCGAGTTTTGCCTCGCTCCACGCCAACGGCACCGGTCCTTTCACGGTCGAGAGCCACGAGCCCGGCGTGAAAACCGTCTACAAGGCAAATCCGAACTGGTGGCGCAAGCCCGAGCACAATCTCAAGGAAATTGTTTTCACACCGATCGCCTCCGACGCCACGCGCGTCGCCGCCCTGCTGTCAGGTGAGGTCGACGTGATCGAGCCGGTTCCGATCCAGGATATTGCGCGGGTGAATGCAAGCGCCGGGGCTGCGGTCCTGACCGGGCCGGAACTGCGCACCATCTTTCTCGGCATGGATCAGGTTCGCGACGAACTGCTGTATTCGAACGTCAAGGGCAAGAATCCGTTCAAGGATATCCGCGTCCGCGAGGCGTTCTACAAGGCCGTCGACGTCGACCTGATCAAGAACCGCGTGATGCGCGGCCTTTCGACGCCGTCGGCGCTGATGGTCGCGCCACAGCTGTTCAAGCTCGCGGGCGATTTCACCCGCCCGAAATTGGATCCCGATGGCGCCAAGAAACTCCTGACCGAAGCCGGCTATCCCGATGGTTTCGAAGTCACCATGGATTGCCCCAACGACCGCTATGTCAATGACGCCGCGATCTGCCAGGCGATCGTCGGCATGCTGGCCCGCATCGGGGTCAAGATCGACCTTTTGGCGCAGCCCAAGGCGCAATATTTCGCCAAGGTGCTGAAGCCCGGCGGGTTCCAGACCTCGTTCTACATGCTGGGCTGGACGCCGAGCACGCTCGATTCGCAGAATGTTCTCTACGACATCATGGGCTGCCGCGACGATCCGAAATCGCCGCGCGGCGAGGCCAATCTCGGCGGCTATTGCAACAAGCAGATGGACGCGATCGCCGACAAGGTGCTCCTCGAGACCGATGCCGCCAAACGTGATCTGCTGATCAAGGAGGCGTTCGAAGTCGCGGCAAAGGATTTCGGATATATCCCGCTGCATCAGCAGGCCCTCGCATGGGGGGTGTCGAAGAAGGTGAAATTGACGCAGCGTGCCGATAATCAGGTCTTGCTGTATTGGGCGACCAAACAGGAAGAATAGGCAGCTTCAATACAAAAGTCCCGGTGGCCTCGCGCCCCCGGGACTTTTCATTTCCGGCGGACAGCGACGTCCGCCAGAGCAAAAGAACAGTGAAAGGATCACATGCTCGCTTTCACTCTTCGCCGGGCTATCCAGGCCGTTGGCGTCATGATCGCGGTCGGGATCATCTCGTTTTCGATGTTCCGGTACGCCGGCGATCCGGTTAGCCAGATCGTCTCGCTGGATACCTCGGCCGCCGAGCGCGCCGAGATCCGAAAATCTCTCGGCCTTGACGATCCCGTGCCGGTGCAGTTCGTACGATATTTTGCCGACGCTGCACGATTCAGATTCGGGGTCTCGTACCAGTTTCGTCAGCCGGTATCGAACCTGCTGATGGAGCGAATGCCGGCAACGCTGGAACTCGCCACCTGCGCCACGATTTTCGCGATGGTGTTCGGCATCCTGATGGGGGTCTATTCGGCGCTCAAGCGCGACACGCTGCTTGCGAAGATCCTGCAGGCGGTGTCGCTGATCGGAATCTCGCTGCCGACCTTCCTGATCGGTATCTTGCTGATCTATCTGTTCGCAGTGGTGCTGGGCTGGCTGCCGTCGTTCGGGCGCGGCAATGTCGTGCGGATGGGCTGGTGGAGCACCGGGCTGTTGACGGTCTCCGGCCTCAAGGCCCTGATCCTGCCGTCGATCACGCTCGGCCTGTTCCAGATGACATTGATCATGCGGCTGGTGCGGGCCGAAATGCTGGAGGTCCTGCGAACCGACTACATCCGCTTCGCGCGGGCGCGCGGATTGACAACGCGGGCGATCCATTACGGTCACGCCCTGAAAAATACCCTGGTTCCCGTCATCACCGTCGCCGGGCTGCAGTTTGGCTCGGTTATTGCATTCGCGATCATTACCGAAACAGTATTCCAATGGCCGGGAATGGGACTGCTCTTTGTGCAAGCGGTGCAAAACGTCGATATTCCGATCATGGCGGCCTACCTGCTGATGGTGTCCCTGATCTTCGTCACCATCAATCTCGTGGTCGATATTCTCTACACCATCGTCGATCCGCGCCTGCGCTCGACCATCAGTCGCCCGGCCTGAGCGAGAGATCTTCATGACCGAAGTCGCCTTCCCGGACAAAGTCGATTCGAGCGCGCCGCCCGCGCACGCGCTGCGGGGAGGCTGGTTCAGGCGCGCCCTCGACAGCGACGTGTTTTATTCGTTTCGTCGCTCCAAGCTCACGATGGCCGCGGCCACCGTCACCGCGCTGTTTTTTCTGCTCGCCATCTTTGCACCCTTGCTTGCCGTGCAGAATCCGTTCGATCCGGCGCAGCTTCAACTGATGAATTCGCGGATCGCCCCGCTGTGGACCGCCGACGGCCAAAGCCTGTTCCTGCTCGGCACCGACGAACAAGGGCGCGATGTGTTTTCCGCCATTCTCTATGGCTTGCGTATTTCTCTGACCGTCGGCGTTCTCGGCGTCGTGTTCTCCGGCACGCTTGGTATCATTCTGGGACTGATTGCCGGTTATGTCGGCGGCGCCGTCGATGGCCTGATCATGCGTATTGCCGATGTGCAGTTGACCTTTCCCGCGATTTTGATCGCGCTGCTCGTCAACGGCGTCGTCAAATCGGTGTTCGGCAATCGACTCGACGCCATGAGCACGCTGGCGGTGTTGGTGTTTGCGATCGGCCTGAGTTTCTGGGTGCAATATGCCCGCACCGTGCGAGGCTCGGTGATGGTGGAGAAGAACAGGGATTACGTGGCGGCAGCGCAGTTGATCGGACTCCCCACCCCCGTGATCATGCTGCGCCACGTGCTGCCCAACTCGATGGGGCCGATCCTGGTGATCGCCACCATCAACCTCGCGCTTGCGATCATCAGCGAGGCGACGTTGTCTTTTCTGGGAGCCGGCATGCCCGACACCATGCCGTCGCTCGGCACGCTGATCCGGATCGGTAACAACTATCTGTTTGCCGGGGAGTGGTGGATCGTCGCCTTCCCCGGCTTTGCGCTCGCGGCGCTGATCGTCTCCATCAACCTGCTCGGCGACTGGCTGCGCGACGCGCTCAATCCGAAGCTACGATGAGAAGCGCCGCAGTTCGCGAGTATCTGATCGCATGACCGTACCCGTTCTCTCCGTGCGCAACCTCGGGGTGGAATTCGCCACCCGCCGCAGCACGCTGCGCGCCATCGACGGAATTTCCTTTGACATCGCCAAGGGCGAGGTGCTGGGCGTGGTCGGCGAATCCGGCGCCGGAAAATCCGTCACCGGTCTTGCCGTGATCGGCCTGATCGATCCGCCGGGCCGCATTGCCGGCGGCGAGATCTATCTGTCGGGCCTGCGCATCGACAATCTGCCGCCGGAAGAAATGCGCCGGGTCAGGGGAAAACGAATCGGCATGATCTTTCAGGATCCGCTGACCAGCCTCAATCCGCTGTACCGGATCGGCGATCAGCTGGTCGAGACCATCAGGACCCACCTCAATCTCTCGGAGCAGGCCGCGCGCAAGCGCGCCATCGACCTGCTGGCCGAGGTCGGCATCCCCGCCCCTGAAAAGCGCATCGACGCCTATCCGCACGAATTCTCCGGCGGCATGCGCCAGCGCGTCGTGATCGCGCTCGCGATTTGCGCCGAGCCCGAATTGATCATCGCCGACGAGCCCACCACCGCGCTCGATGTCTCCGTGCAGGCGCAGATCATCTCGCTGATCAAGCGACTGGGGCGCGATCACGGCACCGCCGTGATGCTGGTGACCCATGACATGGGCGTTATCGCCGAAACCTCGGACCGCGTCGCGGTGATGTATGCCGGCCGGATCGCCGAAATCGGGCCGGTGCAGGACGTCGTGCAGAACCCGCTGCATCCCTATGCCAAGGGCCTGATGGGTGCGATCCCGACGCTGGCGGGCGACGCCGCGCGTCTGGTCCAGATCCCCGGCTCGATGCCGCGGCTGTCCGCCATTCCGCCGGGCTGCTCGTTCAATCCGCGCTGCGCGTTCGCCTTCGACCGCTGCCGGGTCGACCGGCCGGAGCCGATCCGGCATGGCGCGCAAGCCGTGGCCTGCCATCTCTACGACGCTGCCGCGAAGGAGACTGCGGCATGACATCGGCGTCCTTTATCGACGTCAGGAATCTGCGGCGCGAATTCGATGTCTCGAAGCCGTGGCTCAACCGCGTGCTCGAAGGCGGCCATCTGGAATTTCTGAAAGCAGTCGACGGTGTCACCTTCGACATCGCCAAGGGCGAGACGTTTGCCCTCGTCGGCGAATCCGGCTCCGGCAAGACCACCGTCGCGCGCATGGTCGTGGGCCTGCTGCCGCCGAGTTCAGGTGAAGTCGTCATCGACGGCGTTTCGATGAGTGACCCCAGGCAATTGCAGGCGCGCCAGCAGCTGCGGCGCCGCATTCAAATGATCTTCCAGGATCCCTATGCGAGCCTCAATCCGCGCTTTCGGGTCGACGCTATCGTCGCCGAACCGATCCGCGCCTTCGACCTGATCCACGGCGAACGCAACATTCAGGCGCGGGTCGGCGAGTTGCTTGGTCTGGTCGGCCTGCATGCCGACGATGGCTGGAAATATCCGCACGAATTTTCCGGCGGACAGCGCCAGAGGATCGCGATCGCCCGCGCGCTGGCGTCCGAATCCGAGTTCATCGTCTGCGACGAGCCGACGTCTGCGCTCGACGTCTCGGTGCAGGCGCAGATCCTCAATCTGATGCGCGACCTGCAGGACAAGTTCGGCCTCACCTACCTCTTCATCAGCCACAACCTCGCCGTGGTCCGGCACATGGCGAACCGCATCGGCGTGATGTATCTCGGCCGCATCGTCGAGATCGCCGAAGGGCGCGAACTGTTCAATAACCCGCGAATGCCCTACACCAAAATGCTGCTCGGCGCGGTGCCGGATCTGGCAATGTCCGGTCGCCAGCGGATTCCCGTCAAAGGCGAAATCCCCAATCCGATCAACCCGCCGCCCGGCTGCGCGTTCAACCCGCGCTGCCCGCTGGCGTTCGATCTGTGCCGCCGACTGGCACCGGCCTTGATCGACGGCGTCGCCTGCCACGCCGTTAACAATCCGGCCCACACCGCCGTACCCGCATGATCACGATGACGAGAGCAAGGCACCGCAGTGGACCCGTTGGCAGGCAGCCTCGGCTGTGGTCAATTGCGCCCGCCGCACGGCAGCATCACAACGACAGGTTTCAATGAGCAATATCAATCCCGATCCGTTCACGACCAGGCCGGAAATCGAAGGCACTTTTGGGGTCGTGACGTCCACCCACTGGATCGCCACCGCGGTCGGGATGGCCACCCTGGAAAAAGGCGGCAACGCCTTCGATGCCGGTGTCGCCACCGCGTTTACGCTGCAGGTGGTCGAGCCGCATTTGAACGGTCCCGGCGGCGACGTGCCGATCATCGTGCATGATACCAAGCGTGGCCGCACCGAGGTGATTTGCGGCCAGGGCCCTGCGCCGTCAGGCGCCACCATCGCGCATTATCGCAGCGAAGGCCTGGAGATGGTGCCCGGCACGGGACTCTTGGCAGCCTGCGTTCCCGGCACGTTCGAATCCTGGATGCTGCTGCTGCGCGACTACGGCACGCTGCGGTTGCGCGACGTGCTGGAGCCGGCCATCGCCTACGCCCGTGACGGCTACCCGCTGGTGGAGCGCGCATCCGCCACCATTGCGACCGTCGAGCAGATGTTCCGCAAGCACTGGAAAACGTCGGCCGCTGTCTATCTGCCTGATAACGAGGTGCCAAAACCCGGCGCGCTCTTCACCAACCAAAGACTCTCCGAAACCTATGCCCGCATCCTGCAGGAAGCCGAGAGCGCAGGCTCCGACCGCGTCGCGCAGATCGAGCGCGCGCGGAAAGCCTGGTCGCACGGCTTTGTCGCCGAGGCGATCGATCAATTCTGCCGGACGCAGGAAATCATGGACGTCAGCGGCTCGCCGCATCGCGGCGTGCTGAGCGCCGACGACATGGCGCGCTGGCAGCCATCCGTCGAGGCGCCGCTCACCTACGACTACGGCCGCTACACCGTCTGCAAGCCCGGGGTCTGGAGCCAGGGGCCGGTGATGCTGCAGCAGCTCGCGCTGTTGAAGGGCTTCGAACTCGACGGGCTCGATCCCGCAGGCGCCGAATTCATTCATCTGCAAACCGAATGCGCCAAACTTGCTTTTGCCGATCGCGAGAAGTTTTATGGCGACCCGAAATTTACCGAAATCCCGATCGAGACGCTGTTGTCGGACGCCTATAACGACGAACGCCGCAAACTGATCACGGACAAGGCGTCGCTCGATTTCATTCCCGGCTCGGTCGAAGGATTCGGCTCGGTGGTGAAACTGCGTCGCCAGGAGGGCACCCGCGAGGCGGTCGGCGCCATGGGCGCCGGCGAACCGACCGTCGGCCGCTTCGGCGAGGTGCGCGGCGACACTGTGCATTTCGACATCATCGATACCGCCGGCAACATGATCTCGGCGACGCCGTCCGGCGGCTGGCTGCAATCGTCGCCGGTGATTCCGGAACTCGGCTTCTGCCTCGGCAGCCGCGCGCAGATGTTCTGGCTCGACGAGAATCACCCCGCAGCACTGGCGCCGGGCAAACGCCCGCGCACCACGCTCAGTCCGACCATGGCGCTGCGTGACGGCGAGCCCTATCTGGCATGGGGCTCCCCCGGCGGCGATCAGCAGGATCAATGGACCACGCAATTCTTCCTGCGGCACGTGCACGCCAGGATGAATCTGCAGGAAGCGATCGACGCGCCGGCATGGCATTCGGAGCATTTCCCGATCTCGTTCTGGCCGCGCACCGCCCGTCCCGGCGTGCTCGTGGTCGAGAACCGCGTGCCGAAAGCGACCGTCGACACCTTGAAGAGCCGCGGCCATATCGTCGAGACCGGTCCCGACTGGTCGGAGGGCCGCCTCACCGCGGCCTCGAAGGTCGGCCGCCGCCGGCGTGCTGCCGCCAATCCCCGCGGCATGCAGGGCTATGCGGCCGGACGATAGACCGAGATGACCTGGTCAATCATCGCCCGCGACGAGCTAACCGGCCAGTTCGGTATCGCGGTCGCGACACGTTTTTTCGCGGTGGGCGCGCGGGTGCCGCACATCGCCGCCGGTATCGGCGGTATCGCGACGCAGGCGCTGGTCAATCCCTATTACGGCATCGACGGTTTGAAGTTGTTGCGCGAGGGACGTAAGCCACGCGACATCGTCGAGACCCTGATTGCGGCGGATGCCGGCCGGGAAAGCCGGCAATTGCACATCATGGACGCCGGCGGACTTGTCGCGTCGCATACCGGGCGCGATTGCGTCGACTGGTGCGGGCACGTCGAAGGCAAGGGTTTTTCGATCGCCGGCAACATGCTCGCGGGCGCCCGCGTGCTGGACGACACCGCGCAGGCCTACATCGCCAACGAACGACGGCCGTTCGCGCAGCGCCTGATCGCGGCGATGCGCGCCGGCGAAGCCGCCGGCGGCGACAAGCGCGGCAAGCAGTCGGCGGCGCTTCTGATCTACGGCAACGAAGAATGGTCTGATCTCGACCTGCGCGTCGACGACCACCTTGATCCGCTTGGCGAACTCGAACGCCTCGAAGGGGTCAGCCGCGAGCGCTGGGTACATTTCCGAGACTACCTGCCGACCCGCAGGAATCCGGCCGGAATTACCGATCGCGAGACCATCGACGCCGGCATCGAAGCCGCGATTGCAGGCAAGACATGACGGCGGGCCCGCTGATCGAGATCGAAGGCCTGCGGGTCACCTTCCACGGCGACGACGGCCGCACCACCCGCGCGGTCTATCGCGTCGACCTCAGCGTCGCCAACGGCGCGACGCTCGGGCTGGTCGGTGAGTCCGGCTGCGGCAAGAGTGTCACCTCGCTGGCCATCATGGGGCTGCTATCAAAGCATTCGGCCGAAGTCACCGGCTCGATCCGGTTCGACGGGTTTGATCTGCTGGAGGTGCCCGACCAGACCCTGCGCGACCTGCGCGGTAATCGCCTGGCGATGATCTTCCAGGAGCCGATGACCTCGCTCAACCCGAGTTTTACCATCGGCGATCAGATCATCGAGACCATCCTGCGCCATCGCGGCGGCTCGCAGCGCGCCGCCCGCGCGCGCGCGATCGAACTGCTGCGCCGCGTCCACATCCCTTCGCCGGAGCGGCGCATCGACGAATACCCGCACAAGCTCTCGGGCGGCATGCGCCAGCGCGTGATGATTGCGATGGCGCTGGCCTGTGATCCCCGGCTGCTGATCGCGGACGAACCGACCACGGCACTCGACGTGACCTTGCAGGCGCAGATCCTCGATCTGATGCGCGAATTGAAGGCAGCGAGCGGGGCTGCGATCATCCTGATCACCCACGATCTCGGCGTGGTCGCCGAGGTCTGCGACGACGTCGCGGTGATGTATGCCGGCGAGATTGTCGAACGTGCCGCGGTCGATGAATTGTTCGCAGCTCCGCAGCATCCCTACACCGTCGGCCTGCTCGGCTCGATCCCGCGGCTCGACCGCCGCGCATCGCATCTGGCCACCATCGAGGGCATGGTGCCGAACATGGCAAATCCGCCGTCCGGCTGCCGCTTCGCCGCGCGCTGTCCTTTCGTCAGCGACATCTGCGTCGCGGCACCGCCCCCGATGGTCAGTTTAAGTCCCGGTCACTGGTCGCGCTGCATCAAGGCGCCGCTGGAGCGGCTGGTGTCATGACGGCCGAGTTCTCCGTTCCCCGGGCGCGGTGCAGCACAAGCGCAGCGCGGTGGTGCACCGCAGAACCGGGGCCCACGGCTGGTGCCGCGAAGAATGGGTCCCGGTTCTGCAGCGCAGCGTTGCACGCTGCGCTGCGCCCGGGACACGATGGCAGTGACTGTTGGGAGGTTAGAAGTTGACCGCCCTGCTCGAGGTCAAGAATCTCGTCAAACATTTCGTTGCCGACCGGTCGGTGTTCGGGCGGCCAACGGCGTTCATCAAGGCGGTCGATGGGGTCAGCTTCAGCGTCGATGCCGGCCAGACTCTGGCGCTGGTCGGCGAATCCGGCTGCGGCAAATCCACGGTGAGCCGGCTGGTGCTGCGGCTGATCGAACCGGACTCAGGCCAGATCCGCTTCGAGGGCCGTGACCTGCTCGCGTTGGACGCCAACCAATTACGCGCATTCCGCCGCGATGCCCAGATCATCTTCCAGGATCCCTATGCGTCGCTCAATCCGCGCATGACCGTCAGCCAGATCCTGACCGAGCCGCTGGCGCTGCATGATCTGGTGCCACCCTCAAGCCGTCGCGGCCGGGTCGAGGAATTGTTGCGCCTGGTCGGACTGGAGCCGCGCTTCGCGCGCCGCTACCCCCACGAATTTTCCGGTGGCCAGCGCCAGCGCATCGCCATTGCCCGCGCACTGGCGGTGGAGCCAAAACTGGTCATTTGCGACGAGCCGGTATCGGCGCTGGATGTGTCGATCCGCTCGCAGATCCTCAATTTGCTGCGCGATTTGCAGGACCGGCTTGGCCTCGCCTACATCTTCGTCTCGCACGATCTTGCAGTGGTGAAACATATCGCCGACCGCGTCGCCGTGATGAATCTCGGCGTGATCGTCGAGACCGCGGATACGCAGGCGCTGTTCGCCTCGCCGCGTCACCCTTACAGCCGCGCGCTGCTGTCCGCGATCCCGGTGCCCAAACCGCGGGCAAAGCGCAGCCGCATTCTGCTGCAGGGCGAGATGCCGAGCGCGCTCAATCCACCGGCGGGCTGCCGCTTTCATACCCGCTGCCCCCATGTGATCGAGCGCTGCCGCGTTGAGCCGCCAGAACTGCTCGCGGACAGCGCAGGACACATGACCGCGTGTCATCGCACGGCGCAACTGCCGCCGCCTGACGTCATCGTCCCTGCCGATGGCGCCTTTTCGCCGGCGCTGGAGCGATTGATCGCGGCTTTCAGCGGGCCCGCGGAAGTACCTGCTTCCTCCGGGGTTGATATGGTCGAGCCCATGCCTTCGGCCGGCGTTTGAATATGGAGACAGTCTGATGAAAATCCTGCGTTTGGCGAGCATTGCGGCGGCGTTGCTGCTGTCGCTTGGAGCGAGCGTTCAAGCCCAGACCACCCTGCGCATCGGCCTTGCCGAGGACCCGGATATCCTGGACCCGTCGATCGGGCGCACCTATGTCGGCCGCATCGTATTCGCGGCGGTCTGCGACAAGCTGTTCGACATCGACGAAAAGCTCAACATCGTGCCGCAGCTCGCGCTGTCGCATGAGACTTCGGCCGACGGCAAGGAGATGACGATCAAGCTGCGCCCGGGCGTCAAATTCCACGACGGCGAAGCGTTCGACGCCGAGGCTGCGAAATTCTCGCTGGAGCGCCACCTCACGCTGCCGACCTCGTTCCGAAAGCCGGAACTCGCCTCGCTGGACCATGTCGATGTCGTCGATCCCCTGACCATCAAGCTGGTATTGAAGTCGCCGTACTCGCCGCTGATCGCGCAGCTCACCGATCGCGCCGGGATGATGGTCTCGCCCAAGGCGGCCAGGGAAGCCGGCGACAAGTTCGGGCTGCATCCGGTTTGCGCCGGGCCCTACAAATTCGTCGAACGCGTGCAGCAGGATCGCATGGTGTTCGAGAAATTCGCCGATTACTGGAACAAGGATAACATCTTCATCGACCGCGTGGTGTTTCTGCCGATCGTCGATGTCACGGTGCGGCTTGCCAATCTGAAATCAGGCGGGCTCGATCTGATCGAACGCGTGCTCGCGACCGACATCAAGGACGTCCGCGCCGATCCGAAGCTCGTGCTGTCGACCGCGCCCGAACTCGGCTATCTCGGCCTTACCATCAATATCAACAACGACAAGAACAAGGGTGCGCTCAGTCAGTCGGAAAAGGTACGCCAGGCGCTCGATCTGTCGATCGATCGCGAGGCCATCAACCAGGTCGTGTTCAACGGCGAATTCACGCCCGGCAATCAGTGGGTCAGCCCGCAGCATCCTTACTACCAAAAGGCCTTTCCGGTTCAACCGCGCGACATCGCCAAGGCCAAGGCGTTGTTGAAAGAATCCGGCGTCGCGCTGCCGGTCAGCGTCGATTACATGATACCCAAGGGCGCCGAGAACGAAGCCGTGGCCCAGGTCGTTCAGTCGATGGCGGCCGAAGCGGGTTTTGATCTGAAAATCCGCGTCGTCGAGTTTGCGACGACCTTCAAGCAGGCCCAGGCCGGCGAGTTCCAGGTGTTCCAGATCAACTGGAGCGGCCGCATCGATCCCGACGGCAATGCCTATGTCTTTCTTCACACCAAGGCGCCGCAGAACGATGGCGGCTATTCGAGCCCCGAAGCCGACAAGGCGATGGAGGATGCGCGTCTCACCTCCGATCCGGCGCAGCGCAAGGCGATCTATGAAAAGCTGACCAAGGTCGTGCTCAACGACGAACCCATCATCTATCTCTATCACCGCAAGCTCCTGATCGCGCATACCACCAAGCTTGACGGCTACAGGCAGATGCCGGACGGGCTGGTGCGCGTGATCGGGTTGAAGCTGAAGTGAGGAGCCTGCGCATGCTCTCGTGTCCCGGACGCGGTGCAGCGTCCTTGCGCTGCTCCGCAGAGCCGGGACCTACCGCGATGAGATGGGTCCCGGTTCTGCGGCGCAACGCTTCGCGATGCGCCGCGCACGGGACACGAGGAACGCCATGCTGAGCTTTCTCGCCAAGCGGATCATCCAGCTGATCCCGACGCTGTTCTTCGTGTCGATCCTGATCTTCTCGCTGCAGCATCTGCTGCCCGGCGATCCGGCGCTGGTGATGGCCGGCGAGGAACGCGATCCCAATGTCATCGCGCAGATCCGCGCGCAATACCGGCTCGATCAGCCGATCCCGATTCAATATTTCTATTGGGTCAAGGGCGTATTGTCCGGCGACTTCGGCGAGTCGCTCCGCATCAAGGTGCCGGTGCGCGAATTGATCGCGCAAAAACTGCCGGTGACGATGCAACTGGCGTCGATGGCGATCGTGATCGCGTTTCTGATCGGCATTCCCGCCGGCATCGTTTCGGCGGTGAAGAAGGGCACCCTGTGGGACTACGGCGCCAATCTGTTTGCGCTGTGGGGCATCTCGACGCCGAATTTCTGGCTCGGGATCATGCTGATCTTCCTGTTCTCGATCGAGCTCGGCTGGCTACCGGCATCGGGCTATGTCCCTCTCTCTGAAAACTGGCGCGCCAGCCTTGCATCCACCATCATGCCCGCCTTCGTGCTCGGCAACGCCATCGCCGCGATCCTGATGCGGCACACCCGCAGCGCCATGCTGCAGGTGCTCGAAAGCGATTATGTCCGTACCGCCCGCGCCAAGGGCCTTTCCGAACGCTCGGTCATTCTCAAGCACGCCATGCGCAACGCGCTGACGCCGGTGATCACGCTCGGCGCGCTCGAACTGGGCACGCTGCTGTCGGGCGCGGTGCTGACCGAGCAGATTTTTTCGATTCCGGGTTTTGGCAAGCTGATCGTCGACGCGGTGTTCAATCGCGACTATGCCGTGGTGCAAGGCGTGGTGCTGGTCACCGCCACCATCTACATCACGCTGAACCTGATCGCCGATATCGCCTATATCCTGGTCAATCCAAGGCTGAGGGCGTAGGCCATGACCGACGCCGCGCTCACCACGATCCGGCTCGCCGATGAGCGCGCCGATGAGCTTGAAAGCCCGGCGCGGCGCGCGCTGCGCCGGCTGTTCCAGCGCAAGGGAGCGGTGGTCGGGCTCGTCGTGATCGCGACCTTCATCATGCTCGCAATGTTTGCGCCCTGGATCGTGCCCTATGACCCGATCGCGACCAGCTGGACGCTGGTGCGCAAGCCGCCCTCGGCACTGCACTGGTTCGGCACCGACGACCTCGGTCGCGATATTCTCGGGCGCGTGATCTATGGCGCGCGCGCCTCGCTGATGGCGGGCGCGATCTCGGTCGGGATCGCGCTTGGGGTCGGCGTGCCGTTCGGACTGTTGTCGGGCTATCGCGGTGGATTCATCGACGCCCTGATCAGCCGCATCACCGACGCCATGCTGGCCTGCCCGTTCCTGATCCTTGCCATCGCGCTGGCGGCGTTTCTGGGCCCGAGCCTCGGCAACGCCATGATCGCCATCGGCATTTCAACGACGCCGATCTTCGTGCGGCTGACCCGCGGCCAGGTGATGACCGTCAAGGTCGAGGACTATGTCGAGGCCGCCCGGGCGATGGGCAACCCGCGCTGGCGGATCGCGCTGTTTCATATTCTGCCGAACATCATGCCGGCGCTGCTGGTGCAGGCAACGCTGTCGATTGCCGCCGCAATCATCGCCGAAGCGGCGCTGTCGTTCTTAGGCTTGGGCCAGCAGCCGCCCGCGCCATCCTGGGGCAGCATGCTCAATGCCGCGCAACGCTTCCTGACCAACGCGCCGTGGATGGCGCTGTGGCCGGGGCTTGCGATCTTTCTCGTGGTGCTGTCGTTCAATCTGGTCGGCGACGGCCTGCGCGACGCGCTCGATCCACGCCAGCGCTGAATGGTTTCCTGATTTGAATTTCAGCCGATCATAATTCGTACCAGATCGTCACGATCACGCGCGTCTCCCGGCCGTTTACGTCGTCCTTATGCTCTGCCATCGCCGTCGAGGTATGAGTCACGGAGGCTCTGGGGCCAAGGCTTTCCTGCCATTTGTTGATGTCAGCCTCCATTCCCGCGATATTCTTGTTGCCCTGCGCGTAAAAGATCTTGACCGGCATTTCAGCTCTCCCTTGCGGTTCGATGTTCGTCGTGCGGCGCGGGAAGTATTCTAGCTAGTGCCTGTCCATAAAGCAGCATTTCTTCTTCCGCTCGAAGAAGCAGGCCGTATTTCCGGGGTAGTGCGGACGCGATTTTGCGCTCGGCGAGGGCTGAGACGCTCAATTTTGCACGCGAGCTCACGTCA